>JACCDY010053702.1_pt1 | contig 78817 bp, 64 predicted proteins | sample 7446391 | NCBI WGS metagenome assembly JACCDY01 (sample SAMN15323451, study PRJNA562643) | freshwater metagenome | isolation source: river surface water | place: USA:Blue River Watershed | collected 2017-08-18
GGGAGAGACTAGGCTCATTGATCTTCTGGCAACCCGTCAAAATTTGACCCCGGTGCTAATTCCTACCCCAGGCGTTTGCCTGTTTAGGGAAATATAAAGCTTTGATGATGCAAGCAGAATTTAGACAATATCACTATCCCCATACTTTCGTATTAGAAAGCGGCGTGTCGCTTCCTGAAATTGATTTGGCTTACCAAACTTGGGGCCAAATGAATGCGGCAGGCGATAATGTGATATGGATTTGCCATGCGTTTACAGGGAGCCAGGATGTCGCCGACTGGTGGCAAGGGCTTGTAGGGCCTGGTAAATTGTTTAATCCTGAGAATAATTTTATCGTTTGTGCTAATATTTTGGGCTCGCATTATGGGTCTACGGGGCCTTTGTCTACGAATCCCCAAACTGGAGAACCTTATTTTCATACTTTTCCAGATGTAACAATCCGCGATGTCATCAATGCTTTTGAATTGCTTCGACAAGAGTTGGGAATTCATCGCATTAAGACCTGCATTGGGGGATCGATGGGTGGCCAACAAGCTGTTGAATGGGGGATTATGAATCCCGATTTAATTCAGAATTTGATTTTGGTGGCAACCAATGCGGTGCATTCTCCGTGGGGAGTGGCTTTTAACGAATCCCAACGAATGGCGATTGAACTCGATAAAACATGGGGTGAGTCACATCCGAAAGCGGGTATCGATGGAATGAAAGCGGCCCGTGCCACGGCCTTAATCTCTTATCGGAATTACGAAACCTACCAAATTACCCAGGCTCGCCAAGATCATTCACTGGGAAAAACCTTGCGCGCCGTTTCTTATCAGCGTTATCAAGGCGAAAAATTAGCTCAGCGCTTCAATGCCTATTCTTACTATGTCCTTTCCAAAATGATGGATTCCCAGGATGTAGGTCGTGATCGTGGTGGAATTATTCCTGCCCTAAAGCAAATTAAGTCCAATACGTTAGTAATTGGAATTAAATCGGATGCCTTATTCCCGATTGTCGAACAAGAATTTTTAGCCAAACATATTCCAGGTGCATCCTTTCAAGTGATTGATTCCTTGTATGGACACGATGGATTCTTAATCGAAAGCGGTTTGATGACGAAGGCAATTCGTCTCTGGCAGAAATTGCAATTGCTTGAGGTGAATCCTATGGCGGAGTTCTTCCGGGAGCTAGAGCTTTTATAGCCCTAGACCTCAGTTTAGGGTCCCCAGGTTAAAACCTGGGGTTATTACATGTTATTTTCTATGTTTGTTTTGGACTTATTTTATCCCTAGGCTTCAGCCTAGGATCCCCATGTTAAAACCTGGGGTTATTAAGTTGATTGTTCGCAGGTATTTTTCTTACCTTTAAACCATGGATTTCAAAAACAAAATTGTCTGGATCACTGGCGCGTCCTCAGGAATTGGGGAGGCTTTAGCCAATGAATTTGCCGCGAAGGGCGCAAATTTGGCATTATCGGCACGCAGAGAAGCGGAATTGCAGCGGGTGGCTCGCAATTGTGAAGTGCATGGTGGCAGTGTATTGGTTTTGCCATTTGATATGGTTGAGACGGCCATACATGCAAAACAGGTGGAAGCTGTTTTGACAGCCTATGGTCGTATCGATGTACTAGTGCTGAATGCAGGTGTAAGCCAACGGTCTTTTGTGCTTGATACGCAGTTTGATGTGTATCGCCGACTGTTTGAAATCAATTTCTTTTCGATTGTGCATTTGGTCCAACAAGTTATTCCGGTTTTTCAGAAGCAACATGCGGGTGTATTTGTTCCTATTGCATCTGTTGCAGGTCGTATTTCAACGCCTCGGCGGGCAGCTTACGGGGCCTCCAAACACGCGTTAATTGGTTTTTTCGATTCTGTTCGAGCGGAATTACATGATCATGGGATTCAAGTCTCAACGATTTTGCCGGGTTATATTCGTACAGAAATATCCTTACATGCCATGAACGAGCATGGCGAAAAATACGGTAAGATGGACCCAAATCAAGCCAAAGGACTTGACCCTACGGTGGCAGCATCAAAAATTGTTGCCGCTGTTGCCGTTGGCAAAAATGAGTTTTTTGTTGGCGGTGCCTTGGAACGTTTTGGCCTAATTATGAAGCAAATAGCGCCACAAATTATGCCTTGGATGCTTCGTAAAATTAGAAATACTTAGGCAGCTTGTTTTTTGTCCTGAAAGAATAAGATAAACAAGGCTAATACCAATAACGCAATCCCTGCAGGAACCATCCAAACGGACTTCCAATCGTGGATTCCATTTTCCGTGTAGATATCCAACACGATTCCTGAAAGTTTTGATCCGATTCCCATGCCGATTCCATAGGTGGCTAAGGTGATTAATCCTTGTGCAGAATTTTTGATATGCGGGCCGGCTTTTTGGTCGGTATAAATTTGACCTGTCACGAAGAAAAAATCGTAACAAACCCCATGTAAAATTATTCCGATAAATAGGATCCATTCACTTGAGATGCCATCTCCGTAGCCGAAGCAAAGGAAACGAATGATCCAAGCTACTAGGCCTACGATCAACATTTTTTTCACACCGAGGCGAACGAATGCGATAGGGATGAGTAACATGAAAACCACTTCAGATACTTGACCCAAGGACATTTTGTTCTCCACATTGCTCATGTGAGCGTCAGTCAGCGAAGGATTGGCCATCGCATAATAGAAGGAAAGGGGAATACAGATGAGAATGGAAGAAATAAAGAAAATTAAAAATGATCGGTCGTTAAATAATTTAAGTGCGTCTAAACCAATAATCTGTGCAATTGAGGCATTTTTGTCGGCTTTAGGTGGGGTGTCGGGTAGAAAGAATGCATAAATGCCTAATACAAAGGAGCTGTACATAGCGATATGAAAGATGGCCACATTGTCTCCTAAGGCATAAAATCCAATAATATTTGTAACGACAATCCATGCGATGGTTCCAGTAACTCGGATGTTGGCAAATTCCTTTTCGGGATATTGCATTTGTTTCATGGCTATGGAGTTGGATAAGGCTAGGTTAGGGGCAAAGCATAAAGTATAGGCTAAGATATACCAAAAGAAAATTTCAGGGTCAGTCGTTTGGCTCAATAAATACAAGATTCCGCCTCCAATTATGTTTAAAACACCCATTACTTTTTGTGCGGCGAAAAAACGGTCGGCAATTAATCCTACGAAAAAAGGAGCGACTAGGGATGCGAGCGCGAATGTTAGATAAGCATTGCCAACTTGATCTCCTGTGGCATGAAGCGTGCTTAACAAATATTTACTCATTTGGCCGTACCAGGCACCCCATCCAAAGAACATAAGGAACATCATGGTCATGAGCTGTACTTTAGTCGAATTTTTCATAATTGTAGGTTTCTTGCGGGTCAAAAATACAAATTTGAAAGAAATATCAAATTTTAGAAAAATTTATTTTTGGGGCTTTTTGATTGGTTTTGAAAACTGATAATCCAATAATTATTCAATTTTTTCAAAGAATGGGTCAAAATCAAATCCTGTTTTTTTATTTTTTACAAAAATGTGGATTTATTCCTTTGAAATAGAACTTGTTCGTGATTTTCTCGTAGGGCATAAGTATTTGATTTTCAGGTTTATTTATCCGTTTTTTGATGAAAATTTGAAAGGCAGGTAGTCTTAAGTATTAGTACGCAAATGAATTTAGTTAGTATTTTGTTGATTTCGGGGAGGCCTACGGGTTCGTTTCAAGGTTCGATGACCTTGTTTTTGGTGCTATTTTCATTTATTGCTTTGGCGTTGATTGGGGTAGGAGTTATACTTTATCAAAAGCGTAAAGAGTGGATTGCTCATTCCAAGATGACTTATGGTAAGATTGTTGAGATTTCAAAACGATATGCCCGCGATGATCATTCGGGACGCTTCCCCATCTATTTTCCTATCGTATCTTATTATGTGAACGGAAGCGAGTTTCGTCGCGAAGCCGACAAAGGATTAGCGAAAAATTGTGAAGTGGGGCAGGAGATTCCTGTACGTTATTTGACTGAGAATCCTTATGAGGCTTCTTTGAATGAGGCTTCAATTCCTGTATTGAATCCGACGGTATTTTTTGTCTTGGGGATATTGATGTTGTTGAGTTCAATCGCGCTATCGCTGTTGCATAGATAGACGTTAGACGTTGTACTTTGGAGAGGAGTTTGCGTCTTTTTGTTTTTGTCGGGTTCAAAATAAAGACGCGAGGTATCGCGTCTCTTCAGAAGTATCATTCGTTTTGTTCGGTCGGGTAATTTAATCGGCGTGAAATACGCCTCAGACTTTGGCAATCCTGAAAGGTTTGCCAAAGGGGCTAATGTCTACCAGCCATCATCTTTTTTAGGTTTGATATTCGCAGGACTTTTCTTCGCTGGCGCAGACGTTGTAGCTTTGGGGCTTGAAGATGCGCTGCCTTTCAGTGTAACATCCAATTCGACCCGGCTGAAAACGCGGGTTACAATTTTCCATTCCCCATTGACCTGTAATAAGCTCAATAAGTCGATGTATTTGAAGTCGGCGAATTGTAATTCTGCTGCTGCCAAACCTGAAATCCCTGCATACGAATAGCTGATAAGTTTTGTTGATGCTTTAACGCCGCCAGCAGGAGTTTTGGAAATAAAGGTTTTGATAGGGAAATCTTGAATCTTACCTGTGCTCGCGTTAACGGTACGTAAAATTGCCGATGAATGAAAGGCTTTGCCTAATTTGGCTGTGTCACCCGTTGTTAATCCTTCGAAATAATTGTTGACCGTTGCTTTTATCGCCTCATCTGGACTTTGTCCAAATGCAAACAAGTTAATTAATACCAGGCAAAAGCTTAATGTGAATGATTTTTTCATGTGCTTTTTCGTTTAGTTGCCTCCCAGGACAAATTCAGTTGGTAATGGTTCTCCCTTCATAAACAAGTTCGCTTTTTCAGGATATAAAATGGATTGAACAATATTCACGCGCCCCAAAGCATGGTTTGCCATGTTGCCTAAAATGATAATGGCAGAATTATCTTTTGGATTGTGAAGGTAATAATTTTTAAATCCATGCCACCAGCCAGTGTGATAGGTAAGCCATTCTCCATTATCGAGTTGTGCGAGGCGCCAGCCGAAGCCATAGTTTTTAGCTAATACTTTCGGTGTGGTGTGTTGGGGCGTGAACGCTTCCTCGAGGGTCGAAAATTTCACGAGTTTTTCTTCATTTAGGGCCATATCCCAATGGTAAAGGTCCTCTACGGTCGAGTAAATTCCTTTATCTCCTGTTACACCGTCCAAGTGATTAAATTCCGATACTACGGGGCCTCCGCGGCGAGGTACGTATCCTGTAGCCGCAGTGCGCAACATTTCGGGATGCATGGGATCGTAAATGAAAGATTCCGACATGCCTGCGGGTTCAAAGAGATTCTTTTTGGCATATTCTCTGAAATTCATGCCGCTTAGCTTTTCTACAATGTAAGCCAATAACATGTAGTTTGTATTGTTGTAGCTAAATTTTGCATTAGGACGGTAATCGATATGTGGTTTTAGACGAATCATCATTTCAACAACTTTTTGATTCGTTAATGGAATTTTCTTGTCGTAAACCTTATCCATGTTGTAGGCGTAGTCCGATAGGCCAGAGCGATGAGTTAACAAACTACGTATGGTTAAACTAGAATCATATGGAAAGCCAGGGATATGTTTGTAGATGGCGTCATCATAATTTAACAAGCCTTTTTCCTTCAATTGCATAATGGCAACCGCAGTAAATTGTTTTGAAACGGATGCTAATTGAAAGTGGGTATGGGTGTTGATGTTGCTTTTGGTAAAATAATTGGCATAGCCAAAACCTTTCTTGTAAATGATTTTCCCGTATTGGGCGACAAGTACCGCGCCATTGAATCCTGATTTTGCTTGGAGCTTGGAGAAGAAGGTGTCGAGCTTAATGGATTTTTGTTTGGCAATTTCGGGGTTAAACAAATTGGCTAGGCTATCATTACGTTTTTCGATGTTTGTTTTAACATGAAAAAAACTTTTTGTGGGGTGTGAAGAGATTAGTAATCCAAAAAGCGTGCATAAGGTCAACGCACCAATAATTTTCGGGCCTTTGGGTAGTTTCAACATGTATTCGATCAAGCGGTTCATTTCAAAGCAATTTAATGCAATTCGTGTTTTTAATCAAGTGGGTGTTCATCTTTATTTGGCTTGATTGATTACTTTCGAAGATTGAAATTAATTATCCTTATGAAATATATTTTCATTTTGTTGATTCGATTATACCAAGGCCTCATTTCCCCTTTTTTGCCAAATGCTTGTCGATATCAACCTACTTGTTCTGAATATGCCAAACAGGCCTTTATCAAATATGGATTTTTGAAGGGTTTTCGCTTGATGGTGAAGCGAATTTCATCTTGTCATCCGTGGGGTGGAAGTGGTTATGATCCTTTACCGTGATATTAACATACAGCCTAGTACTGTCCAAAAAATACAATTAATTGGATTATTCCGTTTTGTGTGAATTTCTTTACAGGTAATTCCTTACCGATAAATAATTTGATTTTTTTTAAAAAAAAATTCTATTGAAAAAATACAATCGCTTTTGGGCTGTTTTGAGGCCTTTTGCAGAGTAAATATATCGAACGGTATATATATAGGTATAAATTAGATTATTTCGTGAACCTGTCCTACACTGTGCTACTTTTCAAGAAATTCTATATTATGTACAATTTATTGAGTCTTAATCCTTGATTCATTAATTAAAATCATTTTTTTATTCAATTTATTATTACTTTTTTTGCCTTGGTTTTGAAATTAGCCATAGACTCTAAACGTTTACATAGCGGTTTTTGGTTGAAACAAAATCACAAAGAATCATTAATCATTTTTAACCCTTAATTTTTCACTTATGATTCATTCTTACAAAAGAGTGGGTCGCCTTGTGCGATCAAGTGTAAGTAACCTAGGCTTCAAACAAGCTTTTAGTGTTGCTGTTGCACTGTTAATTTCCTTGGGTGCTTTTGCTCAAGATGTGGTAACGGGAAAAGTAACTGACGCTGCTGATGGCTCAGGTATCCCAGGTGTTTCTGTAGCTGTTAAAGGTACTACTCGTGGTGCGCAAACAGATGCAAACGGTACTTATAAAGTTAATGCTGGGTCGAACGCGACATTAGTATTCTCTTTTGTAGGTTATGCTTCTAAAGAAGTTGCAGTAGGTTCTAAATCTGTTGTAAACGTATCTTTAGCTGCTGACAACAAATCTTTGGAAGAAGTTGTGGTTGTCGGTTACGGTACTCAAAAGCGTAAAGAAATTTCAGGAACGGTAACTAGCTTAGGTTCTCGTGATTTCAACGCGGGTGTTGTAACAAACCCATTAGCTGCTGCACAAGGTAAGGTTGCAGGTTTGGTTATCACGCAGGCTTCTGGTGACCCAAATGCTCGTCCAACTGTTCGTTTGCGTGGTACAGGTTCATTGAACGCAGGTTCTGAGCCTTTATACGTAATTGACGGTGTGATTGGTGCACCTATCGAAAACATTGCTCCAGAAGATATCTTATCGATGGACGTGTTACGTGATGCATCTTCAGCTGCTATCTATGGTTCTCGTGGAGCGAACGGTGTTATCTTGATCAACACGAAACGTGGTAAGTCAGGTACTCCTTCAGTTGATTATTCAGCATATGTAGGTTCTGAGTCAATCTCTCAACGTCCTCAATTGTTGAACGGTGCTGAATTCCGTGCTGCTGCTGCTAAATATGGTCAAAAATTTGATGATTTAGGAGCTAACACAGATTGGTTAGGTGTTATTACACAAAATGCATTGTCACAAAACCATAACGTGGGTGTGTCAGGTGGTTCTGAAAATGTATCTTACCGTGCATCTGTTGGTTATTTAGATCAAACAGGTACTTTAAAAGGTTCAGGTAAAGATCGTTTAACAGGTCGTTTGAACTTAGATGCGAAGGCTTTAGATGGTAAATTAGCTATGAAAGTTAACATGTCTGCTTCACAAACGAACAACCAATTTACAGATAACCGTGCGGTTGGTTTTGCGATGAACATGCGTCCAACAGATCCAGTGTACAACGCGGATGGAACTTATTTCCAAATCCCAGGTACATTTGCGAACTTTAACCCATTGGCTACTATTGAAAGCAAATCAAACAAGCAACGTCTACATGATTTCTTATTCAACGCTTCTGCTGGTTACACAATCTTAGAAGGTTTGGTATTCAACGTATCAGGAACTTTGCGTACGCAAACAGCTGACGGTTCATATTTTGCGAAATCTACTCCAGGTAACTTATTAGCTACTGTAGGTGGAAATGCTGCTAACCGTTCATTGAACTCAATCACTGATAAGCAATTAGAAACTACATTGAACTACTCTAAGAAGTTAAATGATGTTTCTACGTTGAACGTTTTGGCTGGTTACACATACCAAGATGTAGTTGCTGATGGTTTCTCTGCAGGAAATAACAATTTCTTGACGGATGCTTTCGAGGCTAACAACTTAGGTGCTGGTTTAGGTATTCGTACTAACCCTAGCTTATTAGGTTCATACAAGAATGAGTACAAATTGGTATCATTCTTAGCACGTGCTCAATATTCATTATTGAACAAATATTTCGCAACAGTTAACGTTCGTCGTGACGGTTCTACGAAATTCGGTGATAACAACAAGTGGGGTATTTTCCCTTCAGTTTCAGTAGGTTGGGCATTGTCTGAAGAAGCTTTCTTGAAAGGTAATTCTACAATCGATAACTTGAAATTGCGTGTTAGCTGGGGACAAACTGGTAACTCGGAAGGTATCCGTCCGTTGTTATCTAAATCGTTCTACGGAGCTTCAGGTTCTTACTTTGATGGAGGTGCTAACGATTTCTTGCCTGCATACTCAATCCAATCTAACCCGAACCCTAACTTGAAATGGGAGATTAACGAAAACTACGGTGGTGGTATCGACTTCTCATTATTCAAAGGTAAATTGACTGGTAACTTGGATGTTTACACACGTACAACAAAAGATTTGTTATATACAGTAAACGTACCACAAGAGAAAGGTTATGTATACCCAACTATGTTGGCTAACATCGGATCGATGAAAAACCAAGGGGTTGAGGTATCATTAACTTACCAAATCTTGGAGAACAAAGATTGGAACATTGCTACTACATTAGCTGCTTCATTCAATAAAAACGAAATCGTTTCATTGAAAAATGATTCATTCGCTGCTCCTGACCAAGTATTCTTGTCTACTTCTTTAGGTTCATTCATCCGTGGTACATCTGCTGTTAACTTCTCAGTATTACAAGCAGGTCACCCAGTAGGTGAATTCTATGGTGCTAAAATCGCTAAAATTGAAAACGGTAAATACGTATTCCAAGATTTAAATGGTGATGGTACTGTTGATCCTAACGCTGCTGACCGTACGTATATTGGAAATCCAAACCCAACTTTCGTGGGTGGTTTGACTACAAACATTCGTTACAAAGCATTTGACTTGCAATTCCAATTGACAAGCCAATTAGGTGCTAAGATTGTAAACACGAACGCATTATTGTTAGGCCGTCAAGATGGTCGTTTAGCTGAATCTGGTGCATTGAAATCTGCATTGACTTCAATCATCAACGATGAGCGTACAATCCCTATGGATTACTATGTTGAGTCAGGTGACTTCTTACGTATCAACAATGCTTCATTCGGTTATACATTACCAGTGAAAGGCGTGTTCAAGCGTGCTCGTATCTACGTAGCTGGAAACAACCTAGCTGTATTTACAAAATACACTGGTGTTGATCCAGAGATTAGCCAAAACTTAGCTATTGGTTCTGCTGCTCCAGGTATTGACGTTCGTGAGACTTACTACAAAACTCGTGCGATTACAGCGGGTGTAAATCTTTCGTTCTAATCAAACAAAATCGTATTCAATTAGTTAAATAATCGAATCAATAAATTTATTAAAAAAATGAAAAAATATATCTATAAAGTACTTTCAGTAGGTGTTTTCGCTTCGTTAGCCCTATCGTCTTGTACAGATTTAACTGAGCCAGTTTACGATGCGATCCCAGCGGATCAATTCTTGAAAACTGATGCTCAAATTGCTGCGGCATTAGGACCTGCTTACGGTGGTCTTCGTGGTATCACTTGGGATTGGTTCAATCCAAGTGAAGCATCTTCGGATGAGTTGATCGTTCCTACACGTGGTGGTGACTGGTATGATGGTGGTGACTGGTTGGCATATTCTCGCCACACATGGACTCCACAACACGGTCCTATCAACGGAATGTGGGGATTCATTTTTGGTAACATCTCTCAGGTGAACCAATTGATCCCAGTTGTTAAAACAAACCAAAAAGCAGTAGATGAGTTACGTGCTGTACGTGCTTTCTATTACTTCATGGCCATTGACGCGTTTGGAAATGTCCCTATCGTTACAGATAATGCATCGGTAGGTGGAACAAAAACTCGTGCAGAAGTTTATGCTTTCATCAAGTCTGAGTTAGAATCAGCTATTCCAAACTTGGTAGCTGGTAAAGCTTATTCTCGTATGACGCAAGATGCAGCTCGTATGTTGTTGGCTAAATTGAAGTTGAATGCAGGTGTTTACACTGGAACGCCTGATTGGCAAGGTGCTTATGATGCTGCTAACGCGGTAATCAATTCGAAAAACGGTTGGTCATTATCTTCTTCTACTGTATCTAACTTCATCGTTGCGAACGAAGGATCAGGAGAGAACATCTGGACTATTCCTTTCGATAGCTTCAAAGCAGGTGGTATGAACTTCCAAATGAGAACGTTACACTATGCAAACCAACAAACTTATGGTTTGGGTAACTCTCCATGGAACGGTTTCTGTACATTAGCGGATTTCTACAACTCATTCGAGGCGAAAGATTTACGTAATGCTATGTGGATCAAAGGTCAGCAATATGCTGCTTCTGGTGCTGCGTTAACAGATGCTAAGGGTGCTCCATTAGCGTTTATCGCTGACTTCAACAAGGATCAAATGACGGATGCAGATCCAGAATTCCAAGTTGCGGGTATCCGTTCTCAAAAATATGAGATCCAAAAGAACAACCCGAACGGGGATCAATCAAACGACTACGTAGTATTCCGTTTGGCTGATGCAATCATGATGCGTGCTGAAGCTGCTTTCCGTTTAGGAAAAACTGCAGAAGCTTTAGCTGACGTAAACACAATCCGTAAGCGTTCTGGAGTAGATCCATTAACTACATTGACTGCAGCTGATATCTTAGCTGAGCGTGGTCGTGAGTTTGCTTGGGAAGGATGGAGACGTAATGATATGATCCGTTTCGGTACATTCTCTTTAGAGCGTAAGTTCATGAAGAAATTAGATAAGACTCGTGAGTTGTTCCCAATTCCACAACCACGTATCGATGCTAACCCATTGTTGAAACAAAACCCTGGGTATTAATTCATACTGAATTTAGTAAAAAGGCAGAGCCATTGGTTCTGCCTTTTTATTTTATAAACAAGCCGTTTTTTGTATTTTTGCAGTCCCATATTTGAACCTTTCATGAAGCATTTAGTACTCCTTTGTAGCGTCGCATTTTTTACCTTTGCTTGTTCCACCAAAGAGGATACCCTTTTCGAAGAATTACCTGCATCAGAAACGGGAATAGACTTTGTTAATCGGAGCTTGGAGAAAAAGGAATTCAATATTTTCAACTACCGTAATTTCTATAATGGTGGGGGTGTAGCTATTGGTGACGTAAACAATGACGGTCTTTCTGATCTTTTTGTTACTTCTAATTTTGAAGACAATAAACTCTACCTAAATAAAGGTGGGATGCATTTTGAAGATATTACCGTAAAGGCAGGGATTGTAGGTAAGAAATTCTGGTCGACCGGTGTAACTTTTGCAGATGTCAATGGAGATGGTTTGATGGACATTTATGTATGTAATTCAGGTTCCCGCGATGCGCGTGGAAACCAATTGTATATCAATCAAGGAATTAAAAGTGGCGTGCCTACATTCAAAGAAATGGCCAAAGAGGCTGGTTTGGAAGATGGTGGTCTATCTACGCATGCGGCCTTTTTTGATTATGATCGCGATGGGGATCTTGATATGTATTTGCTGAACAACAGCTTTACACCCATCGATAAATTAGGATATACGAACCTGCGCGATGTGCGCGATAAATTAGGCGGTGACAAATTGTTCCGCAACGATAGTCAAGATAAGAACATCAGATTTACGGATGTTTCCGAAAAAGCTGGCATCTATGGCAGCTTAATCGGTTTTGGTTTAGGAATTACGATCGGGGATGTGAACAATGACAACTGGCCCGATATTTACATATCAAACGATTTCTACGAGCGTGATTATTTGTACATCAATCAGCACGACGGAACGTTTAAGGAAGATTTAGAGAATCAAATGCCGCATATCTCTCTAAGCTCGATGGGGGCTGATATCGCAGATATCAATGATGACGGTAACCTCGATATTTTTGTAACGGACATGCTTCCGGGTGATGATCGTCGATTAAAAACAACGTCTATTTTCGAAGGCTATAACCTAGTTGATTTGAAATTAAAACGCGGTTTTTGGCATCAATACATGCGGAACAACTTACAGTTAAACAATGGCGATGGAACGTTTAGTGAAGTAGGCCAATTGGCGGGCGTGCATGCCACCGACTGGTCTTGGGGAGCCTTAATTTTCGACATGGACAACGATGGCCAAAAAGATATTTTCGTTGCCAATGGGATTGCAAAGGATTTGACAGATCAAGATTTTGTCGATTTTTTAGGTGATCGCAATACGATGCAACAGATGTTGAACGGGAAGAAGTTTGACTACAAAGAATTTACAGATAAGATTTCTTCTGTACCGATTCCTAATTATGCCTTCAAAAATGAAGGAAATTTGAAATTTGCGAATCAAGCGAAAGCCTGGGGATTAGAAGGCCCAGGATTCTCGAATGGTTCGGCGTATGGCGACTTAGATAATGATGGTGATTTGGATTTAGTCGTGAATAACGTCAATGCGCCTCTGTCCGTCTTCAAAAACAAGACGAATGAGAAATTAAAGAATCATTATCTAACAGTTCATTTGAAAGGTACAGGTCGGAACTTGAATGGTATTGGGGCGAAAGTTACTTTATTCCAACAAGGTAAAATTAAGGTCTTACAACAAATGCCAAACCGTGGTTTTCAATCCTCGAGTGACCATCAAATGGTCTTTGGTTTAGGTCAAAATGGTCAAATAGATTCATTACAAATCATTTGGCCGGATGATAAAATGCAAACCTTGAAGTCGGTGAAGGTGGATCAGGTATTGACTTTGGATTATGTAAAAGCGTCACAGCAATTCAAATCAAATCCCCTCGTTGTCAAGCAATTATTCGCAGATGTAACAGCGACTAAATTGAATTATACACATCAAGAAAGTTTATTCAATGACTGGGATCGTGATGTCTTATTGAAACAAAAATTATCTACACAAGGGCCCGCAATGGCCGTTGGTGATGTGAATGGCGATGGCTTAGATGATTTATACTTTGGGGGGGCTGCTGGACAGAAAAAGCAATTATTCATTCAGCAAGCCGCAGGACAATTCAAGGAAAGTATCCAAGCAGATTTCAGCTTAGATCAAACGACGGAAAATACGGATGCCATTTTCTTTGATGCTGATGGTGATAAGGATTTGGATTTATTCGTTGTAACAGGAAGCAATGAATTTGATGTCAATGCCCCTGAATTACATGATTTATTGTATTTGAATGACGGGAAAGGGAATTTTAAACGGGATTTGCGTTTCCCAACCATCTTTGAAAATGGATCTTGTGCGACGGCCGCCGACATGGATCATGATGGTGATTTAGATTTATTTGTGGGCTCACGGATGCTCTCAACGAAATATGGCATGAGCCCCAGTAGCAATCTTTACATTAATGATGGAACAGGAGGTTTCAAAAACTATTCGAAACGTTTCGTGCCGGAAATTAGCGAATTGGGTATGGTGACTGATGCAGAATGGGCCGATGTGAACAAAGATGGATATGCCGATTTGGTTGTAGCGCAAGACTGGGGTGGAATCGTTGTATTTAAGAATGAACGCGGTCGGAAATTAGTGAAACAGGAAATGGTTCCTGGTTCTGAAGGCCTTTGGGGTTGTTTGAAACCCGCAGATATTGATGGTGACGGCGATATGGATTTTGTGGCTGGAAACTTGGGTCTTAATTCAAAAATCAAAGCTTCTGCGGAATACCCTGCAACGCTATCGGTGAATGATTTTGATAAAAATGGAACGGTGGAACAAATCATTTCCTGTGTAACGGAAGATGGTAAAACCTATCCAATGGTGTTAAAAGCTGAATTGCAGCGTGCTACACCTGTGATCAAACAGAAATTTATCAAGTACAAGGATTATGCGAATAAGACTGTGGAAGATTTGTATTCAGATGAGCAGCGAGATGGCATGGTGCTTCGCCAAATCACAACGACGGAATCCACAATTTTAATCAATGACGGCAAAGGAAACTTCAGCCTTCAGACCTTGCCCCATGAAGCGCAATTTTCACCAATCCGCGGTATTGAAGTTTCGGACTTTGATCATGACGGGAAAGTGGATATCCTTTTAGCTGGTAATTTCTTTGATTCATTACCTGAATGGGGACGCTTTGATGCCATGTATGGATTGATGTTGAAGGGATTAGGTCAAGGTAAATTTGTAGCAAAGCGTTCGAAAGACACAGGTTTCCAAACCCGGGGACAAGTACGTAAAATGGCAATTGCCAAAGGAAAAGGAGGGAATTTTGTTGTCCTCGCTAAAAACAATGACAAAGCACAAGTGTTTCAAGTTAAATAATAAGTAGTTTATGAATAAGTATCTCGCATTTTTCATTTTATCCGTTGGTTTTCTTGCATGTAAATCAGGTGATGACGTGCAATTGTTTGAGAAATTACCGGCCTCGAAAACACACATTGATTTTACCAATCAAATCAAAGAAACCCCCGATTTTAACATCCTCGATTACCTCTATTTCTATAATGGGGGTGGGGTAGCTTCTGGTGATATCAACAATGATGGCCTTGTCGATTTGTTTTTCACTTCCAATCAAGGAAAAAACAAATTGTACCTGAATAAGGGCAATATGGAGTTTGAAGACATCACAGAAAAGGCGGGAGTAGCGGGTTTCTCCGACTGGAAAACGGGTGTTACGATGGCTGATATTAATGGGGATGGTTTCTTGGATATTTATGTTTGTGCCGTGAGCAATTTCAAAGGGATGGAGGGTTCAAACGAATTATACATCAATAATGGAGACAATACCTTCACGGAAAAGGCCAATGAATATGGCTTGGATTTTACAGGATTCTCCACGCAGGCTGCCTTTTTTGATTATGATAAGGATGGCGATTTGGATTGCTATTTGTTGAATCATGCGGTGCATAATACGCGTTCCTACGATCGGGTGAATACTCGAATGCTGAAGGATAACGAAGCCGGTGATTATTTATACCGGAACGATGGAGGCAAATTCAAGGACATTTCAGCAGAATCAGGGATTTACCAAGCTGCCATGGGCTATGGATTGGGAATTTCAGTCGCAGATTTGAACAATGACGGTTGGCTCGATATCTATGTCAGCAATGACTTTCATGAGGACGATTATTACTACATCAATCAAAAAGACGGGACCTATAAAGAGGGTATTAAAGAGCACTTTAAGCATTTGAGCCGCTTCTCGATGGGATCGGATATTGCGGATATCAACAACGATGGCTACCAAGACGTGATGACTTTGGATATGTACCCGGAAGATGAGAAGGTCGAGAAATCATCTGTGGGGGAAGATCCTTTGGATATCTACATGTATAAATTACAGTTTGGCTATTTCAATCAATACAGTCGGAACTGCTTGCAATTAAATATGAGTGGCGAGAAATTCGCTGACATTGCGGCTTCTTCTGGCGTTGCCGCCACGGATTGGAGTTGGAGTACTTTGATGGCGGATTACGATGGAGATGGCTTGAAAGATATCTTTATTTCGAATGGAATCTTACGCCGACCGAACGATTTGGATTATTTAAAATTCGTGATTGGCGATTCCTTGCATTATGGTTTGCCTACCTCGCATAAATTGGATCAAGAAGCGATTGATTTAATGCCAAGTGGAAAGGTGCATAATTACTTGTTCCAAGGTTCCAAAGACTTGCGTTTCAAGGATAAATCGAAGGTTTGGGGATTTGAAGAAGAAGGGATTTCGAATGGTAGTTCTTATGCGGATTTGGATAATGATGGCGACTTGGATTTGATTTCCAATAACTTGAACGAACCTGCAGGAATTTATGAAAATCATTCGCGTGAGTTGTTGAAGAATAATTTCGTGAAAGTGAAGTTCAAAGGCGAAGGCATGAATACCTTCGGGGTCGGGGCAAAGGTGATTTTGAAGACGAAGGAAGGCCAACAATTGCAGCAGATGATGCCGACGCGCGGTTTTATGAGTTCTGTGGAGCCAATGTTGCTTTTCGGTATCGGTCAATTGAGCGATGTGGATTCTTTGATTGTCATTTGGGAGAATGAGAAAATGCAGATTATTAAGCATCCGAAGATCAATGAATTGTTGACGCTTGATCAGAAGAATGCTCAAATGCTGGTGAAAGATTTTCAATTCTTTACACAAACTAAACCTCTTTTCGAGGAAGTGACAGGTACGCTTAACATTCCTTATTTGCATCAAGAGAACACCTATTTTGATTTCAATCGCGAGCTGTTAGTTCCATTTAAAGTATCTATCGAGGGTCCTAAGATGGCTGTGGGTGATGTGAATGGAGATGGTTTAGAGGACTTTTATGTAGGTGGTGCGAAATATCAAGCAGGGCAATTATATGTTCAAAAGCCAAACGGATTCGCACTTTCTCCACAGGCCTCGTTTAAGTTGGACAGCTTGTATGAGGATGTAGATGCCTTGTTCTTTGATGCGGATGGAGACAAGGATTTGGATTTGTATGTGGTGTCTGGTGGGAATGAGTTTTATGATCAAATGCCGGAGCAATTTGACCGACTTTATAAAAACGATGGGAAAGGTAATTTTACGCGTGATGCCAAAGCATTGCCAGCTATGTATGACAATAAATCGGTTGTTCGCCCTTGCGACTTTGATCGCGATGGAGATATCGATTTGTTTGTTGGTGGTCGTGTGGTAGGTTATCATTATGGCTATTCACCTAAATCTTATTTATTGATCAATAATGGCCGTGGTCAATTTGCCGACCGCACACAGGCTTTAGCGCCAGATCTTCGTGAAGCGGGGATGTTGACTGAAGCGATTTGGACGGATTTCGACCGGGATGGTGATCAAGATTTAACGGTCGTAGGGGATTGGATGCCCATTAAATCATTCGAAAACCGTGGAGGTAAATTAAGTCTCATTGAAAATGGCTTAGAAGAATTTACCGGTTTTTGGGGAGGTTTAACAGCTGGCGATTTTGATAAAGATGGCGACATGGATTTCGTCGTAGGTAACTTGGGGACAAACACCAAATTACGGAAACAGGTGGATGGGAAATTACGTATGTTGATCAAAGACATTGATAAGAATGACACGGAAGAACACATCATTTCTTACAACCGTGGGGATGATTGGTATCCAATCAATAGCAAAGATGAAATGGGGAAACAAATTCCTAGCATCATTAGCAAAAAATACACGAAATACAATGAGTTTGCGGGCAATACGATCGAGGATTTGTTTGGTGACAATGAATTGAAAGGTGCGACGGAACGCATGGTGAATACATTCGAGTCGGTGTTTGTAGAAAACAAAGGAAAAGAGAAATTCGAGATGCATTTCTTGCCGGCATTAGCCCAAGTATCTAAAGTGATGGTATTGCGTGCAGAGGATGTAGATAAGGACGGGAATTTAGATGTGATTTTAGGAGGTAATTTCAATGGAGCGTCTATGTACCAAGCGCGGTACGATTCCTTTTTTGGTCTAATTCTAAGGGGAAATGGCAAGGGTGGCTTTAGTCCGATGATTCCAACGGAAACAGGATTCTTACAAGATGGTGACGTGCGTGATATCAAAATTGTTCATACACCAAAAGGTCCTTTATACTTTGTGACGCGTAACTCAGCTACGATGCAAATCTTTAAAAAGCTGAATTAATGCAGAGGCTAATCGGATTGCTATTTTTTCTCGGCATTGCTTTTGCATCCTGTAAACGTGATGTTAAGGAAGGGGAGCAATTAGCGAAGCAATATTGCCAATCATGTCATATGTTGCCAAGTCCCGCCTTGTTGCCCCAGAATGTTTGGAAATATTCAACACTCCCTTACATGGGAATTATGTTGGGCGTTTCGCATGAGATCGAGCAATTGGAAAAACCACTTTCCGATTATGCCATCATGCGGCCGGCTTCGCAAATGATTCCCGACGATGATTGGGAAAAAATCAAGGAATATTACTTGACCGAGGCACCAAAGGAATTAGCGGCAGTAGATTATTCCGCATTGCCAGAAGAAAATTCCTTGTTTGCGATTGAGGATTTATCCGTTGCTAAAGCTAATGCGACTATTCCAAATTTTACGGCAGTTCGGATTGACCCGATGAAACATCAAATTATTGCAGGGGATCAATCCAATCGAGTTATCTGGGTATTGGATGCTGCGGGAAAACCGAAGCAGCAATTAGAAAATCAAGATGCGCTGACCTACATCGAAGCTTGGAAAGGGCAATACCTTTTTACGTTTATTGGGACAACGACTCAGGCAAATCCAGATGTGAACGGTTCGATTAAAACTTATGCTTCGGGAGCGCCGAGTATACTGATTAAAAGCCTGAATCGCCCGATTGAACTAAAGGCGCGCGATTTGGATGGAGATGGTCAAGATGAGTTAATTAGTAGTGAGTTCGGATTCATGCAAGGAGGTATGTCGGTTTGGAAGAAAAATGGAATGAGCTGGACTAAGAAAGTTTTAAATCCGCAGACAGGTGCAACCCATGTGGATGTGCGAGATTTTAATGGAGATGGCCAGCTGGATATCGTGGCATTGTTTGCGCAAGGGGATGAGCGAATTATGCTTTATACAAATAAAGGAGGCTTGAATTTTGAAGAAACACGCCTCTTGCGTTTTCCGTCTATTTATGGAACGAGTTCCTTTGACATGGGCGATGTGGATGGCGATGGCGATTTGGATATCGTATGTACGGCGGGCGACAATGCCGATTTTTCTACGATTTTAAAGCCTTATCACGGCCTTTATATCTATACGAATCAAGGCAAGATGACATTTAAGCAACAAGCATTTTATTCGCAAAATGGTGCTACCAAGGTGATGTTGGCAGATTTGGATCAGGATGGTGACCAAGATATGTTATCGATTGCTTTATTTCCCGATGTGGCTAAACGTCCCACGGAAGGCTTGATTTATTTTAAAAATACGGGCAAAGGTTTTAATCAAATGACTATTCCAGTGAATCATTTGGGACGCTGGTCGGTGATGGACATTGCTGATATTGAGGGAGATGGTGATTTAGATGTGGTGCTTGGAAGTCATGCTGTGGCAAAGTTTCCTGCTGGGGGATTTGATCCAGCCTGGAAGACCGCTAAAGGAATTTTAATTTTACGAAACAAAAAACGATGAGGCAGGTATTGCTCTTATGTTGCTTACTCTTGTCCTTTGCTTCGCAGGGTCAAAAAAGAGGCTATTTTATTTTTTCTGGAAATATCCAGGACTTAGAAACCAAAGCTCCCATCGAAGGCGCATCTGTCTTGTTTTCGGGTTTGTCGATCGGGGCACGTACAGATTCTGCAGGTCATTTTTCGGTGACTTTGCCCGCTCGATCTTATCAAATGGTTTTTCGGAGTCTGGGTTATAAGTTTAAAACGGGTCGCATCGACTTAAAGGAAAATGCCAGTATGACGGTTTTTTTGGAGAAGTCCGAACAGATTTTGGATGAGGTAGTTATCTCAGCAGAGAAGTCGGATGCTAATGTCAATCGGACGATCATGGGGGTTGAAAAGATGTCGAGCAAGACGCTGAAAAAACTGCCCAATTTGATGGGAGAAGCCGATGTTATTCGTAGCATTATGTTGTTGCCAGGTGTTTCCACAGTAGGGGAAGGGGCCTCTGGTTTTAATGTGCGGGGCGGAAATGTTGATCAAAATTTAGTCCTATTGGATGGAGTTCCCTTGTTTAATACCTCCCATCTATTTGGGTTTTTTACGGGCTTTAATGCCGATATGGTTCAAGATTTGAGTTTGTACAAAGGTGGAATTCCCAGTATGTATGGCGGCCGTGCATCTTCTGTCTTGGACGTTCGCGTGAAGGAGGGGAATTTTGAAAAGTGGTCGATTCAGGGTGGGCTGGGTCCATTATCTAGCCGACTCTTATTTGATGGTCCTTTGGTTAAAGGAAAAACGTCTTTGATTTTTGGGGCTCGAGGTTCGATGTCCGATTTTTATTTGGGTTATTTCCCGAATCCTGCGCTTCAAAAAAGTAAAGCGGATTTCTATGATGTCAATTTCAAGTTGACGCATAAATTGAGCGAAAACCAACGAATTTCTGTTTCTGGCTATGTCAGTCACGACGGATTCAAATTTGCTTCAGATACCTTGTATTCTTGGCAGACGAAGACTTTGAATTTTCAGCATCATGCCTTGTGGCGAAATTGGTCACATCATTTCACTGCCTTCGTAAGTGATTATTCCTATGGCATAGACGGCTTAAAATCAGGCTTTGAATTCGCTTGGAAACCATCCATTACTCAAAAATCGATTCGAGAAGACTTGAGTTTGGATTTGAAAACCCGTGGTCGTTTGGACATGGGTGTTGAGTTGAATGCCTATCGAAATGATGCGGGTACGTTTAAGCCCAGTACAGAAAATTCAGTCGTGAATACATTCCCTATGACAGTGGAAAATTCACGCGAAATGTCGGTTTATGTGGGTCATAGTTTGCCGCTTGGGAAGCGTGTTAGTTTAGATTATGGCCTTCGTTACGCCTTTTATCAGTTGGTGGGTGCCCAAACTTTTTATCAATACAAATCTGGTATTCCGCGCGCATTCAATACGATTATGGACACCTTACAATACCAAGCAGGTGATGTGATTCAGTCTTATGGCGGTTTTGAACCTCGCTTATCCTTGGCGGTGAAATGGGATACTAATACGTCCATAAAATTAGGCTTCAATCGCATGCAGCAGTTCATGCATTTGTTGTCGAATACGATGGCTGTATCACCGGTGGACATTTGGAAGAATTCGAATCCCTATTTACCACAGCAGGTGGCAGATCAATTTTCAATCGGTTTCTTTAAGAATTTTACCAATGCGCAAAATGCCGTTTTCGAGGCTTCAGCGGAATTGTATTATAAACGATTATCCAATGTCATTGATTACGTTGACGGCGCGGCGCTTTATCTGAATCCAACCGTGGAGACGCAGCTATTGGTGGGTAAGGGTCGTGCTTATGGTGCTGAGTTTTTCTTAAAAAAGGCGCGGGGAACACGTTTGACTGGTTGGGTTTCCTATACCTATGCGCGTTCTTTCCGTTTGATTGAAGCGAATGAAAATCAAATTGCGGCGAATTTTGGGAAAGAATTTCCCGCGAATTTTGACATGCCGCATAATTTCAAGTTTGTGCTAAATAATCGCTTGACGAAACGGATTTCATTCAATGCGAATTTTACCTATACCTCTGGCCGACCGATTACCTATCCGAACGCCCGTTACAAGGTATATGCCTATAATGATTTATATGATTTTGAATATGCATCGGGGATTTTTCCGCGTGCGGGTTATCTTCCATCTAGTTATGTATACAATGGAACAACCTTTACATATCTAAGTGGGACTACGATTGCACCGGTTTTGGATGGCTATTCCTCTCCGAGTTTTACTTTGCGTAATGAAGAACGGATTCCATTTTACATGCGATTGGATGTAGGCTTTACGATTGAACCCAAAGAAGGAAAACGCTGGCAGGGTAGTTGGAATTTCTCCATCTACAATTTGCTATCTCGCCAAAACGCCTATTCGATTTTCTTCCGTTCATCTACCGGATTGATTAATCAGGCACGTACCTTTCAGCTTTCGGTTTTGGGAGCTGCGATTCCATCCATCACTTATAACTTCAAATTCTAATGAAAAGACTCTTATTATTTTCATGGATGCTGTTGCTGATGGCCTGTGAAACAGAAATTACAGATTTTAAGACGCAAAATTTGAGTAATGCGATCGTCGTTTATGGGGAAATGTCTAACATGGCAGGACCTTATACGGTGCGCTTAAATTATACTTCGGGCTATTCACCTTTTGATGTTACCCAATTTCAAGGCCAAATGATTCAAGGCGCTGATGTGCGTATCGTGGATGAAACGGGGGCTGCTATGTCGTTGAAGGAAACTTCCAAAGGGGTTTACCAAACCCCAGCTTCTTTTATTGGAGTTGTAGGAAAAAAATACCAATTGAAGATCATGACCAAAGCCGGGCAGGATATTGCATCGGCTTGGCAAACTTTGTCGGCTCCGGTTACGCCAGAAGGTTTGAATTCCCAATTCGTTACAGCGGAGAAGGTAGAAAATATGCGCTTTGATTTATCGGGTTTTTTACCGGATCAGAAGCAAGTCGAAAATTATTATTTCATCAAACGCCAAGATTTTATTCAGTTCTTGACCACCTGCCCGGAGCCGCCACCCCCCCCTGCGCCTGTTCCTGCCTGCGATTGTAAATGTTGGCAAGCCCCCCAAAACACACAACCGATTTTATTGACGGATTTTTTAGTTGATGGCTCGAAAATAAAACTTCCTTTGGGATCGGTTAACTTCCGGGATTTTACGGATTGGGTGGTTCAATTGGAAGTTTATTCGGTGGATCGGGCGACGCATACCTATTGGCAGCGCCAAGAAGACCAACGGACACTAGGGGGAGGAATTTTTGATAAGGTTCCTGCACAGATTCTTGGGAACTTGACTTGCTTGAATAATCCTGACCAACAGGTTTTGGGGTATTTCATGGTGGCTGGAAAATCGAAAACGCGTCTCAAGGTTGATCGATACAATAGTATCCCCTTCGAGACTTATAATAAGTTGGTGAATTACGTCGAATTCAACAACATCCGCTACAAGAACTATCCTCTGTGGGATTGTCGGAAAGCCGCCTGGATTCCCTACAATGTGGGCTTGAATTTACCAGTTTACTGATCAAAAATCCCGTGTTCAACCCTTACCTTTGGCAATCCTCCAAGGTTTGCCAAAGGTACTTGGGTAGAAGTCAATTTAGTATGCTTGCATAATAGTTTTTTTCTCTGCAAATTTGCTTCCATCTAAACTGAAAAATTATGCCGAGAGAATACGACCGCCGCAACCTCGATTTCATACTAAAAGAGGTTTTCAATTATGGTTCTTTGTGTCAATATCCCCGTTATGCGGATTATGCGCCCGACATGTTTGACATGGTCCTGGACTCAGCCGAACAAATCGCGGAACGTCATTTACGCCCTCATTTTGTGGATGCGGATCGCAATCAAGCTGAATTAATAGATGGGACCGTTCAGGTGCATCATTCGGTAGAAGCCTATGTAAAAGAAATGGGCGAGTCAGGGATGATTGGTGCGACCTTTTCCTATGAAAAAGGAGGCCAACAATTACCATCCATGGTAGGTGGCGCACATGAATTCATTCGCGGTGCGGCAAACAACTCCATCGTTATGTTTACGGGACTGAGTAATGGCGCGGCGCATTTAATTGCCAGCTTTGGTTCAGAAGAATTGAAGCAAGCATTTGTTCCCAACATGCTTGCCGGAAAATGGACGGGTACCATGTGCTTGACAGAACCTCAAGCGGGTAGTTCCTTGAACGATGTCAGTACCAGCGCGAAAGATTTAGGCAACGGGACCTATTCGATTAAAGGTCAAAAAGTTTTCATCTCTGGTGGTGATAACCACTTTTCAGAAAATATTATTCACTTGGTTTTGGCGCGTTTGGAAGGCGCTCCCAAAGGGACGAAAGGGATTTCGTTGTTTGTGGTTCCTAAGCGCCGACAAGAAAATGGGCAATGGGTTTCGAACGAGGTAACCTCGATGGGACTTTACCATAAAATGGGCCAAAAAGCGACTCCAGCCTTACATCTTTCTTTTGGCGACAAAGGCGATTCCATTGGTTATTTGGTGGGTGAGCCCAACAAAGGATTGATGTACATGTTCCAAATGATGAATGAAGCTCGCCTAGGTGTGGGCATGGGGGGTGCTTACATCGCTTCTGCTGCGTATCATTTCTCCAAACAATATGCGTCTGAGCGTAGTCAAGGTAGAAAATTAACAAATAAAGATCCGGAGACTCCACCGACCCTCATTCAAAATCACCCCGATGTACAACGTATGTTGTATTACCAAAAATCGATCGTAGAAGGCGCCATGGGCTTATTGTTCCAATGTTTCCTTTGGGAGGATTTATCGAAATGCTTGACTGGTGATGAACAAAAAGAGGCTCAAATGCTCTTGGATTTAATGACGCCCGTAGCGAAAACATACCCAGCAGAGCAAGGAATTTTGGCTGTGAATCAAGGGATGCAGGTCTTAGGCGGCTATGGCTACACAGAAGATTTTCCATTGGAACAAATGGCTCGCGATGTTCGGATTATGTCCATTTACGAAGGAACTACCGGAATTCATGGTTTGACATTATTAGGCCGTGGTATTCCAAGCGAACAAGGAAAAGCGGTTCAGGCTTTGGTGAAATTGATTCAGTCGGATATTGCGCAAGGAATGACGAATGAAATCACGAAACCTTTTGCAGAGATGTTGGCCAATGAATTAGCCAGCCTCAATAAAGTAACCCTCCATAAATTGAGCAAAGCGGGACAGCCCGACGTATTCTTAGCCGATTCAACGCTGTACATGGAATTGTTCGGATTGATCGTGGTGGCATGGCAATGGTTGAAACAGGGTAATGTGGCCGCAAAAAATGTAGACTCCGCGGAAAAATCGTTTTATCAAGACAAGATTCATACCATGAAGTTTTTCTACCATTACGAGGTGCCAAAGGCTTTGGGATTAACAAAACGTTTGCTTGATGACGAGATTTTAACCATTTTTGAATAATTATAGACTTTAACCTTCATCACAATGCTTAAAAAGCTTTTCGCCATTGGATTTATGTTTTGCTCGTTGCAAACCATGGCCCAATACAATGCCTACGAATTATTTCATCCTTTATGGAATTATGGTCCAGTTTCACCCGCACGTTCAGCAGCAGGGGTGCCGGGTCCCAACTACTGGCAAAATGTTGCCGATTACAAAATATCAGCCTCCTTGGATGATACGAATCGCAAGATTTCTGGCGATGTAGAAATTACCTACAAGAATTACTCGCCAGATAAATTACCTTTTCTTTGGTTACAATTAGACCAAAACTCCTTTCATACCCAATCGCGTGGCGGTAAAACAACACCTGTATTAGGCGGACGTTTTGGGAATGTGGCTTTTGATGGAGGGTACAAAATTGAAAGTGTTTCGGTGGATGGAAAGCCGGCCAACTTTATTGTAGAAGACACACGGATGCAGATTCGCTTGGCTTCTCCTCTCGCTGAGAAAGCGGGTATCGCAAAAATCAAAATCGTTTATTCGTTTACATCACCTAAAAACGGTTCCGACCGGATGGGTATCCAAGAAACGAAGAATGGGGATATCTACACCGTGGCTCAATGGTTTCCGCGCATGTGTGTGTATGATGACATCGAAGGATGGAACGTGCTACCTTATTTAGGAGCGGGTGAGTTCTATTTGGAATATGGAAATTTTGAATATTCCATCAACGTTCCTGCGTCACACATTGTCGTAGGTTCGGGTGAATTGTTGAATCCTTCTGAAGTGTACCCAGCAGAACAAATGAAACGTTGGGCTGCAGCTAAATCGTCCGATAAAACAGTCATAATCCGCTCAGCGGCTGAGGTGACGGATGCGGCGTCTCGACCAGCTAAAGATCGTTTGACATGGAAATTTGCTTGTAAAAATGCACGCGATGTCGCCTTTGCAACGTCGAAAGCCTTCATTCAAGATGCGGCGATGATCAATTTGCCTAGCGGTAAAAAAGCAACAGCGGTTTCCGTTTATCCGATTGAATCCGATGGCGAGAAAGCTTGGGCTCGCTCTACAGAATATGTGAAAGCATCCATTGAACATTATTCAAACTGGTTATACGAATATAGCTATCCGGTGGCAACCAATGTGGCAGGTATCGTATCTGGAATGGAATACCCAGGAATCATTTTCTGTGGCTTCCGCGATCAAACTGCTTCGTTATGGGGCGTGACAGATCATGAATTTGGCCATAACTGGTTCCCAATGATCATTGGAAATAACGAGCGTAAATTTGCTTGGATGGATGAAGGTTTCAATACGTTCATCAACTTCTATTCGACAGACGCGTTCAATAAAGGAGAATACAAAAACCAAAAATTTGATATGCATCAAATCGCTCCTCGTATGTTCCGCGCGGAGGCTGATCCGATCATGTCTATTCCCGATGTCATTCAAGCCCGTAACCTAGGTTGGGAGGCGTATAACAAACCGGGATTTGGTTTACGCATTTTGCGTGAGCATATTTTAGGTGCTGATCGTTTCGATTATGCATTTCGTCATTACATCAAAAACTGGGCGTTCAAACACCCGACGCCGCGCGATTTCTTCCGTGCAATGGAGGATGGAGCCGGTGAGGATTTAGGTTGGTTCTGGAAAGCTTGGTTCTACGAATTATGGAAGTTGGATCAATCAGTCAAAGATGTGGATTACATCGATCAAGATCCTGCCAAAGGCGCGTTGATCACGATTGAAAACCTAGATAAAATGGCCATGCCTGCGATTGTGGAAGTGGAGCTTGCTGGTGGAGCGAAAGAGCGTTTCAACTTCCCTGTGGAGATTTGGCAACGTGGAGGTTCTTGGACGTTCAAAACAGCTACTAACCTACCTATCAAATCAGTAACCATCGATCCTGATCATGTCTTCCCAGACATCAATGGAAAAAATAATACTTGGAAGCCGGTTGCCTACAAGGCGCCGAAAGGCAACTAATAAAAAAGCCCCGATGAAAGTCGGGGCTTTTTTTAATGTTTATTCAGGATCCGACCGATGTCGTTCGCCTTTGCTAATTCCTCTTTCAGTTTATCATAACTGCCCGACAACATGAGGCCCTTGTACTTTAATAGCGTATTGATGTATTCGTCTAATACGTCCATCAAGTTATCTTGATTTTGGTGGAAAATCTGTGACCAAGTTTCTGGCGATGATTTGGCCAAACGTACGGTTGATTCAAAGCCTGTGGAGGCTAATTCGAAAATACGTTCTTCGTTTTTCTCTTTTTCCAAAACCGTATTCGCCAAAGCAAAGGAACAAATATGTGAAATGTGCGAGATATACGCCGTGTGCACATCATGGTCAATCGAATCCATGTAAATCAGATTCATACTCAAGCCATCCCGGTACAAACTTTCAATGGTCGCAACGGCCTCTGGAGCACTCAATTCCTTATCGCAAATTACGCCACGTTTTCCTTGAAACAAGCCATCAATAGCCGCCTCCGGTCCCGAAAATTCTGTTCCGGCCATCGGGTGGGTCGATACAAATTGCTTTCGTTTTGGGTGGTTTTTAAGCGCCTCATAGACCGGTGTTTTGGTAGAACCTACCTCAATGACGATTTGATCGGGTTTTAATTGGTCTAATACATTCGGAATAATTTGAACCAAAATGTCCACTGGCGTTGCACATACAAACACATCAACGCGTTCGATGGCTTCCTCCAAGGGTAAAATTTCATCCACCAAACGTAAAGAAAGGGCCTTCACTGCGTGAGCAGGATTTGCTTCAATACCAATGAGTTCAGATGCCCAAGCCGAGCTGCGCAATGCTTTTGCAATGGAGCCTCCAATTAAACCAATACCTATAATGCCTACCTTCTTAGATTCCATTGCTGTGATTTTTGATGCGATCTATCGCCGTTTGAAATACGCCTTCTTTCGCACATAAAGAAATTCGCACATAGTCATTTCCTTGTGTTCCAAAAATTCCCCCCGGCGTGATAAATACCGCATTCTCGTCTAAAATTTTGTCGGAAAGCGCATAGCCCGACGCATATCCTGCTGGTATGCGTGCCCATACAAACATGCCGGTTTGTGCGGGGTCATACACGCAATCCAATAGGTCCAATAATTCGAAAACCTTTTTCTGGCGGGATTGATAGATTTTATTTTGTTGGGCAAACCAGTGACCATCTGCCGATAAAGCCTTCACCGCCGCTTCTTGCAAAGGCAAAAACATCCCAGAATCCATGTTGGACTTGAATTTCAACACGGGATCTACTAATTCCTTCCGACCGAATGCCGCACCGATGCGCCAACCGGCCATGTTGTGGGATTTGGACAATGAATTCAATTCGATGGCTACCTCCTTCATGCCCGGAACGGCCAACATGCTGATAGGGTTTTCGTTCAATATGAAACTGTAAGGATTGTCATTCACCAATAGAATCGAATGGCGAATGGCGAAATCCCGTAGTTTGGTAAAAAATGCCAAATCCGCCTTCGCACCCGTTGGCATATGTGGATAATTAACCCACATGATTTTCACTTTCGATAAATCTTGTTTCTCTAACGCATCTAAATCAGGTAACCAGCCGTTGTCCTCCGTTAATTCATAAGCTAGTATCGTTGCTCCCGTTAACGAGCAGGCCGCTTGGTACGTTGGGTACCCAGGATTAGGAATCAGCGTTACATCGCCCGCTTCTAAATAGGCCATGGCAATATGCATGATGCCTTCTTTGGAACCAATCAGGGGTAATATTTCATGTGCAGGATCCAATGTCACTCCGTAGTGTTTTGCATAAAATGCGGCAAAAGCCTCTCGTAACGCAGGAATTCCTTGATAACCTTGGTAGGCATGATTCGCAGGATTTGCCGCGGATAAAGTCAAGGCCTCAATCGTCTCCATGGAAGGAGCGAGGTCTGGACTACCAATGCCCAAGTTGATTACGGGAATGCCAGCGGCGCGTAATGCAGCTATTTGCTTCAGTTTGGTGGAGAAATAATATTCCTCGACCGACTGTAAACGAGACGCGGGTGAAATGGAAAAGCTCATAAAATAAAAATGCCGACTCACGGGCCGGCGAAAATAAGTTAACATCAAAAACCTATCAAACCGGTTACGCGCAGACGTAATATCCTGCGTAATAATAACCTGCGTAATAAGTAGCTGATTTGAAATTCATGCCCCAAAGGTATGAAAAAAATGATTTTATGCAAATCCGTTCGGGAAAAGTCCCTTTAATACTTGGGAAACAAGTCCAGGTTCGAATCCTTTGGCTAATCCTGTGCGGTAACACTTTTGGTATTTTTCAGTAGAAGTCCCGGTTTTCAAGGATTCCGCTTTTTTGCTCAGTAAGGTTTTCAATGCTTCCGAATAGTCATCCTCTTCAATTTCATCCCAATGGGCTTGAATTTCGGAGTCTGAAATACCCTTCTTGCGTAGTTCGAATTGGATTTTGCTGCGCCCCCATTTCTTTTGATTGAATTTTGAACGGATGAATAGTCCTACGAACCGACTTTCATTGAGATAATTATTTTCCTGCAGCCATTGGATGTAAATATCCGAATCCGCCAAAGGATCTAATTCGTGAATCTTCTGTTTGATTTCTTGGATGCAGCGTTCCTGATAGGCGCAGTAGCGGGCCAATTTATTCAGTAATGCGCTGTCCATGGATTAGGATTCTTGCTCTTCGAATTGCTCGAGGTTGAATAAATCATTCAATACATCCACCATCGCTTCAGAATCCCCACGTTTGCAAGCGGCTTTTAAATGAATGATCGGTTGTTTGATGATTTTTTGTACCAAAGAAGCCGTAATTTTTTCTAATTTCTCAACTTCTTCTGCACTCAGTCCTTTGAGGTGGCGATTGATTTCCTCCTTACGGATTTGCTCCAAAGCACCTTTTAACTTGTGGATGGTTGGTGAAACTTCCATTTCCTTCGACCAATCATTAAAGCTTTCAATGGATTCCGAAATGATATTCTTTACATCGGGAATGGATGCCATGCGCAAAGCCAAAGCCTCATCCGCACGTTCTTTCAAAGAATCAATGTTATATAACAAGACACCAGATACTTTTTCTACCCCATCCTCAATACTCCGAGGAACGGAAAGGTCAATGAAATATTTGAAGGACAGCAATTGCATGGCCTTTAATTTTTCTTGGGTGATAATCGGGGAATCTGTACGAACCGAGGAGATGATAATATCCGCAGCCTCGACTTCCTTACACATATCTTCAAATGGCGCAACACGGAAATTTTTTCCTTGTGCTATACGTTCAGCCTTTTCCAGCGTACGATTCATGACCGTTACCTCTGCAAAATCTTTGTCTTCAAAGTTTTTGCAAACATCGATTCCAATTTCACCTAATCCTAAGATAAGGACTTTTGGAGCAGCCAAAGCTTGGGATAATTCTTCCGCCAAAGCGACCGTTGCATAAGAAACAGAAGCCGCTCCATCACGGAAAGAAGTCTCTTGGGCAACACGTTTATTGGAATAAAATATGGTATGCATTAAACGATGCAAATAGGGGCCAGCCATGTTATGATCTGCCGCTAATTGATACGCTTTTTTAATCTGATTGGGGATTTGTAAATCACCTACTACCTTTGATTGTAAACCTGTAGCCACCTCAAACAAATGTTGGAGTGATTCATTGGTGTCATTCATTTGGATGAAATAATTCACATAATCTGCCGTATTAATTAATCCTTTTTCGATTAACAGAGCCTTGATTAATTGGTCTGAAATTTCTTCCTGGGTGGTGAAATAGAGTTCAGTCCGGTTACAAGTAGAGACGATCAATAATTCTTGCAAACCGAAAAGGTCTTTGCATTTCAAGGTAAAAGCTTTGCTCTCGTCCTCATTTAGGGCAACCATCTCACGGATTGTGAGTGGCGCACTGCGATGAGAAATACTGACTGACTTAAACGGTGCGATCATTAATATTTTTGGACTAAACTAGTTTACAAAAGTACAACGCAAAAATTAATTTTTGACAAGTCTTTGTAATAAAATCGTAATTTAGATAAAGTTTAATTAGAGCGACATGGACTTCAAAAACAAAACGGTTTTCATCACGGGTGCTTCCCGTGGAATTGGTTTGGCGATTGCCAAAAAACTTGCTTCCGAGGGTGCAAACGTTGTTATTGCAGCAAAAACCGCCGAGCCACATCCCAAATTACAAGGAACGATTTTCTCAGCTGCTGCGGAAATTGAAGCTTTAGGTGGGCGCGTGCTGCCCTGTGTTGTCGACATTCGTGACGAAAATCAGGTTTTAGAAGCAGTGAATAAGGCCGTTGAGACCTTTGGAGGAATCGATGTTTTGATCAATAATGCTTCTGCCATTCAGTTGACAGGTACCCTCGAAACCGAAATGAAGCGCTTCGATTTAATGCATGGGGTCAATGCCCGGGGTACTTATTTGGTTTCTCGCGCATGTCTTCCTCATTTACTGAAGTCGGAAAACCCGCATGTCTTGACATTATCTCCGCCATTAAATTTTGAGGCGCGCTGGTTCAAGCACCACGTGGCGTATTCGATGGCCAAATTCGGTATGTCTTTAGTTACCTTAGGTATGTCCGCTGAGTTTGAGGGGAAAGTAGCTTTTAATTCTTTGTGGCCTCGTACGATTATCGCGACTGCGGCCATTGAATTTGCGGTAGGTAGCGCGGAGATGTTGAAATTAGCCCGAAAACCGGATATCATGGCGGATGCCTGTTTTGAGATATTAAAGCGTGATGCCAAGGTTTGCACGGGAAATTATTTTATAGATGATGCGGTGCTAGCAGAAGCAGGCATGAGGGATTTTGCTCAATACCAAGTAGATGCTTCTGTGGATCCTAAATCTTTAATCCCTGATTTCTTTATTTAATGCAAGCTTATCGCGCACCGCTTTGGTTGCCGGATGGACATACCCAAAGCATTTATCCGGCTTTATTTCGAAAAATACCACTAACGCATTCGCACAGTGAACGGATGGAATTGCCCGATGGCGATTTTCTAGATGTCGACTGGCACATGCGTTCGGAGGCCTTGCATGAAAAACCATTGTTGATTGTATCTCATGGGTTGGAGGGGAGCAGTCGGAGGCATTATGTCACCGGACTCATTCGTTCGATGCCAGAAGTTAATGCTTTAGCATGGAATTACCGAAGCTGTTCGGGAGATCCGAATCGGAATTTGCGATTTTATCATAGCGGGGCAACGGACGATTTGGACTTTGTGATTCAGCAGGCTGTTGCGCGTGGGGTGAAAGATATTTACTTGGCCGGCTTTAGTTTAGGAGGCAACTTAAGCTTAAAATGGTTGGGAGAAAATGCCAAAAAAGCATCGCAATTCGTTCGAAAAGCTGTAGCATTTTCTGTACCTTTGCATCTTTCTAGCAGTAGTCAGCAATTGACTCGCCGGGAAAACAGACTCTACACACATCGCTTCTTACAAACGCTATTAGAAAAAGTTACCGAAAAGTCGGCTCGATATCCTTTGGATATTACGCCGTCTATGTTAACCTCTATTCGCAGTTTGTACGATTTTGACAATGTGATTACGGGTCCCTTGCATGGATTTAAGGATGCGGAGGATTATTATGAATGTAATAGTTCCTTGTATTTTTTAGCCGACATTCAGGTGCCAACCTTGATTGTGAACGCTAAGAATGATCCATTTTTATCGCAGGAATGCTTGCCTGAGCAAATTGATTCGGATTTTGTCCGAATCGAATTACCTGATTCAGGAGGGCATTGCGGGTTTTATCCGAGGAATTATCGGGGACAAACTTGGGCTGAGCAAAGAGCCGCTGCATGGTTTAACGGAAATTGAAAATTGAATAACATGTCTAACAAAGAGCTTGAGCAATTAACCATTGTCATTGATTTTGACAGCACATTTACGAAAGTTGAAGGATTGGATGAGCTCGCGCGCATCGCCTTAGAAGGAAATCCCAAACAAGCTGAGATTGTTGGCAAAATTCGCGAAATCACCGATAAGGGAATGACGGGTGAATATTCATTTGCGGATTCGCTTCGGGAGCGTGTGGCTTTGTTGCCTGCGAATCAACTACATGTAGATCAATTAATCGCCTTTTTAAAGGGAAAAATATCTGAATCTTTCAAGCGAAACAAAGCTTTCATTCGTGAGCATGCGGATCGTATTTTGATTGTTTCGAGTGGATTTAAGGACTTTATCGTTCCGGTGGTTGCCGATATGGGAATCGCGGCTGAAAATGTGCATGCGAATACCTTTACGTATGACAGCGAAGGAAATATTACGGGCTATGATCATATGAATTTATTGTCTCAAGACAAGGGTAAGGTTCGTTTGTTGCAGTCCTTGGCATTAGAAGGGGAGGTTTTTGTGATTGGGGATGGCTATACGGATTATGAATTACGTGAGGCGGGTTTAGCGAATAAATTCTTTGCTTTTACGGAAAACGTATCGCGTAAAGCCGTGACGGATAAGGCGGATTTTGTCGTACCATCTTTGGATGAATTTTTATTCATCAATGGCTTAAGTCGTGCGCAGTCTTATCCTAAATCGCGTATCAAAGTTTTGTTATTAGAAAACGTTCACCCAACGGCTGTTTCATTGTTTACCAAAGAAGGTTTCCAAGTAGAATTGTTAAAAGGAGCTTTGGACGAGGATGAATTGATTGAAAAAATCAAGGATGTTTCCATCATCGGTTTACGCTCGAAAACAAACTTGACGAAAAAAGTTTTAGAGCATCCGAATGCCGCACGTTTGATGTGTGTGGGTGCATTTTGTATTGGTACAAACCAAATCGATTTAGCTGAATGTGAGAATCGCGGTATCGCTGTTTTCAATGCGCCCTATTCAAATACACGTAGTGTGGTTGAATTGTCGATCGGTTTGATGGTTATGTTAACGCGTAACATTTTCGAGAAATCAAGCAAAATGCACGCGGGTGTTTGGGATAAATCGGCTACGAATTCATTTGAAATTCGTGGTAAGAAAATCGGTTTGGTCGGTTATGGAAACATTGGTACGCAGATTTCCGTGATCGCTGAGGCGCTGGGTATGGAAGTATATTTCTATGACATCGTCGATAAACTTGCGCTAGGTAATGCAAAGAAATGTAATTCAATGAAAGAATTATTGTCGACCGTAGATTTTGTGAGCTTGCACGTAGATGGTCGGAAATCGAATACCAACATCATCGGGAAGGAGGAGTTTTCTTGGATGAAGGACAACGTAATTTTCTTGAATCTTTCGCGTGGTCACGTGGTTGAAATTCCAGCCTTGGTGGACGCCATTAAATCGGGTAAGGTTTGGGGAACAGCAGTTGATGTATTCCCTTATGAGCCAAAAACGAACGATGAGGAATTTATCAATGAATTACGTGGTTTGCCGAATGTTATTTTGACGCCGCATATTGGTGGAAGTACAGAAGAAGCACAAGCGAATATTGGCGAATTTGTACCGAATAAGTTGTTGCAATTTATGAACAATGGTAGCACGTATGGTTCGGTGAATTTCCCAGAATTGCAATTGCCTCCTTTGGAAAATGCCCACCGATTATTGCACATTCACCACAATGTTCCGGGAATTTTGGCACAGATTAATAATGTGTTTGCGAAATACCATGTTAACATCATCGGTCAGTATTTGAAAACGACGGAGAAGACGGGTTATGTGATTACGGATGTGGCGAAGGAATACGCGGAGGATATCGTGAATGAATTGAAATTGATCGACAATACGATCAAATTTAGAATGTTATATTAATTATGAGCACATTTTTTACCCCAGGTCCAGCAGCTTTATTTCCTACGGTAGAGGCACATTATGCGGAGGCTTTTCGCCAAAACATTGGTTCCATTTCCCATCGTTCGGCGGCATTTCGTAAGATATATCAGCATGCTGATGAGCAATTGCGTGTTTTGTTTGGATTGCCAAAGGAAACTGCAGTTTTGTTTACGGGTTCTGCGACGGAAATCTGGGAGCGTGCGATTATGAATACGGTGGAGCATGAAAGTTTTCACCTAGTGAATGGCTCATTCTCCAAGAAGTTTTACGATTTCTCTAAAGAACTTCACAAGTTTGCGCATGCGATGCATAAGCCTTTTGGCGAGGGTTTCGATGCGGCCGAAGTGGAGGTGCCTGAATATGCGGAATTGATTTGTTGCACGGCGAACGAAACAAGTTCAGGTGTTCAAATGAAGGCGGCTGAGATCCATAAAATCAAGAAGGCCAACAAAGATAAATTGATGATTGTGGATATGGTGTCATCTGCACCGTATGCGAATTTGGATTTCAATTTAGTTGATTCGGCGATGTTTTCTGTACAAAAAGCCTTTGGAATGCCTGCTGGTTTAGGCGTTTGGTTGGCCAATGAAAAGATGCTTGAGAAATCCGAGCGGATGAAATTGCACGAAGGCATCGTGGGGACATATCATTCCTTGCCAAGTCTTTGGGAAAATTACAAGAAATTTGAAACGCCAGAAACGCCAAACGTGATGGGGATTTATGTGTTGGGGAAAGTGGCGGAAGATTTCAATAAAATAGGTGTGGAGGTGATGCGTAAGGAAACGGATCGTAAAGCCAAAGCACTTTACGATTTTGCCTCGAAATCAGCGAATTTCGAAATCTTTGTCGAGAACCCGAACCATCGTTCAGCGACGGTTGTGGTATTGAATTGCAAGGGATTGGCGGGAGATGTCATCAAGCAAGTGCAGGTGAAATCGGATATGATATTGGGCTCAGGTTATGGCAAGATGAAAGAGACGCAAATTCGAATTGCGAATTTTCCTGCCGTGAATGAGGAGCAAGTACAAGCATTAATTGCTACATTAGGGTCTTTATAAGTACAATAGTCTAAACCTATGATTCAAACTGGAAAACCCATTCGTTGGGGTATATTGGCATGCGGCGGCATCGCAACAAAATTTGCGGATGATCTCGTTCATGCAAAACACGGTTATTTGGCAGCAGTCTCATCGCGTGATTTAGGTCGGGCGGAGGCGTTTGCTGCGCCATACGGTGCTGATGTGAAAGCCTATGGTTCTTATGAGGCGATGTTGGCCAGTGGCGAAATTGATGTCGTTTACATTGCCTCGCCGCATGGATTGCATTATGAACATACGATGTTATGTTTGGAAGCTGGTGTCCCTGTTTTATGTGAAAAGGCTTTTGCGATTAATAGCAAGCAGGTTAATGCGATGATTGCCAAAGCGCGTGAGAAAAAGCTCTTCTTGATGGAAGCTTTATGGACGCGTTTTCACCCCTCGGTGGCCAAATTGCAGGAAATCATTGCCTCGGGTGTGATTGGAGATATCAAACATGTCGTAGCAGATTTTGGTTTCAAAGCCGAGTACGATGAGGAGGCTCGTTGGTTTAATCCGCATTTGACAGGTGGATCTTTGTTGGACATAGGCATTTACCCTTTATTTATCTCGAAATTATTGTTGGGCCAACCGCTGGAAATGAAGGCGACGGGCGTGATGGCGCCTTCGGGTGTGGATATGAATTGTTCGATAGCCACGAAATATGCTTCGGGTGCGACAGCGAGTTTGTTCTCGACATTCGCGGCGCAAACGGATACGACTTGTACGGTTTATGGAACATTGGGGAAGATTTACATGCATCCACGTTTCCATGAAACGAAGGGAATGACGCTGACCATTTACAATGGCGAGGAAACGGTCTTTGAAACGGAACGCAAAGGTTGGGGCTACAGTTATGAGGCGGATGCGGTGCAGGAAGACTTGTGGGCGGGTCGGACCGAAAATGCTTGGATGTCTCATCAGTTCAGCCAAGAATTGATGGGATTATTAGATGAAATACGTGCTCAAATCGGTTTAACCTATCCAAATGAATAAGATCATTATTGCTTTTTTGCTTTTTGTAAGCACGAATTTGTTGGCACAAAATCCTTTTGAAAAAGAGATTTTGGGCTATGAAAAACAAGATTCCTTAGCTATGCCGGCCAAAGGCCAGGTGTTGTTTATCGGGAGTTCAAGCTTTCGATTGTGGAAGTCATTTGATGCCGACATGAAGGGCATGCCGTCTGCGTTTAATCGGGGATTTGGTGGGTCAACTTTAGCGGATGCCTTGTATTATTTTGATCGGATGGTGGTGAAGTACCAGCCGAAATGGGTGATTATGTATGAAGGGGATAATGATTTAGCGAAGGGAAAATTGCCTCAGGCGATTGCGGCTGAATACGATGAATTCAAGGCACGTTTGGCTAAGCAAGTTCCGGGGGCGAAACTTGTTTTCGTAGCAGCAAGACCCAGCTTGGCGCGTACGGCATTGGTCGAAAAGCAAAAGGAATTAAATGCCTTGATTAAGGCTAAAGGTGATTATTTTATCGATATGCATAGCCCATTTTATTTGGCAGATGGGACTTTGATGCAAGATATTTTTGTGGCAGATAAACTGCATTTAAATGAAAAAGGCTACGCTATTTTCGCAAAGCAGATTCAGGATTTTATGATCAAAAACATTAAGTAAATGGGTTTAGAAACGCAATATCTGCCAAGTATTTCTGTAGACTGTGTGATATTTGGTTTTCATGAAAATCAATTAAAGGTTCTCTTGTTGAAATTTAAAAAGAGTCCTGTATGGGCCTTGGCAGGTGGATTTGTTGGGTTTGAAGAGGATGTGGACCAAGCGGCGGCACGGATTTTGGAAGAACGAACAGGTTTGAAGGACATCTATTTAGAGCAGTTTTATACCTTTGGGGATTTAGCTAGAAATTACAGAGCCGTAGATGAGCATCGGGATGTCAATGCAGCGATGGGTGGTGCGGTTGAAAAATTAGATTTTGTCGATCAGCGATTTATTACGATTGGGTATTATGCTTTGGTTGACTATTCGAAAGTAGTGGTGAATCCATCAGGGGTTTCAGACGCTTCCGAATGGATGGATGTTAGCGCTTTGCCCAAATTATTCTTAGATCATAATCGAATTGTTCTCAAGGCGCTTGAGTCTTTGCGACGTAGTTTAGATGAAAAACTAGTTGCTTTTGAATTGCTTGGAGACACTTTTACCATGTCTGAATTACAAGTGGTTTACGAAACAATCTTAGGCAAACGCTTGGTTCGGACGAATTTTCAACGGAAGATATTAAGCTTGGATATTTTAGAGCGGATTGAGAAGAAGTATACGGGTGGGGCGCATAAGGCACCATATTTATATCGCCTTAAAACATAGAATTGCCTTAGGGTCGATTGTGGCTCCTTAGCTTTGGCAATCCTTAGAGGTTTGCCAAAGCTACGCGGGGAATAATCGTTTTCCTATTCGCAATTAGAATATATAAAAAAAGGCCAGGAAACTGGCCTTTTTTTATTATCCCATGTTATGGTAAACGTTCTGTACATCGTCGTCTTCCTCCAGACGCTCGATGAGTTTTTCTACATCCGCGACTTGCTCATCAGATAACTCCTTTGTTTCATTTGGAATACGCTCAAAATCGGCACCCAACAATTCATATCCTTGACTCTCTAAATATTTTTGAATTCCACCAAAAGCCGTGAATTCACCATAAATATTGATCTGGTTTGTTTCTTCATCTAAGAACACTTCGTCAACACCTAAATCGATCAATTCAAATTCCAATTCTTCTAAATCGATTTCCGGTTTAGCTGCGATTTTGAAAACGGATTTGCGTGTAAAGATGAAATCCAACATCCCCGTTGTGCCCAAAGAACCACCACATTTCGTGAACGATGAGCGGATATTGGCAACGGTACGATTGATGTTATCTGTAGTAGTTTCAACCAAAATGGCGATGCCATGCTGGGCATATCCTTCGTACACAATCTCCTTGTAGTCCTCTTGATCTTTGGACGTAGCCCGTTTAATCGCACGTTCTACGTTTTCCTTTGGCATATTCACCGCCTTCGCATTCTGAATGATGGCTCTTAAACGTGAATTTGATGAAGGGTCTCCACCTCCTGCTTTTACAGCAATGACAATATCTTTGCCAATTTTAGTAAAGGTCTTGGCCATCTGCCCCCATCTCTTGAATTTACGTGCTTTTCGGAATTCAAATGCTCTTCCCATGCGTTAACGGTTTTTAAATTTTGATGCAAAAATAATCAAGCCCTATAAGACCCACAAGTCCCAGGTAAAAATAACTTACCTTTGTTTGTTAACCTATTTAAACGAGTATGAAAAGAATTTTTCTCATCCTGTGTTTCCTGAGTTGTTTGATTCCAACAATTCAAGCACAGAAAATCAATGACAAATTTCAAATGCACATTCAAAAAACAACTGGTAAAGTTGTGATTGACGGTGTTTTGAATGAGCAAGCCTGGTTTGACGCCGCGGCGGTCAGCGATTTTATGATGTGTAATCCTTTCGATTCTTTGTGTGCCCAAGTGCGTACGGATGTGAAAATGTCTTATGACGATAAATACATCTACATTTCTGCCGAGTGTTTTTTAAAGGAACCCGGAGCCTTTGTGGTGGAATCCATGAAACGCGATTTCTCCTTTGGGGTGAATGATAATTTTTTGGTCTTCATCGATACCTTTGAGGACAAGACAACGGGTTTCGCGTTTGGTGCGAATGCTGCCGGTGCGCAATGGGACGGACAGATGTCGGAAGGGGCCAAAGTTAATCTCAACTGGGACAATAAGTGGGAATCTGCCACGACCTATAAACGTGATTCTTGGATTTTTGAAGCGGCTATTCCTTTTAAGTCCATTCGCTATAAGGATAATATCAAACGCTGGGGCATCAACTTCTCTCGTTACGATTTGAAGGCCAAAGAGAAATCGGCCTGGGCACCTGTTCCCCGACAATTTCCTACGGCTTCTTTAGCCTATGCAGGTGTTTTGGTCTGGGAAACTCCACCACCTGCACCTAAAAAGAATATATCCATTATTCCTTACGGACTTTCGGGGCTTACTTCTAATTATGAGTCTCAGGATCCAGCTGCCTTCCGTAATCAACTAGGTGGGGATATCAAAGTGGCAATCAATTCGGGTTTGAACTTGGATATGACCTTGAATCCGGATTTTTCGCAGGTGGATGTGGATCGCCAACAAACCAACTTAGATCGATTTGAATTATTTTACCCAGAAAAACGTCAGTTTTTTATCGAGAACTCGGATTTGTTTGATGGCTTTGGGACCGATAACATTCGGCCATTTTTCTCGCGTCGCATTGGTTTGGCATTGAATGCCAAGACGGGAATCTATGAGCAAACTCCTATTACCTATGGAGCTCGGGTGAGTGGAAAGTTGAATCCGGATTGGCGGATTGGTGCCTTGAATGTGCAAACGCAGCGCATAGATGCTAAAGGAGTGCCTACACAGAATTATTCGATGTTAGCCTTACAGCGAAAACTCTTCGCCCGTTCCAATATAGGTATATACATGGTTAATAAAGAGTCTTTTATTGATTCGGATTTACAGAAAGCTAATGGTTTCCAACCCTTTAATCGGGATGTCGGTTTTGAGTATAACTTAGCTTCAAAAGATAATTTTTGGACGGGATCCGCATTTTTTGCCAAAACGATTAGTCCATTGAACCAAGGAAATGATTTTTCTCAGGCTGCGTCTTTAGCTTATGCGGACAATCATTGGGCTTTTTCTATTAAAGAACAGTGGGTAGGAGAGCATTACAATCCCGAAGTGGGCTATGTGCCTCGAATCAATTACCTCCAAATTCAACCGGAGGCAGCGAAAATATTTTATCCTAAAAACAAAAATACCAATCTCTTTTATACCAGTTTGAAGTTGATGTCCATGTCGTACTGGAATAATCAGGGAACTTATACGGACAATACGACTTACGTGGCCTATGACGGAACCATGAAGGATCGGTCGACATTTGGTTTGTATCTGTCCTATGATTTTGTCAAATTATTGTATGATTTTGATGCGACAAGAATGGGGAATACGGCTTTAAAAAGGGGAACCGAGCACGATTGGTATGCGGTGAATGTGCGTTATGGATCATCTCCCATCAAGCTATTTACGTATGCATTAACCTCCCGTTTTGGTGGGTATTTTGGAAATGGTTGGCGCACGGGTTTAACAGCTGATATTGGTTATCGATTCCAACCCTACGGTAGTGTCTCTGTGGCCGTCGATTACAACGATATTCAAGATGTGGAAATTCCGGGCACAGAAAAGATGCTTGCGAAAAAAGTATCATCTCAGTTTTGGATCATTCGACCTAAGATTGATATCACCTTTTCAAATAAGTTGTTTTTCGCAACCTTTTTTCAGTTGAATCAGCAGACAAATAACATTAATTTAAATGCGCGTCTTCAATGGCGTTATAAGCCGGCTTCGGATTTGTTTTTGGTGTATACCGACAATTATTTCCCTGAGATTATGCAAATTCGTAACCGGGCTATCGTGTTAAAATTGAATTATTGGCTTAATTTGTAATCTTAAACAACAACATAATTATGAAAAAGTATTTAGCAATTTTATTCAGTGTGATGACTTTTGGAGCTTTTGCTCAAAAAGCCCCCGCATCCCCACCAGCAGTCGTTATTCAAAAGGTAGGAACGACAGAAGTAGTCATTAAGTACGCGCAACCTTCGGTGAAGGGTCGTTTGGTTTTTGGTTCCAAGGATGCCAAAGCATTGGCTCCATTTGGGGAAGTTTGGCGTACGGGTGCAAATGAAGCAACAACGATTGAGTTTTCTGCTGACGTAACTGTTCAAGGTAAGCCTTTAGCAAAAGGAGTTTATTCTTTGTTTACAATTCCAGGCCCAACGGAATGGACGGTGATTTTCAATAGCGATGCAAAACAATGGGGCGCTTATACGTACAAAGCTGAAAAAGATGTGTTGCGCGTTACAGGTAAAGTAAGTGAGCATGCGATGACAGAGAAATTTACGATCGGTGTTTCGCCTACAGGCCAAATCACCTTCGATTGGGATAAAACATCCGTTTCGATTTATGTGAAATAAGGAATTTGAATTCATTTTAAAAGCGGCTCAATTGAGTCGCTTTTTTTATTGCGTAATTTCATTAGTTTCTCTATTTTTACTTGAATATGAGGTTTTGCCTTAAAATATCAAATCGAATTTTATGAAAAAAGTATTAATCGCCGAGGACAGTTCTGTCATTCAAAATTTAGCTCGTAAGATTTTAGAATTTCAAAATTTTGAGATTCATGCGGTAAAAAATGGCCAACAGGTGTTGGACGAATTAGCTAAAGCTGATTTTGATATTCTTTTGTTGGACATCAACATGCCCGTTATGGATGGAATGGATTGTGCAAAAGCGGTTCGTGCCTTATCGGATGCAAAAAAAGCGGCGATTCCCATGATCGCGATTACGGGTAACGCAAGAAACTATACATTAGAAGATTTTAAAGCTGTGGGTTTTGATGATTTCTTAGCAAAGCCATTAAATTTTGATGCTTTGGTTTCTCAAGTGAAAGCACTAACTGAATAATTTTATGTCCCCAATCCAGGTACGCTTTTTAGGAACTGGAACATCACAGGGGATTCCCATGATCGCTTGTTCCTGCGAGGTATGTACCTCGCAAGACACGCGCGATCAGCGATTGCGCGTTTCCATGCACATTCAAGTGCAAGGGAAAAGTTTCATCATAGATACGGGTCCAGATTTTCGCCAACAAATTTTACGGGCAGGAATCAAGCATGTAGATGCCGTACTTTTTACGCATGAACACAAAGATCATACGGCTGGCTTAGATGATATTCGGGGGTTTAATTTTGCCCAACAAGCATCTATTCCCTTGTATGCGAGAGCCCAGGTCATTGATCAACTGAAACGCGAATTTGCCTACGCTTTCGATGAACACAAATATCCAGGTGTGCCTGAAATTGATGTATTTGAAATCGATGGGCAGCCCTTTTCCGTGGAAGGTGTTCAGGTTATTCCCATATTTGTTAAGCATTATTTCTTAGATGTCTTGGGATTTCGTTTTGGTGATTTTACCTACATCACGGATGCGAATTTTATTGCCGACGAAGAATTGGAAAAGATTAAAGGTTCTAAAGTGCTCGTTATCAATGCTTTGCGAAAGTCAAAACATGTCTCGCATTTTACCTTGCATGAAGCTTTGGATGTAATTGCCAAAATACAGCCCGAACAGGCTTATATTACGCACATTAGTCATATGATGGGATTGCATGAAGTAGTCCAACAAGAATTACCTCCCAACGTGTTTTTGGCCTATGATGGCCTAAGCCTAAGTATTTAATCATGAAAGCTGTACTTTTTGATATGGATGGTGTGGTCGTTGATAATTTACCTTATCACGTAGACGCCTGGCTATTATTTTGCGAACGCCACAACATTCCGTTGACACGTGAGGTGTTTTACAAGGAATTAAATGGCATGAATTCCAAAGACACTTTTGAGTGGTTTTACAAAAAGGCAATGACTCGCGCGGAAGTCGAAGTACTCGAAGAAGAAAAAGAGATTTTATATCGCGGATTTTACCAAGCGCACATGAAGCCAGCGCCCGGATTATTAGTTTTTTTAAAGACTTTGCGTGCAAATGGGATTAAAACAGCACTAGCTACATCAGCCGGTCCTGGCAATATTGATTTTATTGTGGATGGTTTAGGTATTCGAGATCAGTTCGATGCGATTATCGGTGGGGCTGAAGTGAGCAAAGGAAAACCGGATCCTGAAATATATTTGAAAGCTGCTGAAATGGTGGGTGTGGCACCTGTAGATTGTTGGGTGATTGAAGATTCGCTGCAAGGCATTTCGGCAGGTTTGAATGCTGGGATGAAGGTCGTTGGAATTACGACCTCACATACGGCGACAGAATTAGCACATACACAATGGGTCGCAGCTGATTTTGTCGACTTATTTGAAAACCTACAACCATTGAATTCCTAATCCATTTAAATTCGTGCTATGAAGAAATTTTTCTATACAATGTTGTTGGTTTTGATTGCGAGCATGAGTAATCTTTTTGCTCAGAAAAGCAAAATGGAATTCAAACCGGGCTTGATAATTGAGGAATATACCCCCGAAAAATCGGGTATTCATCGGGAACTTCCGGAAGGGTATTCCCAGCGAATTTTGGAAGAAATCCAAAATCGAAATGCACGCACTACTCAATCGCAGCAAAGCGTAAAAGCGGGGACACAGGTTGTTTTGACCTATGAAACTGTTCCACCTTCAGATATTAAAACGATTTTTGAGCGCGCGGCGAATCTTTGGGCGACATCCCTAAACTCAGACGTTACTATCAATATTTATGTGCAATGGAAATCCTTGGCAACGGGGGTTTTGGGAAGCGCAGGTGCATCGACCAATGTTCGAAATTTTGTAGGATCGAATCGTTTGAATACGTGGTATCCGGTAGCTTTGGCTGAGAAAATGGCCCACAAAAACTTAAATGGTACGAATCCAGATATCATTGCTACTTTCAATTCCGATTTTACCGATTGGTATACGGGCACAGATGGTGTTCCGAAAATCAACCAAATTGATTTGTATTCCGTGGTATTGCATGAATTTGGTCATGGGTTAGGTTTTATTGGACAAGTAGGGTTGTCATCTGATAAAACGGAGGCAGGCTATGGATATCCAGGTATTTTTGACCAGTTTATGATCAATTCAGCGGGTACAATTTTAATGGATACCACCAAGTTTGATAATCCTTCCGCTGCTTTGAAAACGCAGGTTTCTTCAAACAGTCTTTTTATTAGTTCGCCAAGCATTGTACGATTGAATGGTGAAAAAGGGAAATTATATGCTCCAACGAATTTTTCAGAAGGATCGAGTATATATCACGTTGACCAAGCCAAATATAAAGTAGGCGACCCCAATGCCCTCATGACTCCTCAAATTGCTCGAGGTGAGGTTACGCGGGATATCGGACCGATTGTTTTGGGAGCATTCAATGATTTTGGTTGGTACTCTACCAATATTATTGCTGACAATTACAATGATACCGAAGATGTTTCAAAGGATATTGTCTTTAGCGCTAAAGTATATTCAGATACTTTGATTAATGAATCATCTGTTAAATTAATGATGGCGATTGATAAAAGTATTCTGTCTGCTACTTCCATGCCTTTAGTCAAGTCGGGAAATACCTACACATACACCTTGCCAAAATCCGCTGCAACGCGCAAGATTAATTATTATTGGACGGCAAATGATGCCGGAGGTAAAAAAGTAACAACTCCAGCTGAGGCGCCTGTGATTGAGGGTACAAATTTTGGAAGTTATTTTGATTTCACCGTGGGGGCGGATACGGTAAAACCTGTAGTTATTTACGCGAATCCGCTGAAATACATCTTTAATTCTCAGACGACAATTACATTGCCCACTTTACTTACCTCTGATAATTTAGGCATTTCCGCCGTTTATATGGAGTATTCCATCAATGGAGCAGCATTCGTTCGGAAAGATTTTACCAAAGTCGCAGGCGAATCGTTTAAGTATAGCAATAGTTTTAATTTTGCTGCGGGTCAGCTTAAGGCTGGCGATGTCATTCGCTACCGGGTCGTAGTGGCTGATGCCGCGAAGATTTCCAATATTGTTTATAGTCCTTCTTCAGGATACTATGACTTTAAAGTCTTGGCTTTAGCAGAACCTGTGTCGACTTATGTTCAAAACTTTGATGCGACGCCTTCGGCAGATTTCTTCTTGAAAGGTTTTAATTTAACGCAGGCAGCTGGATTTTCGACTGTGGCCTTGCATTCTCTACACCCCTATGCAGATGGAAATGAAGAATCATATGACGGAGTAGGTGGCTCGGATAAATTCACGAACTCGGATGCTATTTTGTTGAAGCCTATTAAAATTGCTGCTGATAACCCGAAAATTACCTTCGATGAAATCGTGTTGGTGGAACCTGGGGAAGCGGGCGAATCTTTTTTAAATGCGGATGGTACCGTGAATCGTAGTTTCTTTGATTATGTGATTGTTCAAGGCTCAAATGATGACGGGAAGACTTGGTATAACTTTGCTAATGGCTGGGATTCGAACTTCAATGCTACTTGGTTATCTAAATGGAATAGTGCGGGTGATGCAGATGGAAATTCAACTGCCACAGCAACAAGTACCTTGGTGAAAAACCACGAGATAGATATGCTGGCCTCTGGAAAATTCAGTGTGAATGACCAAGTAATCATTCGATTCCGCTTGCATGCGGATGTAGGGGCGCATGGCTGGGGTTGGGCTGTAGATAATTTGAAGATTCAAGCGCCCAAAGTTGATCCTATTTTAGCCATAGAACCATCATCGCTAGCAAAAGGCCTGCAAATTTCACCCAATCCAAGTTCTGGTCTTTTGCAGGTGATCTATGAGCAGGCTGGTGATTTGAATGGCATTGCTTTACGCGTGATTGATTTGCAGGGAAGACCTGTATACAATCAAAATTATCCAACACAGGGTAATCGCTTTGAATGTCAGGTAGACTTATCTTATTTGGCTTCTGGAACTTATGCCTTGCAATTACAGGTAGAAAATCAAGTGGTGTTGAAGCGATTTGTCTTGGTCAAATAGAGAAGCTAATGCCTTTTTAATTATCTTTGCAAACATTTAATTTAGCATTATGTCTTGGTTTACAAGAAAAGATAAAGGAATTCAGACTCCCACTGAATTCAAACGTGAAGCCCCTGATGGCCTTTGGTACCAATGCCCATCTTGTAAAAAAGCGTTACATACTCGGGAACACCGCTTATTCGCATTTACATGTTCAAGTTGTAATTACCACGAGAAAATTGGTTCACAGGAATATTTCGAATTGCTTTTTGACCAATCGCGTTATACAGAATTAGATCCGATGTTGAGTTCTGGCGACCCTTTGAACTTTACGGACACAAAAAAATATACGGATCGTGTAAAAGCTACGGAACATAAAACGGGATTGAAAGATGCTGTCCGCGCAGCCTATGGTGACATGAACGGAATGCCGATTACGATTGCTGCCATGGACTTTAGTTTCATTGGAGGTTCAATGGGTTCCGTTGTAGGAGAGAAGATTTCTCGTGCCATCGATCATTCGTTGAAAACGGGAACTCCATTTTTAATGATCTCTCGTTCTGGTGGTGCGCGTATGATGGAGGCAGGTTTCTCACTGATGCAAATGGCGAAAACCTCAGCTCGATTGGCATTATTGGCGGAGGCTAAAATTCCTTATATCTCCTTGTTGACAGACCCCACAACCGGTGGTGTGACAGCATCATTTGCTATGTTAGGCGATTTTAACATCGCGGAGCCAGGTGCATTAATTGGTTTTGCCGGACCACGTGTCATCAAAGAAACGATTGGTAAAGATTTGCCAAAAGGATTCCAAAGCGCTGATTTCGTTTTGGATCATGGCTTCTTGGATTTCATCGTTGATCGCAAGGATATGAAAGATAAATTAAGCGCCCTGTTAGGGATGTTGAAGAAATAAGAAACTCGATATGTATGAAGAGCTCAGTCGGAAGGCTGAGCTTTTTTTATGCCTGCCGAATGGGTATAAAAAAAGCCTGAAAAATCTTCAGGCTTTCTTATATGTTAGGGGAGTCGGCTTATTCAGCGGTTGCTGCTGCAGCTGCTGCAGTTGCCGCTTTCCCGCGTGGTTTTTTCTCTTTCTCCGGCGCCGGAATTGGATCCTCAACACCCGCAAGAATACGTCCGCAATGCTCACAAACGATCAATTTCTTCTTGTCTTTGATGTCTGTTTGACGTTGTGGAGGTACGGAGCTGAAACATCCACCACATGCACCACGTTTCACCATAACAACAGCTAATCCATTGATGGCATTGTCACGTAATTTATTGTAAGATTTTAACAGACGCTCCTCTACATTTTTCAACGCTTTCTCACGATCTTTCAAGAATTTTTGCTCATCTTCTTCGCTTTCGCCGATGATCACTTCTAATTCTTTTTGTTTGATTTCAAGATCTTTTTTGCGCTCGTGTAAATTAGATTCTACGCTTGCGATTTCATCATTTTTGTTCAATACTTTGAAATCGATTTCTTTAATGCGCTTGTCAGCAATCTCCATTTCTAAACCTTGCAATTCGATTTCTTTTGAAATAGCGTCGAACTCACGGTTATTGCGGACATTCATTTGTTGCTCTTTGTATTTGACAATAAGCTTCTCAGAATCCTTTTTAGAAATTTTGTAATTCGAGATTTGCTCTTCGAATGAACTGATTTCAGATTGGAATTTCGTTAAACGAGTTTCTAAACCAGCGATTTCATCTTCTAAATCACGAACCTCTTCAGGTAAATCACCTCGTACTTTCTTGATATTGTCTAAGGCTGAATCAATGGTTTGAAGCTTTAATAAGCCTTCTAACTTTTGGGCAATTGTAGTTTCGGTAACTGTAGCCATTCTTCTTGTTGCGTTTGAATTATTAATTCGCTCTAAAATTAAGCATAACTCACAGGATTGCTGTTGGTCATACTTTTCAGAACGGCAAAAGTACTAAAATTATTTGATAAATAAGCATGGATAGCATCCTTTATCATGACTTCCGATTCATAATGGCCTATATCGCAAATGGTGCAATGATTTTCTGCATCAAAGAATTCATGATATTTGAAATCGCCACTGATAAAAACATCTGCGCCGGCTTTTATCGCATCCTTGAGTAAAAAACTTCCTGCGCCTCCGCATACTGCAATCCGTTTAATAGGTTGACCGAGCCAGGCTGTATGTCGGAAATATTTCAAGCCCAATTTCGTTTTTAAATACGTACTGAATGTTATTGGATCCATGGCAGAAGGTAATTCAGCGATGTAGCCGGAACCCACTTCATCCCAAGTGTTATCTAAGGCATGAATAAAATAGGCTACTTCCTCATAAGGGTGCGCTGATTTCAGCGCTTGAATAATTCTGTTTTCAAAATGTGCCGGAAAAATCATTTGTACTTGGTCTTCCTGAACAGCCTCCGCATGATTATTTGTCCCAATCGTTGGATTAGCTATTTCATTAGGTGTAAATCGGCCCGTCCCCGTTTGACTAAAACTGCAGTCGGAATAATTGCCTATGTTCCCCGCTCCGGCGGCATGTAATGCTGTGCGAGTCATTTCAGCGGCATCGCTTGGGACGAAGTAGGTTAATTGCTTTAAGGCTTGTTTAAATGGGCGTAATACTTGTCCATTGACCAAGCCTAGCGTTTGGGCTAATTGGTAACTAACGCCCTTGGGTGCATGATCCAAATTGGTATGACTTGCGTAAATCGCCACATCGTTTTTGATGGCCAAAATCATTGTCCGCTCCACATAATCTTTTCCCGTCAAGGATTTTAATCCTTTAAACACGATGGGATGGTGCGCCACGATCATATTACAATCTTTATCGATGGCTTCTTGAACGACGGCTTCTGTACAGTCTAAACTGATGAGTATACCGGATACGGATTTTGCTCGACTTCCGCAGAGGAGTCCCGCGTTGTCATAGGATTCTTGCCAACTTAATGGCGCCCATGTTTCCATGGAATTACAAACGTCTTGAACGGTCATTTGGCAGGTTTTAGCATTGCAAAGGTAGGACAATTCGAAAAATAATGTTAATTTAAAGATGTATTACCCTAATTTATGCGTTGCAGACCAGCTCTAGTTTTAATTGAAAACAATCATTTACTCGTCATGAAGTATCAGTACGGGGAACAATTTATCTATAACCTGCCGGGTGGAAATCCTGATCCCGGTGAATTACTAAGTGAAACCATTGTGCGCGAGTGCATGGAGGAATTAGGCATCGATGTGGAGGTAGGAGATATGCTCGTCATGGGTCAAGTGAGTGGTAACGAAAAACGTGATGACGTATTGCATATTCTTTTTGAGGGCGAATTACTCGCAGGTATTCCTGATTTGCAAGCAGATGAAACGAGCGCTATGGAGGTTTTGTGGATGCCCATTGAGCAAATTGCTCAGGTTATCATGTATCCCAATGTTGGTGAGAGTTTATTAGACTTAATTTTGACCCAACAAAAAGGAAAATACATCGGTACTATTCAGCAGCCTTGGCTGGCCTAGGAAACCCATAGCTACCTAGGAGTAAACCAGCGATACTGGCAATTAATCCAAACCATATGGCAGGAATTTCTGTCGCATAAATAAAATGGAAAAAGACCCATACAAAAAGACCTAAAAGCATACTCAGGTGGCTACCCATCGCACTAGCTTTTTTCCACCACAATCCCGCATTCAGAGGAATAAATAAGGAAACCAAACTGAATGCAGAAGCTTCGCCCACGAGTTCAAAAATATTTTGTCGACTGACCGCCATCCAAATGCAGGCGGTTGTCACTAAAACCACTGAGAGGCGGATAATGGCCAATACTTTTTTGTCAGAAGGATACTTCATCATCGGTTTCAGCAAATTTTCTCCCAACACAGATGCCGGGGCTAAAATCGCCCCACTTGTAGTACTCAACAAGGCGGAGAGCAAGGCGCCTAAAAACAAGATTTGGATTCCATAAGGCATGAACTGCATGACCAAATGTGGAATTAAGAGCGCATCATCGGCCAATAAACTAGGGTATAATCGGACACCAACTAATCCAATCAAGAGGGGTAGCATTGCAATGGTTAAATACATGGTTCCTGCAGCGATGCTCGCTTTGGCAGCAATGGGGCTGCTTTTTGCCGACATGACACGTTGGAAAATATCTTGTTGGGGAATACTTCCCAGCCCAATCACCATCCAAGCTCCGATGTACTGAAGCCAATCAATCCATGTGTTTTTTATCGGAGTGAATCGGAAAAATCCTTGGGGTTGTTGGCTTATGAATACCCCCAAATCCGGAATTTTATCTAACAATAAATAGGCTAAAATTAACAAACCGATGATCAGGATGATGTTATGAAGGAAGTCGGTGATGGAGATGGACCACATACCTCCCATCAGGGTGTATGTCATCACCAATAATGCTCCGATGACGATGCCCATTTCTGTACTGATGGGGAGTAAAAGATGCAAGGTGAGACCCAAAGCGACTAATTGGGCAGAAATCCATCCGAAATAGGAAGGTATCATGACCAGGGCAGAAATTTTTTCAGACAGCCTCCCAAAACGGATACGGAAGAAATCACTAAAGGTTAATACGGGTAATGGATAAAGTTTTCGGGCATAAATTGCACCTACGATAAATAAGCCTAAAGCGGCGCCGAAAGGTTCCTCAATAACAGCATAGAGTCCTCCATGGACAAACTCACGAGGAGCTCCAAGCATTGTTTCAGACCCAAACCATGTGGCAAATGTTACCATTGTCGCCAAACCCAATGACAAGGTACGACCCGCTAAAACGAAATCGGTTGTGGTACGCACTTTGGTGCTAGCAAACCAACCGACCAACAGGTTTAAGACTAAATAAAAGATGACAAAAGCTACAAGCATTCTTATTATTTGAGCACGAAAATACAGATTTTTTTTACCTTTAAGCTATGAAACTACTAGCATCTCTTGTGTTGATTGGCTTGTTGGCCGCATCCTGTACAAGCACTCGAATTTCAAAAGCATTTAAAACAGGTCATCTGGATGAACAAGCATCGGGTGTTTTGATTAAAGAGTTAGCGAGTGGTAAAGTTGTTTTTCAACACCATGCCGACCACTATTTCATGCCGGCATCGAATGCCAAATTGGTCACATTTTTGGAAGCAACACGGATCTTGCCTGATTCCATTCCAACTTACCGTTACTTAGAAACTCAGGACACGCTTTATTTCTGGGGAACGGGAGATCCAAGTTTATTGCATCCAGATTTAAAGGGGGATGCCTTGTTGAGGAAGTTAAGCGGATCGAACAAGGTTTTGGTATTAGCTGACTCCGATGAACATTGTAAGCCCTTGGGCGAAGGCTGGGCCTGGGATGATTATGCTGACGATTATTCTGCTGAAATATCATCCATTCCGATGTATAATAATCAAGTGCGTTTTTCTATAACCTCAGGTGTCGTACACGCTTTCCCTTCCTATTTTGAGCCACAGGTTAAATCAGGGAAAAGTCAATTTGTGCAACGAGATCGAACTTCAAATGTATTCGAAGTTCCTACCGTTCAAAAAATGCCAACTGTGGCAGTACCATTTATCACTTCGGCTAAGCAATCCGCCGACCTATTGACTGCTCAGTTGGGCAAGCCTGTTTTGGCAGCTCCCAAAGCTTTTGATGCTCGGTCGGTATTGGCCTATGCAGGCAAAACGGACAGCCTCTATCTTCCGATGTTACATTTCAGTGATAATCAAATTGCCGAGCAATTACTTTACTTGATCGCAGCCCAGAAAAATTGGGTTGGGCCGACAAGCCAAATCATTGAGAAATTAAAAAAGGAAGATTCACTTTTGGCTCCTTTGAAATGGGTGGATGGTTCAGGGCTTTCACGCTATAATTTGATGCGCCCTAAAGATTTAGTTGCTGTTTTATTGACATTGAAAGCAGAATTAAATGAAGAACGATTATTTAAGCTTTTGCCGGAATCGGGTCGGACGGGAACTATCCGAAAAATGTTGCCTACTTCAAATGCATCTCGCTTTTATGCGAAATCGGGTTCCTTCGGGAATACCTATAATTTAGCGGGTTATTATCGGAATGCACAGGGTAAAATGTTCGTTTTTTCCATCATGTCGAATTTAGGAAATCGGCCTACAGCTGCAATGAAGCAGGATATATTAGGTCTGTTAAACGCGCTTCGATAAGCCGAAGCGGTACACGAAGTAGCTGATGCCCATAAACCCAATCACAAAAGGAATACTCGACGTGTTTTGAATCAGCGTCCCGGCCAAAAATAAGCTCGAAATAAACACGAGTAGCCATGGCAAATAGGGATAAGCCCAAACGTGATAGGGACGATGTAATTCAGGTTCTGTTTTTCTTAATCGCAACAAGGAAGCAAAACCGGCTAAATAACTCGCCACAAAAAAGAACGTGGCGATGTCGGATAGGCGGTCACTAATCGACTGGCTGCTTACCAAAAACAAACACGCTAAACCCACCGTCATGTGAGTTGCAACTGTGGGACTACCTTGGGCATTCACCTTGCCAGCACCTTCAAAAAATAATCCATCCCGACTCATTGAGAAGATAACTCGAGGGGCAAACATGACTTGTGTATTCAATATGCCTAAAATACTGAGCATTAAAAAGGTTGTGACCCAGCGGCCAGTTTGGGCCCCGAGAATCTTTTGCATGGCATCCGCGGCGGCGAGTTTGCTTTGACTTAATTCGGCCCACGATAGCGTATTCAAGATACCGATGTTGATAAGGATGTAAATGAAGGCTACTACGATCACCCCGATAAACATGGATTTAGGCATGCTTTTCACGGGATTTTTATTTTCTTCCGTGAAATAAGCGGCGGTATGCCAACCGTCGAAGGCATAGAAAATGGAAAGCAAAGCGGTTAGTATTCCAGACCACAAGGGTAAACCGCTCGGAGCTGCAGGGCTAGCGTGCCAAGTGCCACCATCCCCTTGCATGAAACAAATAACGACAAAGCCGATGAGTGCCAAGGCTTTGATCCCGCTCAACCATTCTTGCGATTTCCCTGCTAAGACAACGCCCATTTGATGGAAAAACCATAAAATAAGTAAGAGGGAAATGGCGCAATACAATACATATGCTTGTAAACTCGGAAAAAGAATGGCCAGGTATTCACTACACGTATAGGATCCAAAACCTAAGGCGGTAACCGTTCCGAGCCAAGAGCTAAGTCCCACCAAAAAACCAATATAACGACCAAATGCCCGTTCCGCATATCCATACCAAGCACCTGCCTTCGGGATGGAAAGACTTAATTCGAGTATGCAACTTACCCCTAAAAGTGCATAAATCGCAACGAGAAGCCATAATCCAATAATCATTGAAGGGTCATGTAAAAGCTCCGCGATAGGACCGGGCTTACGAAGAATCCCTGTTCCCACCGTTCCACCGAGTGTAACGGCCACCCCGAAACTCGTGCCGAGCACCTTCCATAATTGATTACTTGATTTTTTCTTCATAGGAAAGACAAAAATAGACGATTTTTTCGTTTTACCTGAGTAGTTTTAGTGTCATGCGAATTAGCTGGATTGCTCTCTTTTTGGTATTCCTTATTTCCGCCTCGAGAGCGGAAGTGAAATCGCTTGATTCCTTAAAAGAATTTGGCTTAGGATTTCGCTGGTCTAAAGCGCAAAAGAAACTCGAAATCCCATTTGAGCTTCATGCGAATTTGATTGTCATTCCAATCAAAATTAATAATTCAGACACACTTCGGTTTTTGGTTGACACGGGCTTAGGAACCACCTTATTGACGGATAGTACCGTCTTTACGTCCTTGGGATTGAAAGCAATCCGAAATATTGAACTCAAGGGACTTGGTGAGGGGGAGGCTATTCAGGCCCAAGTGGTTATTGGTGTGCAATTGGGCATTGGTGACGCCCGAGCTTTACATCAAAATTTAATCTATGTAGATGGTGGCCAACTTAATTTGTCTGATTTTGTAGGGACTAACATTCAAGGCATATTGGGTTATGATTTATTTTCTAATTTGGTGGTAACGCTCGACTATGCTCGCCAGAAAATGATTTTAAGGCAGGATGAAAATTACCGTTATCGAAAGTCGATGGGGCTCCGTTTTCCAATCGAGGTAAAAGATAATAAACCTTATATTCATGATGTTTGCATTGTAAGTAAGCAAGGGATAAAATCAAATCGCCTTCTACTTGATTCCGGAGCAGGTCACGTACTTTTTTTGGAAGGGGCTGGGGTTGATAGAAGTCTGTTTACCTTTTCCGATAAGCAATTTTATTTGGGGAAAGGATTGAACGGTGCTATTATTGGAAATATGGGCCATGTACCTCAAGTTCGTCTCGGTAAATGGACTTGGTCGCATGTTCCGACAGCTTTTCCTGTACCCAAATTGTTAAAAGATTCCAGTCAGATTCAAGGGAGCTTAGGCGGAGAATTTTTGCGACGTTATGTGGTAACCTTCAATTATTTGCAACAATATGTAGTATTTAAGCCTATCGGTAGGCAATGGAAGCGGCCATTTGAAATGGAGCTTTCTGGGTTAGGGTTGCGTGCTACCGGTGAAAAATTTCGGAATTTTATCATTGAAAGTGTTCAGGCTAATTCTCCAGCCGATGAGGCAGGTGTGCTACCCGGTGATGAAATATGGCTAATTAATGGTGTTCGAACTTCCGATTATGAGCTAGGAGATATTTACCGCATTTTAAAGAAAAAAGAGGGAAAGCAAGTTGATTTGTTAGTTAAACGAGGAAATGCGTTCCACTTCATCTCATTTAAACTTCGCTCCTTATTTTAGCTCATAATCTGCCGCGATCGGGAAGTGATCGGAATAATTGATGTTACGTAATGTAACAAATTGGTTTACCGTAAAATCATTGGAGCAAAATTGATTATCGATGCGTACCAAATAAGGGCTTCGATTTAACGTGAATCCAAATCCTCTGCCGGCTTCTTCAAATGAATTTTTCAAACGCTCACGCAAGGTACCATAGGCCCAGCCATAAGGTGTCTCATTCAAGTCGCCTACGACAATCACCGGATACATGCTCTCTTGAATAAGCCGATTAATCTGCGACATTTCATCCTTGTGATGAATAAATCCTTTTCGCAACGAATTCATGATACCGCGACCTTCTTTTTTCGCATCCTCATAATCTTGATCGCGTATTTTTCCCGTCACGCGGCCTACGCGAATACCCATCGACCATAATTGCACATTGATGATGCGAAACGTATCTTCTTTGGCAACAATATCTGCATACAAATAGCCATTGGCTGAATTCCCAAATTGCTTGCCTGATTGATGAATGATGGGGTGTTTCGAGAAAATCGCCAAACCCATTTTTTCTTTGGCCTCAAAAAAATCTTCTTTCAAAGGGATAAAAGCATAATGCGGATACGATTCCTTCATCATATTGATGCTACGATAAGCTTTGCGATCCGCATGCGAATAAAACTCTTGAAAACATTTCACGTCCGCTTGGTAGTCCAACATGAAGCTTTTTAATGCCTTAACCTTCTCCTCATTCCCACTGTAATTATTGGAATACATCCCATAAACATTATAACTCAAGACGCGAAGATCTGATTTGGCAACAGGTTTTGGTGTATTCCAAACGATACTACGGGGAATAAATCCGTAACCTAATGCTAGGACGACGAGTGGTAATAGGGCTCGTTTGGCCCGACGAAACATCCAATAAATCAAAGAAATCAAACAAAGTAATTGCGCGTAAGGCAAGGTCATCATGATGAAGCCGGCAAGCCAGTGGTCAATGACGAGGGAATAGCTTAGTAAATAGGTCAGTAGCGTATAAAGGCATAATGGCAAGGTTCCTAACCAGATGAAGGAAGAGATGATTTTCTTGCTAACGGATTCTTCGGATTTTCGCTTTGCCATGACTCAAAGATACACAATCCAAGGCATTTTATAAATTTTGTAAAGACCTTTGGGATATTTCAAAATATTTCCTACTTTTGCAATCCCTTTGAGGGAAATCCTTTTAGATCGCATTCAATTTTAAAAACAACATATTATGGCAAAGGTTTGTCAATTAACTGGAAAGAGAACTCGTGTAGGTAACAACGTATCACACGCGAACAATAAGACAAAGCGTAAGTTTTTCCCAAACTTGCAGACTAAGAAATTTTTCTTAGAGTCTGAAGGTGTTTGGGTTCGTATGAAAGTATCTGCGAAAGCAATCCGTACGATCAACAAAAACGGTTTCGAGAAAACATTAATCGCATCTGCTCGTAAGGGTACATTGTCGATCTAATTATATCAAGATTTTTACCGAAATTAGCCTCCTTGAAACCAAGGAGGCTTTTTTTATTTGCCCATGTTAAGCTCAACTGAATTAACCCGATATCAAAAGCAATTGGCCATTCCTGAATGGACGCTCGAAATGCAAACATGCCTTTCGCGGGCGCATGTACTCATTGTAGGTGCGGGTGGCTTAGGTGTTAGCGTTATTCCGTACCTCGCAGCTGCGGGGGTAGGACATTTGACGCTTATCGATCACGATGTGGTGGATTTGAGCAATTTAGGCCGACAAACCATTTATCGCAATGATCAAGTAGGGAAGTCGAAAGTTTTGATGGCCAAAGATTATGTGGAGGCATTGAATCCACATGTGCAGGTGGATGCCATTCCAGCGAAATTCTCAATGTCGAATTTTCACCTGGTTCAATCGGCTGATTTAGTGGTGGATTGTACCGATAATTTTGACACACGCTACTTGATCAATGATGCCTGTGTCAAATTTGGAAAGCCATTTGTTTATGCGGCGATACATACATGGGAAGGCCAATTGGCTGTTTGCAATGCCCATGGCACTGGACCTACTTACCGTTGTTTATTTCCAGATGAACCGTCGGCGGGGGAAATCCCCACTTGTGACGAAGCGGGTGTGCTAGGTTTCTTACCAGGCATGATGGGATTGATGCAGGCCAAAGAAGCAATATTTTATTTAACAGGAATGTCTTCTCCGGCTCAAAATCATTTATTGCGTTGGGATGTACGTTCTATGCGCATGCATCAGTTTCGGATGGAGCGTTCGGCAGATGCGGAGGAATGCATATTTCCTGTGAAAGCATGGGTTCCGGTAGAGATGGAGCCTGTTGATGCTGCAGATTCCATCAATAAGGGCGATATTCAGTTTGTGCTCGATGTGCGGGAACCTTTCGAATGGGAGGAGGCGCAAATTGCAGGATCTATTTGCATGTCGATGAACAACTTACAAGTGGATTTAATCCCGAAGGATGTGCCAGGTTTGGTCGTTTGTCATCACGGTATGCGCTCGATGTTTGTGATTAAGCACCTGCATAGGCTGGGTTTTGAAAACCTAATCAACTTAGCGGGGGGCATCGATGCCTGGTCGCGCGAAGTGGATGATTCGATTCCTCGTTATTAAGAAACAATATCGCCGTATAAATCGAATTCCTCTGCCTTATTGATTTTTACCCGAACAAAATCTCCCTGACGGGCAAATTGTTCAGCCGGGATTAAGACTTCATTGTCTACCTCTGGGGAATCATGTTCCGTACGTCCCACAAAGAATCCGCTTTCCTTGCGATCCACCATGACCTTGAATGTCTGGCCGATTTTCGCTTGATTCAGCTCTTCCGAAATACCTTGTTGGAGCGCCATAATCTCATCCGAACGCTCTTGCTTCACCTCTTCCGGAACATCGTCTTGCACTAAATAGGCATGTGTATTTTCCTCGTGTGAATAATTAAAGATCCCCAAACGGTCAAATCGCATACGTTCTACGAACGAATAGGTTTCTTCAAAATCGGCATCTGTTTCGCCCGGGTAACCCGAAATTAACGTCGTTCTCAAAGCGATTCCAGGTACTTTTTCGCGAATGTCGGTAATTAATTGTTCTGTTTTTTCACGGGTGATTCCGCGACGCATGTGCTTCAACATCGCATCGGAGCCACTTTGTAGCGGCATGTCCAAATACTTGCAAATATTATCACGCTCAGCCATCGTTTGCAAAATGTCCATGGGGAAACCTGCCGGATAAGCGTATTGTAAACGGATCCATTCGATGCCTTGCACATCGGATAGGCGTTCTAAAAGTTCTTTAAGTTGTCGGCCTGATTTCCCTTCTCCTTTTAAATCTAACCCATAAAAGGTCAAATCTTGAGCGATTAAAATCAATTCTTTAGTTCCTTTCTTGGCTAATGAGCTAGCCTCTTTGACCAATTCATCCATCGGACGTGAAACGTGTCCGCCACGCATCAAGGGAATCGCACAGAAACTACATGGTCGGTCGCAACCTTCCGCAATCTTTAAATAAGCGTAATGTGCTGGCGTCGTCAATAAACGCTCTCCGACAAGTTCGTGCTTGTAGTCGGCCTTCAGTGCTTTCAGCAAGCGAGGCAACTCATTGGTTCCAAAAAATGAATCGACCATCGGTATTTCTTTTTCCAAATCGTCTTTGTATCGATGCGAAAGGCAACCTGTTACATATAATTTATCAATCTTTCCGGCCTCTTTGGCATCTGCATAACGCAAAATGGTATCGATGGATTCTTGTTTGGCATTGTCAATAAACCCGCATGTGTTTACCACAACAATGTTTGCCTTGTCTTTTTTCGCTTCATGCGTTACATCTAAACCGTTACCTTTTAATTGCGTAAAAAGGACTTCGGAGTCCACTAAGTTTTTAGAACAACCGAGCGTAACGATGTTAATGGATGGCTTGGGGCTTACTTTGGTTTTCATGCGTATGTTGAATAAGCATGCAATTTACGAATTAATTTGCAGCTTCAGTGGGAATTTCATGCAGGCGGGATACAAGTATTGAATTCTTTTTTTAGTATTGTAATTCCTAAACTTATTTATCCACATGAAAAAATTGATATTGATTTGTGCTTGCATGGCATCTGGTTTGATGGCATTTGGGCAAGGACTAAACGCACTTTCCAAGCAAGAAAAGAAAGACGGGTTTAAATTGTTGTTTGATGGGAAAACCTTTGCTGGTTGGCATACCTACGGAAAACCCGGAAAAGTAGGGGCATCTTGGACTATTACGGACGGGGTTATCGGATTTGATTTAGCAGCGAAAGACGGCGGGGATTTAATTACTGACGCGGAATATGTGAATTATGATTTTTCTGTCGATTGGAAAATATCTCCCAACGGTAACAGCGGTATCATTTTTAATGTCACGGAAGATCCCGTAAAATACCACAGTACCTATAACACAGGACCTGAAATGCAAGTGCTTGACGATGCGGGCCATCCCGATGGAAAGATTAACAAACATAATTCAGGGGACTTATATGACTTAATCAAGTCGTCTGTGAATGTAACGAAGCCGGTAGGCGAATGGAATACTGCACGGATTGTTAATAACCGTGGATTATTGCAATTGTATTTAAATGGTTCGAAAGTCGTGGAGACGCGTACGGATGATGCGAATTGGAAAGCCATGATTGCTGGATCCAAATTCAAAACGATGCCAGGTTTTGGCGTGAATATGCAGGGGCGCATTGCTTTGCAAGATCACGGAAATCCTGTTTGGTATCGTAACATTAAGATCAAAGAATTATAAAGAAATAGGGGGCACGAGCCCCCTATTTTAGTTTAATACGTAATAGGTTCATGTCGGAGGTGATGAACAAGTATTTTCCATCGCTACCTCCAAAGGCCACATTTGAATTCCGATTTCCTGTGGCGATTCTACCTAATAGTTTTCCCTCGGCATTGATGATGAGAACTCCGCCGGGACCCGTTGTCCAGACATTTCCTTTGGGATCCACTTTCATGCCGTCATACCCTCCACGGATGCCTTGTTTAGCCAATTCGGCTGCATCGAAAAAAACTCGTCCTTCTCCCAAGTTACCTTGCTTGTCGACCGAGTAGGCCTTGATGTAGGTAGGAGGTTCTGAGGTGCCCACATACAAGATGCTTTCATCGGGATTGAATGCGAGGCCATTCGGCCGACCTAAATCCTTGATCTGTAAACTCGTCTGACCTTTTGTGTCAATACGATAGACTCCCTGAAAATCGAGTTCTTTGGCAGGTTCGGGTTTTCCTCTTCCAGGTAATCCGTAGGGGGGATCAGTAAAATAATAATCCCCCGATTTTTTCTGAACCAAATCGTTAGGACTATTTAATTGCTTTCCTTCGTACGTATGTGCCAAGGTTTTTTTCTGCTCTGGATGGTGCAAAGGCATTTCCGCAATCCGACGATCCCCATGTTCGCAGGAGACTAAGTTACCTTTTGTGTTAATGATTAACCCATTGGCGCCAGGTTCTTCGGAATAAACGCCCGTGCCGGTGTATCCGGATGGTTTCAAGAATACTTCGAGCCCTTTTGCCTCCGACCATTTATGAATGGTATTTTCGGGAACATCCGTGAAAAGCAAATAGCCTTCTTTTTTCACCCAAACTGGGCCTTCCGACCAAGTAAATCCCTGGGCCACAATTTCGATTTTGGTTGTGGTATCTAGCAAAGCATCTAAGCCTGCATCATAGCGATGGATTTTGCCGATTGTCTGGTATTGCGCCATGGCGCTGACCGATAGACTCAGGAGGCCAATTATTCCAAGTAGTTTTTTCATAGCTCAAAAAAAATGGGCCGAAGCCCATTTTCATTACAGGTGTTTCTTTTTACTTTCTTTTACGGCAAAGTCGGCGGCACGAGCCGTCAAGGCCATATAGGTCAACGATGGATTCACGCAAGACGTAGAGGTCATACATGCGCCATCTGTGACGAATACGTTCTTTACAGCGTGCATTTGGTTATTAGCATTTAATACCGATGTTTTTGGATCGCGTCCCATGCGTGCAGTTCCCATTTCGTGAATTGCCATTCCCGGGTAAGAGCCATTGTCGAACGCGCGAACATTTTTCAAGCCGGCACTTTCCAACATCTCTTTGGCATCTTCCATCATATCTTTCCGCATCTTCATTTCATTTTCTTTGAATTCTGCGTCAAATACAACGACTGGAATGCCCCACTTGTCTTTTGTGGTAGGATCCAAATACATTTTATTTTCATGGTATGGCAATGTCTCACCAAAGCCACCCAAGTTCATGGTCCATGGGCCTGGTTTTGTCATCGCATCTTTGTAATCTGCACCGAAGCTCATGTCATTTACGCCGCGGTTCCAGCTTTGACGCGAGCCACCACCCTGGTAGCCAAATCCCCGTAAATAATCACGTTTGTCATTTCCAATGTTACGGTAACGTGGGATGTAAATTCCATTCGCCCGACGGCCAATGTAGTATTTATCTTCATCGCCTTCCCAAGTACCAGCAGCACCCACGCGGAAGTGGTGATCCATCAAGTTGTGTCCTAATTCACCTGAATCATTTCCTAATCCATTTTGGAAACGGGATGATTTCGAGTTCAATAATAAGGCTGTCGTAGCTACGGTAGAACCACAAACAAAGATAATTTTCGCAAAGTATTCGCGCACATCTTTGGTCACCGTATCGATAACACGCACACCCGTTGCTTTTTGTTTGGCATTATCAAACAAGATTTCCGAAACAACAGAATCCGGACGCAAGGTCAATAATCCCGTTTTTGCAGCAGGTGGTAAGGTACAAGATTGCGTACTGAAATATGCGCCATAAGGACATCCTAAACGGCATTTATTGCGGTATTGACAAGCAGACCGACCAATTTTCAATTGCGCTTCTTTGGCTTCAGATAAGTTGGCCACCCGACCAATCGTCATGTTACGGCCCGGGAAATTCTTCTCAATTCGTTTGCGCACCTCTTTTTCCACGCAGTACATGTCCATCGGCTTCAAAAATTCCGAATCGGGTAATTGAGGTAATCCCAATGCCTCACCTGAGATTCCTACGTGTTTTTCAACGTAGGAATACCAAGGTGCGATGTCCTTGTAACGGATTGGCCAATCCACCGCGATGCCATCTTTTAGGTTGGCCTCAAAGTCGATGTCCGATAAACGATAAGTTTGTCGACCCCACATAATGGATTTACCACCTACGATATCAGGACGGAACCAATCGAATCGTTTAACCTCTTTATATAACGAATCGGAATCATTCATCCAATATTTCTCGGTCATCTCGTTGTAGGGATAATCGCGGGATAGTTTCGGGTGTGAAGCTTTTTGCTCGTTGGTCAATAAACCATTGTATTTAAAATCCCAAGGATCTTTATAACTCGGTTCGTAAGCCGTTACATGGTCGAATTTCTTTCCTTTTTCAAGGACAAGGACACGCAGACCTTTTTCAGTTAGTTCTTTGGCTGCATATCCACCCGAAACGCCAGAGCCTACAACGATTGCGTCATAAGTCATGGATTTAATTGCGTCAATGTTCAGATTCATAGTGCCCAAGTTTTTTGTGATGGTGATAATGGCATACAGCCGTCAAATTTGCCCGGAATAGGCAAGTATTCTAATGCTTTTGTCGCTCCGATTTCCGAAGTGAAATAGCCTGTTGTCGTTAATTCTTTGATCATAAAGAAGAAAGTGGGTTGCCCTTTTTTGCTTTTTCGATTCGCATCGGATTCCAACATACAAGTTGTTAAAGCTTCTTTGCGTTGTGTGCTAGAAGCCTCGATGAAACCTTTGCCAAAACGTGCTTGGCAATCGGAGTCCAATTTAGCTAAGCCTTCAGCGAATGCTTTTTGGCTGGCTTCTGGATAACAATCTTGAACGACACGTAAGATGAATTTTTCTACGCCCGCCGCTTTGGCGCCCGGTGTGTCGGTTGTTGGGATAATGGTATCAGCAATTTCAGCAACTAACGATTCTTGCGCGGCTGAAAATTGCACAAAAGTAGCATGGGATTTTTGGCCGTTGAGCCCAGCCATCGCAGGTGCGGAAATCATGCCGCCCATTAAAATACTGAGTCGCTGAATGGCGTCCCGTCTGTTTATGTTCATAGGTAATAGGATTTTACGTATCAAATATAGGATATTTTTTTACGTTGCCAAACAGCCTTGCTTTCCGTAGCTTTGCCAATCCTTTAAGGTTTGGCAAAGCTAAAGGCCCTAAGCATAACGAAAAAACACGTATGTCCCTTGTATCAGTAAACGCATTATCTCAACAAATTCAGCAAGCGATTGCCTCGAAATACCCTTTAAATGAAGCTAGGGCCATTTCGCATGCCTACCTTAACATGCGTTGTTCGATCAATACCTTGGATATTTTGATGGATAAAGCCGTCGAAGAGCCTGTTGCTTTTGCGGAAGATTTAGCCCGACTCGCTGCCGGGGAACCCCTACAATACGTGACAGGGAAGGCTTATTTTTTCGACCGACTCTTTTCTTTGAATGCGGCGACGCTCATTCCCCGACCAGAAACAGAGGAGCTGGTTAGTCAGGTATTGAATCTCATCGGAAATGAAAAAAAACGCGTGTTGGATATCGGAACGGGTTCCGGATGCATAGCTATTTCGCTTGCATTAGAAGCACCACTTGCAGCAGTTAGCGCTTGGGATGTCGCTCCAGCGGCTATATTAAAAGCACAAGAAAATGCGGACCAATTAGGGGCGCAAGTCAACTTTAAACATCAAGATGTTTTCGATTGGACGAAGGACGCAAATGTCTGGGATATCATTGTCTCCAATCCACCCTATGTGTTGGAGGCTGAAAAGGCCGACATGGAATCACATGTCCTGGACCACGAACCTCATTTGGCCTTATTTGTGTCGGATGAAGATCCGCTTGTTTTCTATCGAGTGATTGGCGAAATGGCTCAGCAGCGGTTAATACCCGGAGGATTTCTTTGTTTTGAAATCAACCGGGCTTTTGGTGCACAAAATGTTGCCCTTGCAGAAGCACAGGGTTTTGAAAATATTCAATTGCTCAAAGACTTTCATGGCAATGACCGCATGCTTATTGCGCAGAAATTAGCTCATTAATCCCAATCAAAAACGCATAATCCTTCGCAATATCTTTGAAGCGTTTGTAACGTCCAGAGGCGCCACCGTGTCCTGCCGACATGTCGCAATCCAGTAACAAGATATGATTGTCGGTCTTTGTTTTTCGCAATTTGGCCACCCATTTGGCAGGTTCCCAATATTGTACTTGAGAATCATGTAAGCCTGTCGTCACAAATAAATGTGGATAATCCTGCGACACCACATTGTCATAAGGCGAATAGGATTTCATATAATGGTAATGTTCTTCTTTTTTCGGATTTCCCCATTCTTCCCATTCCCCCGTTGTCAACGGAATCGTTTCGTCTAACATCGTGGTGACTACATCCACAAAAGGAACCGCCGCTATGACACCGGCAAATAGGTTAGGAGCCATATTGATAATTCCACCCATGAGCATGCCGCCTGCAGAACCACCTTGGGCATATAAGCGATGCGCTTCCACCTTTCCGATGTCGATCAAATATTTTCCACAATCGATGAAATCCGTGAATGTATTCATTTTTCGCATCATTTTTCCATCCTCATACCAGTGTCTCCCCATTTCTTGCCCACCACGAATGTGCGCAATCGCAAAGGCAAAACCTCGATTCAATAGCGATAAACGACTTGATGAAAAATATGGATCCATGCTGTAACCATAAGAACCGTAGGCATAGAGTAATAAAGGACCTTTTTGATAGCCTTTTTTATAAACCAATGAAATAGGTACTTTCACCCCATCGCGGGCGGTAGCCCATAGTCGCTCGGATTGATATTCGTTTTTGTCAAAACCACCCTGGACACGGTCCTCCTTTAACAAGGTAGATTTTTTTGTTATGCCATCATATTCCAAAACGGAATTTGGGCAGGTCAATGACGTATAATTGTAGCGAAGGGTTTTAGCTCGGTAATCCCCATTGATGCCGATATTAACTTGGAATACTTCCTCATCCATGCGAATGAATTCGTTTGATTCGCCTTGTATATATTGTAATTTAGAAAGCCCATTTGTTTTGACTTCCAAAGCAATCCATTCCGTTGTCGCATCAAAATCCTCTAGAAAAACATCAGGGCGATGCGGAACGACAGTTTCCCATGCTGATTTGTCCGTAGGGCCATCAACACGACAAGCCATCAGTTGAAAATTGGTCGAATCCTGATGATTTGTTCGAATTAAAAAGCGATCTTCTTGATGTTCAATGAAATATTCCAAACCACGTTCTCCCGGCTGAAACACTTCGAAATTGCCCGTCGGGTTATTTGTTTTCAAAATCCGATATTCCGAATATACGCCTTGTTGGCTGGAGACCGAGAAAATATATTCCTTCGACTTGCTTCTGCTCAAACCCATGTAGCATTCTTCGTTCTTTTCTTCATAGACCAAAACATCTTCGCTGCTCGGTGTGCCAAGTTTATGTCGGAATATTTTTGAGGCCAATAAAGTTTGTGGATCGCGAAGTAGATAGAAGAAGTAGGTTGAATCCGCCGACCACGCATAAGATCCACCTTCTGTATTTTCAATTTTGTCGGGAAGCAATTCGCCCGTCGCAAGGTTTTTAAAGTGAACGGTGTAATTCCGCCGACTCACTGTATCGGTTGCGTAGGCGAGAATTTGCTCGTTATCTGATAATGCCAAACCGCCTACGGCGAAATAGGCCTCCTCTTTGCCTAATTGGTTTCCATGGAGGAGGATTTCTTCAGGAGCATCTAATGAGCCTTTCCTCCGACAATAAATAGGGTATTCACCGCCCGTTTCATAGCGGTGGTAGAACCAATCCTTGCCATTGAAGTAGGGGACAGATTGTTCATCTGCCACCATGCGCCCTTTCATCTCTTCAAACAATTCGTTTTGAAGCGCTTCTGTGGATTTGAGAACGCTTTCGGTATAGCTATTTTCTTGGTTTAGGTAATCGATGACCTCAGGGTCTTCGGGATTATTAAGCCAAAAATAGGGGTCTTGTCGGACATCGCCGTGTATCGTTAATTCCTTGGGAACTTGCTTTGCTTGAGGTGGATTGGGTAGATTTTGTAACATGGATACAAGTTAAAAATAAATTTATGGAGTGAAAAGGAACGTTTATCCTCGAAAAAGCATTTTGATGTAAAAATTGGCAAGGCATATCGAATTATTTATACCTTTGCCAAACAACAAACCTTTAATTTTTTAAACGATGAACAAGAAAATTTGGATTGTATTAGGCGTAATTGCTTTGGTTATTTTTTGGGGGGTAGGTGCGCGTAACAGTATGGCGACGAGTGACCAGGAGGTGAAGGCTTCATGGGCGAATGTGCAAAGTGCTTATCAGCGTCGTGCGGATTTGATCCCTAATTTGGTTAAAACCGTTCAGGGGGTTGCGAACTTCGAGAAATCTACGTTGACAGCAGTAATTGAAGCGCGTGCTTCTGCGACACAAATGAAATTAGATTCCAAGGACTTAAGTCCTGAGAATATGCAAAAATACCAAGCGGCTCAATCTTCCTTAGGAGGCGCATTATCACGTTTGATGGTGGTGGCTGAAAACTATCCGCAATTGAAAGCTACTGAGAATTTCTCTGAGCTTCAAGCGCAATTGGAAGGAACAGAAAATCGCATCAAGGAAGAGCGTGATCGTTTTAATGATTCGGTCAAAGGATATAATTCCTTAATCGTTACATTCCCGAATAGTTTAATCGCTTCGTTCTCTGGTTTTACAGAGAAAGGATTCTTCCAAGCGGAAGCAGGTTCTGAGAAAGCACCTGAGGTAAATTTCGACGAGAAGAAATAAGATGCAATTAAGCGCAGCACACGAGGCGGAAATTATTCAAGCGATTCAGGAGGCAGAAAAAAAGACTTCTGGGGAAATTCGTGTACACGTGGAAAGTCGTTGTGAAGGGCACCCGATCGAGCGATCGAAGGTGCTCTTTTTTCAATTAGGTATGCAAAAAACCGATTTGCAGAATGGTGTTTTGATTTATTTAGCCGTGAAGGATCGTAAATTTTCGATCATCGGGGATAAAGGAATTGATGCCAACGTTCCTCTTGAATTTTGGGAAACGATTCGGGATGAGATGCGCCCTTTATTAGCAAAGGAAGAATTCGGTGCCGGACTTGCCTTAGGCGTTCGTCGGATCGGGGAGGCCTTAGCCATTTATTTTCCGTACCAGCGGGATGATGTGAATGAATTATCGGATGAGTTGTCGTATGGGGAATAGTTTCAGGTTAATTATTGGATTTTTATTGCTTTCCTTGACCCTTTGGGGGCAAGATATTCCTGCAAAGCCCAACGGGTATTTGTTGGATCAAGCCGGCTTGTTGCAAGCTAACGAAGCCCAACAATTGGAGCAGAAACTACGTGGCTATGCCGATTCTACCTCGACACAATTTGCGATCGTTTTAGTTCCTACCACGGGAGATACTGATCCTTATGATTATGCCATGGCGATCGGTAAGGGTTGGGGTGTTGGTCAAAAAGGAAAGAATAACGGTGTTGTTATTTTGGTATCTATGGACAATCGTAAAATTCGGATTGTCACGGGGCGTGGTATCGAAGATGTATTGCCAGATGCGATTTGTAAACGAATCATCAATCGAATTTTAAAACCGTATTTCAAACGTGGCGATTATTACAATGGTTTGGATGCTGCGACGACAGAAATGATGCAAAGGGCCAGTGGGCAATTCCAGTCGGATGGTTCTGATGAGCCATCAGGAATTCCTGTATTTATAATTGTTTTCTTAATCATTATCATCATAAACATCATTCGGGCAGTTAAAAACAAGGGCGGAGGATCAGGACCAGGTTCTCGTGGAGGTGGCATGTTTTTTCCTCCGATATTCTTAGGTGGCGGTGGATATGACCGGGGTGGATCTTCGGGAGGCGGAGGCTTTGATTTCGGCGGTTTTGGGGGTGGAGATTTTGGTGGAGGCGGAGCCGGTGGGGATTTTTAAATTATGCGTATCTTTACGCAAAATTAAACGCAGTTGAAAGATATCATTCAAGCCAATCTTCAGGAAGCCCAACAGGTTTTAGAGCAGTTTTTTAGCAATCCAGCTAAGATAGAATCCATCGAAAAAGCAGCTAATTGTTTAGTGGGTGCGCTCCAACAAGGCAAAAAGATTATTGCCTGTGGGAATGGGGGTAGTCATTGCGACGCGATGCATTTTGCGGAAGAATTATCGGGACGTTACCGGGAAAACCGTCCAGCATTGGCTGCGATGGCGATTTCTGACCCATCACACATTTCCTGTGTGAGTAATGATTTTGGCTATAATTATGTCTTTTCTCGCTTTATAGAGGGCTTAGGAAATGCGGGGGATGTTCTGTTTGGTATATCAACGAGTGGTAATTCAGCCAATATTATTGAGGCGGTGAAAGCTGCTCAGGCGAAAGGAATGGCTGTGGTTTTATTGACAGGCAAAGACGGTGGCCAATTAGCAGCATTCGACCATGTTTTCGAGGTGCGCGTTGATCATTTCGGTTATGCTGATCGGATTCAAGAGATTCATATCAAAGTGATTCATATTTTGATTCAGTTGATTGAGCGGGAGATGGGGTATTAAGGAGGTAAGAGTGAAGAGTTATGAGTTAAGGGTTAAGAAATCATGGACTAGCGACTAGTGACTAGCGACTATCTACAAATAAAAACATTTTGACATTCAGAGAACTAGGCTTAGCCGAAAAATTATTAGAGGGGATCGAATCCATGGGCTATAAGACGGCCACTCCTGTACAAGAGCAGGTGATGAAGCCCATTTTAGCCGGACGCGATGTTCTGGCATCGGCTCAGACGGGTACGGGAAAAACGGCGGCGTTTTTGTTGCCGATTATTCATAAATTATTGACGGAGGAACATTCCGAAAATCACATTAATGCATTGATCATTGTCCCTACCCGTGAACTGGCTGTTCAAATTGCTGGGAATATGGAAGGATTAGGCTATTTTACCCATGTGAGTTGCATGCCCGTTTATGGCGGTGGTGATGGAAATTCCTTTACCACGGAAAAGACCGCATTGACTTCTGGGGTTGAATTGGTTGTTTGCACACCAGGTCGCATGATTGCCCATTTGAATATGGGGTATGTCGACTTGAAGCATGTGAAGTATTTAGTCTTGGACGAGGCGGATCGCATGTTGGACATGGGTTTCCATGACGATCTGATGAAGATTACGGGATATTTACCCAAGGAGCGTCAAAACCTTTTATTTTCCGCGACGATGCCACCCAAAATGCGTGACCTCGCTCGAAAATTAATGCAAGACCCTGTCGAGGTAACGATCGCGGTTTCTAAACCACCTGAGGCTATTGTTCAGGAGGCATTTGTGGTGTATGAGAAGCAAAAAAGTGCATTGGTGAAACATTTATTGAAGCGCCAAGATTATACCCGCGTCATTGTATTCTGTTCTCGTAAGCAAAATGTGAAATCCTTAACCTCTGATTTGAAACGGGCTCGTTTCTCGGTAGAAGAAATTCATTCCGATTTAGAACAAGATGTACGGGAGCAAGTATTGCAGGATTTCCGGAATAAGAAGACTAAAATCCTTGTGGCTACGGATATTTTGAGTCGGGGAATTGACATCGATGAAATCGAATTAGTTATCAATTATGATGTTCCAAACGATGGAGAGGATTATGTTCACCGGATTGGTCGGACGGCCCGTGCCCAAACCAAAGGAACGGCATATACCTTGATTACGGAAGCAGAGCAACGTAAATTCGCAACTATCGAACGATTATTGGAAAAGGAAGTAACGAAATCTCCTGTACCAGAGGAATTTGGCGAAACGCCTGCTTACAATCCTGGCGAGGCGAAGGCATTCAAATCAGGAGGTGGTGGATTTAAAGGAAAGAAGAAGGTCTGGAAGAAAAGACCTCCCAAAGCATAAAAAAAAGGCGCTATTCGTAGCGCCTTTTTTTGTATGTTGATTAATAGCTTCCGCCATCATCACCTTCGGTACCCACTAAGGAGTCGACCAAGCGACCAAAAATATCCTTGATGCTCGGAGGTTTCGGCTTGGTTCGATCGGGTGGACTTGGCTGTGAAGAAGGGATATTAGGCACTTCTTCCGTGCTTTCTTCAGCAGCATTAATTTGATCAAAATATACTTGCACTAACCCTATCGATGTGGCGAATGCAGGGTCTTTAATGTCTGTTGTTAAGCCAAACGCAGCCGTTGCGTCAGGTAAACCAATACGTGTTTCTAAGCCTGTCACTTTTTGGAACAAATCGTCGAGATCGGGTAATTGAGCTCCACCACCACAAAGGACAATACCTCCGCGCAAGAGTTGGGATTGGGTTGTTTTTTGGATTTCAGCCATGACAATCGCTGCTAATTCTTTCATGCGCTCCTCAATGATGATCGCAACGTTTTTAACAGAAATGGGTGTTGGTTTTCTTCCTGCAATACCTGGAATCAATACCACTTCATTTAAATCGATTAAGCGATGTAGTGCGGTTCCAAATCTTGTTTTCAATGCCTCTGCATGTTCAGATGTTACGTCTAGCCCTAGACGTATATCTTCTGTGATGCGATCACCACCCCAGTTCAAAACGGTAGCATGTTTTAGGCGTTTGTTTTGATAGATGCTGATTTCTGTAGTGCCACTTCCAATGTCAACTAAAACGACTCCTTGTTGTTTTTCATCTGCATTTAAAACGGAACTTGAACTCGCTAATGGGCTAAAATATAAATTACCTCCTTTGATATGATCTGACTCAGCAGATTTTAAGGTTCGGCTAAATAGTTCAAATTTGTCCAATTGGGCCGTGATAACCATGAAATTTCCTTGAATCGTAGCGCCAATTTGACCAATAGGTTCTAAGGTTTCGGGAAGATTTCCCACCTTAAAGCCAATCGGAAGCGTATGTAATACGCAAGGATTTTTCTCTGCGACATTCTTTTTGGCTTCTTCAGTGATATCAAGAATATCCTTAACCGTTACCGGTTCGGATGCGTTTTTGCGCGTTTTCGAGATCGTAAAAGGTGTTACTTTGATATGACTGCCCGATAGATTCGAAGAGAAATAATATTCTTTTGACTTTCCGGGTAATGCCTGCGCAATTTGATTAATGGCGTCTGCAATAGCCGTTGATGTCTTATTGATGTTAACGATTTCCCCGTGTAAAATATACCCAGATGTACTTGAAGATCCAGTAGCGACGATTTCCAACGTACCATTTGCTGATTGCTTGCCAGCTACAGCGCGTACAGATGAACTACCAATATCTAGACCAATGATTAAATCGTTTCGCATATAAAATAAGAACTGTAAGTATGTTGAATTCTACTAAAATATAAAATTAGGCAATTAATCACAAATTACCTGATTCTTATATTTCAGGTGTACCCAATGGTAAGTATTCCAACCTTTATTGGGGATAATTTTCTTGTAAAACAAAGCTAATTTTTTGAATTTGGTCTCAATTTTAATAGGTAAACCAAAGTCTATATACGTTTGTCCCATAGCAGGGATAAGGACTATTCCACCATCTGCCGCAACGATAACTTGCGTTATCTGAGCACGCCAGAAATCATCGTTATTAATGAATTCAAATAAAGGGATTAAGGTCTTGCCTCGTTCGTCCAATAAGTCTTTGCGTTTGCCTGTAAAAAAGGGACCCGATGCAATCAGCACGCGCGGCGTAAACAAAGAACTTGTCCCGATGAATTTTCCCTCATGGGTGACATATTGATCCTTGTAATTCGATTCTCCCGACGTAAAATGTAGAATACGTGCAATGGGGCGATATTCTTTGACGGAAACAATAATTTTCCCACTGAAATCGTGATGCGCCTCACAAGATTTAACAAGCGGGATTTTCTTGACACGCTGTTCGATTTTGTGCAAGGAAATTTCATCTAGGGGCTTGTCGACGAAATAGTCCGTTCCCTGATTCGTCACCATAACGTTGATGTCCTGCTTGCTTAAAAGTGGTCGTTCATTCTCTGAGTCTAATTTAATGACGATGCCGGTACATTTGATTTCCCGATAATTCATCTCTGCGAATATGATTGCGCCAATGGCCAAGCCAGCTAATATCACCAGGGTGATTAGCTTTTTGACACGCGCGAAATCAATTCGAATTTTCTGACTCATGATAAAATATCCTACGAAGTTACGGCCATTTTTAAATCATTCAAAAGCAAGTCGATATCTCCAGCTCCCATGGTCACTAAAAGTTTGGGCTTGTCGTGTTTCATGCGCTCAATAAATGCTGATTTGCTGATTACTTGCTTGTTTTGGCTTGGAATTTTTTCTAATAATAAATTTGAATCAATGCCTGGAATCGGTAATTCTCTAGCCGGATAAATATCCAATAAATAAATTTCATCAGCCAATCCTAAGCTTTCCCCGAAATCGGCTAAAAAATCACGGGTTCTTGAAAATAGGTGAGGTTGAAAAACGGCAACCAATTTTTCGTTGGGATACAAAGCCTTCACCGACTTCAAACAAGCCGTAATTTCCGTTGGATGGTGTGCATAGTCGTCAATTAGCACATGTTCTGGCGTTTCTACGTGGTATTCAAAGCGACGTTTGACTCCTTTAAAGCTCGCGATGCCTTCTTTTACTTCTTCCGGTGTAAGTCCGTGGTACATGGCCAAAGCTGCCGCCGCTAAAGCATTTTCTATGTTATGAAATCCTGGAATGCGCATCGGAATATTGCTGATGCTACCGCCGGGGTAAAGCATATCAAATACCATACGGTGATTTTCAATGCGAATATTTTTCGCTTGATAGTCGCCTTGTTCGATTCCAAAAGTTTTCGAATCTGCAGGTCCTTTCAAATTTAATCCGGCTTTTTGAATGAAAAAGCCTTCGGGCTTAATTTGGTCAACAAATAATTGGAATGATTCGAGTACTTGTTCTGCCGCGCCATAAATATCCAAATGATCTGCATCGGTTGAGGTAACAACGGCTGCTTGTGGATACAAGGTCAAAAAGGAACGATCATATTCATCTGCTTCCACAACGGACACGATATTTTCTTGCCCTTTATTTGGGATGAAATTTGTCCCATAGTTTTGGGTAATTCCTCCTAAAAAAGCCGTAACATTTTTATCTGCGTGAACCAATAAATGGGTCAATAGAGAAGATGTAGTCGTTTTCCCATGCGTTCCTGCGACAGCGAGTGTCGGGATTTGTTCGGTCATCCATCCAAGAATCTGCGAACGTTTCCACAGGGTAATTCCTCTTCCCAACAAGTAGTTTTTCTCGATATGGTCGGCTGGAATTGCCGGTGTGTAAATGAATAAGCAAGCCGCCGGGTTTTCTAAACAAATGGACGGAATCAAAGAAACATCATCGCTGTAATGAATGTCCATGCCTTCTTCAACAAGCGTTTTTGTCAGAGGGCTTTCTGTTTTGTCATAGCCAGCCACTGGAAATCCATTTTGCAGGAACCAGCGCGCAAGTGCCGACATACCAATCCCACCGATTCCTAAAAAATATACTTGTTTCAGCTCGGCTAATTTGATATCTATGCGCATGTGGAATTTTTTAGAATGGTTTCTGCAATTTCTTGGGCAGCTTTGGGTTTTCCCATGCCAAAACTATTTTCAGCCAAGGTTGTCAATAACGTTTTATCAGCCAACGTTTTTAGCGCTGTCGGAACTAAGTTTTCCTTCGCTTGTGCATCTAGCACTAAAATGGCTGCATTTTCTTGCACGAGGCTTTTCGCATTTTCCGTTTGGTGGTCTTCCGCTGCATTCGGGAATGGTACCAAAATGCTAGGTTTTCCTGCCAAACAAATTTCAGAAACGGATAGAGCTCCCGCACGAGATACCACTAAATCGGCGATGGCATACGCCAAATCCATTTCGTAAATAAATGCTGAGACATAGGATGCCAATGCTGGAAATTTCTCGCAGGCTGATTTGGCCTCAGATTCAAAACTAACACCTGTTTGCCAAACGATTTGTACATCCGACGCCGCCAGAGCCTCAAGTCCGTTTAAAATCGCTTGATTGATGCTGCGCGCGCCTTGGCTTCCGCCAATGATTAAGATCGTAGCTTTTTCTGAGGATAAACCGAATAATTTAGCCGCAGCCGCTTTCTTTCCAGAAATATCGATTAAATCTTTTCGAACGGGGTTGCCCGAGAGAATTAATTTAGATGGGCTGAAAAATTTCTCCATGCCCGGGTAGGCAACAAATATTTGCTTGGCTTTTGAGCTTAAGGCTTTGTTCGTAATCCCAGCATAGGAATTTTGCTCCTGGATATAAAATGGGATACCTTTTGCCCAAGCCGCTAATAACATGGGGCCAGAAGCATAGCCACCTACGCCGATAGCCACATCAGGTTTGAAATCGGCTAGGATTTGGAATGCCTTACGCAGACTTTTGGCCAATTTCACAGGAAATAATAAGTTTTTCAGAAGATGTGCGCGGTTGATGCCGACGATCGGTAGGCCGATAATCTTGAAACCCGCTTTGGGAACTTTTTCCATTTCCATTTTACCCTCCGCACCTACGAATAAGAATTCGATCGTTGGATCGATTTCTTTTAACGCAGCTGCAATGGCAATTGCTGGGTAGATGTGTCCTCCTGTTCCTCCTCCTGAAATAATAACGCGCTTGATACTCAAAGTAATTAAATTTTAGTTTCCATTTCCTTATCGCGGCTAATGGATAGAATAAGTCCTATGCTGATGGCTGTAAATACCAATGAAGTTCCACCTGCGGAAATCATGGGTAAGGGTTGACCCGTTACCGGACCAGCTCCTACGGCTACCAACATATTAATGAATGCTTGAATAACAATCGAAAAGGTTAACCCCGCTGAGAGCAATCCCCCGAGGGGCTTGCCACTATATCGGATGACGGATGAACCTCGCCACATAAACCACAGGAAAAATAGAGGAATGAGAATTCCCATAAATAGGCCATATTCTTCTAAGATAATCGCGTAAATAAAATCAGATTCCGCTTGCGATAATAAGTAACGATATTGACTATTTCCAGGTCCTTTCGGAATGAGCGCGCCCGTCGAAATCGCATATTTACTTAGGTTGATTTGGTAGTTTTCATCGCTCTTATTCATCTCCTTCAACTTCGATTTATCGTGTTCGCTGACACGCGTGATGAAGGTGGCAATCCGAGAACGAACCGTTGCGGCACGCTGGCCAATTCCCAAGGAAACCACCATGACGGCAAGAAAGGCTACGATGCCTACGATGCCGCTGATGTATTTGATGGGTACCCGACCAAAAAACATCAAGACAATACTCGTCATGAAAATCAAGATACTTGTCGAGAAATTTGACAACATAATTAAGAAACAGGTAACCCCAATCAAAATTAGAATTACGATAGCTGTCGCAATGTTGTATTGACTTTGGTCGGCTTGTCGGGTTGAAAATATTTTCGCTAAACTAGCTGTCAAACATAATTTCGCCATATCAGAAGGCATGAACGACACAAAACCCAAGTTGATCCAGCGGCTGGCCCCCCCTTTGCTTTCCCCGAAGAAATAGGCAAATAAAATAAGTCCCCAGGACAGAAATAGAAAAATATTGGCGAATCGCGTGATTTTGATATAATTCTGACGCGAAATCCATGACATCAGGTAAAATGATGCGATCAGGATTGCAATGGTTTTAATGATGGAAGTGAGAGGTTCAAAGGGTCCACTCATGGTCATCCGACTTTTCGTTGAAAATTGAATCAACAAACCGAAGATGTTCAAAAGCAGGACGATGAACCAGATTTGGTAATCGCCCACTAAGTGTTCTTTGATGTATTTAGTGATTTTAGCTTCCATGGGTCAATTTTTTGACAGTAGCCTTGAATTGGTCACCGCGGTCCTCGTAATTTTTAAATAAGTCGAAACTTGCACAAGCGGGAGAGAGGAGAATAATGTCTCCTGCATTCGCCCAATCCATGGCTTGATGAACGGCTGTTTCTAGTTTATCGGTTTGGGTAAAATGCGATAGCATTTGCCCAAAATGATTTTCTAATTTGCTATTATCCGTTCCCAGGCAAATCATTCCTTTTACTTTTTCTTTCACGAGTGTATCTAAGACTTCGTATTCATTGCCCTTGTCCACACCACCTATGATCAGGATGATGGGTTGATTAAAACTGTTTAATGCATAATAAACAGCATCTACATTCGTTGCCTTGGAATCATTGATGAAACGGACGCCTTTCCAATCCCCGCAAGGTTCCAAGCGGTGGGGCGCGTTTTCGAAAGTTGGTAAGTTCTTAATAATTCCCTCCCAGCTCACTCCGGCTGCTGTAGCTGCGAGAATAGCCGCCGACATATTCATGGCATTGTGAGGGCCTTGAATGGGTGCAGATGCCCGTTGGATATTGCCTCCCTCGAAAATAATTTCTTGTTCAGTGATGGTCGCGCTTCCGGTAGCTGGTGCAAAATGAATCTCCTGTTTCTGCGTGTTGCCAGGAATTAAGTTCTTGTACTGTTGGATTACTTCATCATCTCCCCAATAGATGCAAGTTGTTGCTGCTTTCGCATTTTGGAAAATACGGAATTTTGAGTGGATGTAGTTTTCGAATTTATATTCGTAGCGATCGAGGTGATCGGGGGTAATGTTAACCAATACGGCAATGTCTGGTGCGAAATCGAAACAACGGTCGAGCTGGAAACTTGAAATTTCCAAGACATACCAGTCGAAGGACTTTTCCAATACTTGTTTGGCAAAGCTTTGGCCAATGTTCCCAGCCAGTCCCACATGGTATCCGGCTTCTTTTAACAGGTGATAGGTGAGGAGGGTAGTCGTTGTTTTTCCATTACTACCGGTAATGGCTATAATTTTCGCGTCGGTATAACGTGCAGCATATTCGATTTCAGAAACGAGGGATATTCCTTGTTTTTTGATAGCTTGAACGATGTCTGATTTTTCAGGAATACCTGGGCTGATGATAATTTCATCGGCTAGCAAAATACGCTCAAGGGTATGTTGGCCTGACTCGAAGGGTATCTGATGTTGGCTTAATTCCGACTGATAAGCGGCCTTGAGTTCTCCTTGGTCGGAGAGAAAGACTTGATGTCCTTGGGCTTGCGCTAATAAGGCAGCGCCTACACCACTTTCACCTCCACCTAATATCACAATCTGGGCCATTGCAGCTTATTTTGTTCGAAAATGTTAAAATTAAATTTTACCACAATTTAGAAAATTGTCCCGATTAATTCAAGTGGGGAGGGGGCAGGTGGGGAGAATTTAGCCAACAAAAAAAGGCCAGCTATTGGGCTGACCTTTTTAATACTTAATTAAGAATTAGACTAAAGCAATACGCTTGAATGAAGCGATTGTTAATCCTTTTTGAGCCGACTCAACATATTGACGAATCGTGATCGAAGAATCCTTAACGAACTGTTGGTTTAATAAAGTTTGTTCTTTGTAGAACTTCTCTAATTTACCTACAGCGATTTTTTCTAACATAGCTTCTGGCTTGCCTTCTTGACGAGCTTGATCTTTTCCGATCTCGATTTCACGCTCGATTGTTTCAGCATCAACACCGTCTTTGTCTAAAGCAACGGGTTTCATCGCAGTGATTTGCATCGCGATGTCCTTACCTACTTCAGATACATCAAATCCTTGAACATTTTCGAATGCTACTAAAACACCGATTTTGTTGTTTGAGTGGATGTAAGAAACAACTTTTTCCGCTGTGATATTCTCGTAAGCAGCTAATGTGATTTTCTCACCAATTTTACCTGTTAGCTCGATGATGTGTCCTTCTACCGAACGACCATCCGCCAAAGGCTCAGCTAATAAATCATGAGCAGATGGAGCGTGAGATTTCACGGCAGCATCAAGGATGTTTTTGGCTAAGTTGTTGAAATCTTCAACTTTAGAAACGGGCTCAGTTTCACAAGCAAGGGCAATTAATTTACCGTTTGAGTGATCTGCGTTCATTGCTACTAACACGACACCTTCGTTGGTTTCGTTGTCAGCACGTTTTGCTGCTACTTTTTGACCAGCTTTGCGAAGGATATCGACTGCAGCTTCGAAGTCACCATTGGCTTCAGTCAAAGCTTTCTTGCAATCCATCATCCCTGCGCCAGTCATTTGGCGTAATTTATTAACGTCTGCGGCTGTAATTGACATAATATGAATATTGTTTATTCTTGTTCTGCTTCTTTTTCGTACTTAGCGGCTACCTTAGCAGCTTCTTGAGCATCTGTTGCGTCTACCGCACGTTTTGCTTCTTCCTCTTCAGCAATACGCGCATCATCTTTATCTTGCTTACGCTCAGATAAACCTTCTTCGATTGCCTTGCTGATAGCTTTTACGATGATTGCAATTGATTTGTATGCATCATCATTCGCTGGGATTGGGTAGTCAACTAATTCAGGATTTGAGTTTGTATCACACATAGCGAAAACGGGGATACCCAATTTTTTCGCCTCCGATACAGCGATGTGCTCACGCTTCACGTCAATCACGAACAATGCCGCTGGTAAACGAGTCAAATCGGTGATACCACCTAATACACGCTTTAATTTCTCCTCCTCACGAGTCATCATTAAACGCTCACGTTTCGCAAGGGTTTTCACGATAACTTCGTCTTTTAACATCTTGTCGATGCTTGACATTTTCTTGATCGACTTGCGTACGGTCGCGAAGTTTGTCAACATAC
>JACCDY010339343.1_pt1 | contig 78740 bp, 114 predicted proteins | sample 7446391 | NCBI WGS metagenome assembly JACCDY01 (sample SAMN15323451, study PRJNA562643) | freshwater metagenome | isolation source: river surface water | place: USA:Blue River Watershed | collected 2017-08-18
CTTAACGAACTTAAATGGGTCACCTCCTGCGGTAAACTTAGTCTTGTACTCAGGTTCAAATATCTGCTTATACTGTCCTTTTACTGGGTCTATTATTGTTCGTAGTTGTTTCCTATTAGCCTCTAAAGCACTTAGAGTCAATGACACGTAGAAGTGTCCTTCTGGGTCGTCCTGAAAGAATACTCCTTCCTCTGGTTTCCCAATAAAGTTTCCTCGCCTTGGGAGTAACGACCTATCAATATCCAACTCTGCTAGTCTAGTGTCTATCTTTAGAATATCCCAGCCTATTCCCCCATAATCTCCTATCCAACTATCAGAGTACTTCATCGGGAACTTCCTACACAACGAACGGTACTTGTCTATATCCTCACTCTTTCCTGATGCTAGTAGTTGTTGTCTTTCCTTGTTTAAGTACTCATCTGCGCCTATCCTAAATCCTTCCTCTTTTTGGTAGTCTTTAACAGGACTTAAAACTGAGTATCCGTATGAATCCACAAAGCCATCCAGCCCTTCACTTGCTGGGTAGAACTGTCTTATCAATCCACTAATAGTTCTTCCTGTTGCATCATTTCTAACATAGAAGTTAGATTGAGCCATCATATTCTTGAACGAAACTGCACCTTGTCCTTTGATGTCCTCAACCGTGGAGGGGTGTATAGAGAATCCATGAATGTTCATACCGTTACCAGTAGACAAGCACTCCTGTAGAATAGACCATCTCTTTGATACGTCGTATTCTAAAGTCTTCCCCTCCTCCTCGGCTAGTATAAATATCAGACGTTGACCATCATACGCTCTACCGTCTCCAGATTCAGCGTATCCGAATGAAGAATTAATACCAACATCTCCTACCTCGGTGGCAGGTATTTGATACTTTATACTAGTCGAAGGGGCATAACTACCATCGTAGTAAGGCATAAAGAACATTGGGTACTTTTGCCATGCTGGAAGTAGTTTCTTCTTAAACTGTTCCTCAGATGCTTTGTTATTCATCGAGATTATACCAGAGATAGAACCCTCTGATATTTGGCATAGTTCATGTCCTATACACAAAGACTTATGTGTATCTCCAATACGTCTTTGTTTGGTATTCCCTGTACCGTAACACGTTCTTCTACCAATGTCTACCATCTCGTATAGACCGTTTTTCTTTACGGCATTTCCATCCTTGTCTAAGTCCTTGAACGTTTCAGTTGTATTGTACGCATACCAATTCACTAAGAACCACTTCCTATCCCTATCCTTGTAATCAGGAAACTTACTACCTGCTTTGGTGGTTTCTGTAAACTGCCAAAAATTAAGGAACATAAAATGCCATCCACAGATATACGTTGGCTTTCCGTAATTGAAGAACCAATACCCATTTACCCTGTGCCACCACATCTTCTTCAACCACTCCACCTCATCCTTGTAAACCTCTTGGCTATTCTTTAGCCTAGTCCAAAAGGCTTTCTGTAACTTGTACTGTGTGGTTTTGTACGATGGTGTACGTGCGGCCTTATCCTCAAGCATCTGCTTGGTATCCTCGTACAGTGTAATTAGTTTTTTAGGTACTTGCTGTCTTTTAAACCGTTGGTCTTTTGGCTCTAGTCCATATCCTTCAATCAGCCTAGTGTCTGGCGGAGTTGGTAACTTAAACCGTATCGGTGTTAATGACGGGTCATCATTTATCAGGAATGACTCATCGGCTGGCTCGTACTCGTATGGGTGCTTCTTACTCATCTCCCATAAACTTTATTGGTTCTACCTCATAATTCCCGTATGGGCTATAGTCTTCCAGTTTATCACCCTCATTTAATCGTTTTACCACATCATCAGGTAATGGGAATCTGTCCTTCTCAATGCCTGAGTACAATGCTCGTTTTGCGTTAATTGTTTCAGAACCTCCGTATATTTGCTCAGTAAGTAATCGAATGTTCATCCTTAACATCTCAATGTTCTTTGTGATGTTTGGAGTAATTGTACCCCTTTGAACTTTTAGTGTTTCAAAATACAAACCTGCTTGGTATGCTACTAACGCTGAGTACTCAGGTACACCATGGAGCATTACATACTTTGTTACTGCTTGGTTCACATAGTCATTTTCACCAAGGAGCATCTTCTCAATTATCTCATCGAAGTAGCCTTTTTTGTTCACTTTAAAACCAGCGTTTAAAGCACTCACCTTCTTACGCTCCCAAAAGTCTGGATACTCCAACCTCATTGGTGAAAGCATATCGTACATCATTATGATATACCGAAATAATTTCAGCCTATCTAATCCGTAATCTGTTTCATTCTTTGAAAACTCCCCGTAGACCGATAACTTCTCGACTAGATCGTTATCATTTGGGTTGAATAGCATCCCATTTGAGTACTTAAAACTTGCCATAGTGTTCGTAAATTTTTACAAATATAGCAATTCTAATTTATCTCACTGATACCCTTATTGTTGAACCAATGTAAATATTAACAACTATTGCTTTTGCTATATTTTATTCTTACATTTACTTAACCAAAACGTAACACTATGGACGTAAAAGAATTAGTTAAATTTATTCGGCAGAATGATGATGAGAAATTATCCATCAGAATACTTGCAGAAACATTGGAGCGTTACTGGCTTAGAGGATGGGAGAAAAGAGATAGACTTGAAGTAAAACTGGACTCTGCTAGAAAACGACTAAAGAGAAAACAGGATTACGAACTTGAACTTTTATCTGAACAAGTTGGTAGAGAAGGTTATTACGGTGAGTACCTTAAGAGCGAAACGTGGAAGCGTTATCTTAAGAGCGACCCAAAGATTACAGAAGAAGATGTTAAACCAAAACAATAGCAATGCCAATAAACAAGGAAAGAGCAAAACAGGTTTTTGATTTCGTTACGCTTAACGGAAAAGATAAGGCGACAGATCATTTCGGTGTACCAATGGAAACATTAAACAGGTACTTACGAATGGCAAGGCAATACGGAGTTAACATAACATACGACAATAAAGCACCCAGACTACCAAAGATTCTTCTATTAGATATTGAGACTGCACCAATGCAGGTTTTCTCTTGGACGCTTTTTAAACCAATGCTTAACCATGGAAATATCATCAAGGATTGGTTTGTTATTTCATGGTCGGCTAAGTGGCTATTTGAACCAGAAATTATGGGCGATGTTCTCACCTCTGATGAAGCATTAACCAGCGATGACAGCCGTGTGGTTAAGTCTATTTGGAAATTAATGGATGAAGCAGATATTGTCATAGCACACAATGGGGATAAGTTTGATATTCGTAAACTAAACACCCGATACATCATGCACAAACTGAATCCGCCAAGCCCTTACCAATCCATTGACACGTTAACCATATCTAGGAAGTATTTTCTTTTTTCTTCCAACAGATTAGATTACCTTGGCGAACTAATCCGTAACAAGGGAAAGATTGAAACCAACTTTGGCTTATGGAAGAACTGTATCAATGGTGATAAATCCGCTTTAACAGAGATGCTTGAGTATAACAAGGAGGACGTTAATCTTTTGGAGGAGGTCTATATCATGCTTAGACCATGGATTAAATCTCACCCCAACATTGCTATTTACTCCGAGGCTACTGACTTCTGTTGCCCTAACTGCGGGTCTTTTGACTTAACTATGAACGGACACTATACCACCATGGCAGGACAGTTCAACTCTTTCAGGTGTAACAACTGCGGAGCAGTTTCTCGTACTGGAGCAAATATCATTTCACATAACGATAGAAAAAAACTTCTAAGAAGCAACGCTAGGTAGGTTTGGCATACTTATTGTATCGTGCGTGCGTGCATACGTGTGCGCACGCCTGCGCCTAAGAGGAATATATATTTATATACTCTGTATTAAAAAGAATATATTAAGAACAAATACTAACGTATTTGTAATAAAGATTACTATAGAACTAAAAAGATTATTCTATGTAATAACTACCATGGTAAACTATATAGTAAAAAGAAAAATTAAAAATAAAAAGAAAGACAGAAAAAAGTTTAAAAGTATCTTTTTAGAAAGTTTTGGTAAACATAAAATGAATACACCCCCATTTTAACACTTCTATATACGATTTAAGACACTTTCTCCCCCTAGGTGGTATATTCATATGGTCGAGGGTGAGATCGTGGCTAAAATGCCATACTGTGAAAGAAAATTATTTTTAGGCAAAAAAGTTGACCGAAAGTTTGGAGAAGATAAAAATGTTTTGTAACTTGCATTTCAAATCTAAAAGTTATGACAGTAGAAGAATTACCCAAATAGTTTATCGGAATAGGAGAAGTTCTTGGTTTTAAGTTTACCCAACTAAAGAAGTCAGATACTCACTACCTATACGAAGTAGACATAGAAGGAAGTAAGCATTATGAAGTTATTGAGCGAATGGTTGTGCCAAAGTGTATTGACTTTAATACCAAAACTTTCTCTGACGAAGAATTTAAAGAAACTTATCCTAGAGCAAATTTATTCGGAGTAAATGCTTACACAAAACCTACGTTTAAGTTAGCAGAGAGTAAGTTTAATGAGTTAAACCGTAACGCAATTTGCCGATAACGGCTGGGGGTTGGTATTGCTTGGGAGTTTTATTGAAGCAGTATCGACCTGAAAAAAAACAACAATTGAAACTATTTACTAACCAAATGGATGCAACCCAAGTAATATTAACCACTTGTTAGCGCCCGTTAAAATTTAAAAAATATGGAATTTGTAAACATTTCTGACTTAAAAAACCCTGAAACAGGTAAAACATACAGGGAAGAAAACAATGCGTTACAGCATAAATACAAGGTAAATGATTTAGTTGAAATTATCCCTTGGAAAGAGGATTGCGAATATGATGGAATGAGGTTATATATTATTGGATGTGTTCGAGATTGCGATGGTACACCATTATATGTACTTGGAAGCAAAGGAATGGAACTTTACCAGCAAGCATTTGTAAAACCAAACACCTGTTATAATTTCAATTCATTTTCAGGGTTTTCAGAAGAAAGATTGAAACTAATACTATCCGATTAATGGGTGCTAACGGCCAGCAGTTGCTTACGCTGGGGAGTTGAACTCCAGCGGCGTCATCACCCGCTAAACCGAAACTAAATGTAGAGAAAGTTTCGGAATCAGCCAAATCAGCCCCAGTGAAAGTAACTGTTTGTTAGCGCACGTTTTTAAATCGTCTTTTATTGTTTAATTAAATCATATAAATTATGCTGTATTCAGATTATCTACAAAACAAATCTCCTTGGCTTGATAACCATTTAAAAGATGTAACAGTCAGAGAGTTTCTTCCTAATCGTAACAATATGTCTGGACAGGATAGGGAGAAAGTAAGGAAACCAGAAGAAGAACTTGCAAATAAAATAGTTCCTCTTTTAGACGGTTATACTCTCTTAGAAGTCATTAACGTTTTAGAAGCTGTAAAAGAGTACGCAATGGTAAAAGTCTATCAGACTAAGCCTATTTAGTATCTACGATAGTAAAGTTGGATAGTTCGTAACGGCCAAATTTTATTTTTTCATATTTTTCTTTAAATATTATTTGGCCGTTAATTACTGCAAGAATTATATCATCATTCAGTTGGATATTAATTCTTTTTGCGCTAGGAGTAGATGTATCTCCCTCTGTGCATTGTACTTTAATTAGTGCCATAATTTTAATTCATTAAGGGTTAATAAAATGGTTTGCTATAATCTTCAAATGTGCGCTAACGCTCGTGGTTGATGCCGTTTGTGCGGCGTACTTCCGCACAAAAGCAAGGCATCTAAACGCCAGCGATAGCCGCACGGATGGCGTCAACTGCTTGTTATCGGTTGATGGAGTGGCGAGTTCCGAGGAATATTATTGGCGTTTATCCACGAGCGTTATCGGCAAATTTAGCAGACCGAGAGCATCGTACTTTGATGCGTAGGGATGCGCCCGGAACGGAATTGAACCCTAACGTGACTGTGGTAAGTTGGCGAGTTTTTATGAGTAAATAACCTTAATAAAATTATAAAATGAAAACACCCAAAGAAAGAGATAATCTTGACTTGCTTGAGTTGGTTTGTGAACTACATACAAGAAGTTGGACAAGACCGAGCAATAAAGGAATGCACGATGCCTATATAGAAGCAAGGCAAGAACTTGAAAGTAGACTACAAGTAAAAACTTGCAATTTACTACATGTTAGCAAGTGTGATGGCATTGAGCGTGAGGCTCTGTTGCTTGCTTCGTTTCTTGATTGGTTGGAGTCTGTTTCAGAAAATTCGGTTGACAGAGAATGGATTCAAGACTACTTTAAAAGCAAGCAATAGTTGCTAACGGCTGAGGCTAAGAAACGTGCCGCATTGTAGAACGTTTCAAATTATTAACCAGCCTATCTGCGGCATATTTTATGACCGCTTGTTAGGCACAGTTAATTTTATTATGGCAGGAATTGATAAAACTTACACGGATTCTTTTGAGGAATATAAAGAATTTAAAACTTGGGCTGATAATCAAGTATTGATGTTTTTTGATGGACACAAAGAGTGTATAGGTGATTGGGTATGGAATTATGAGAAAGAAGATTTTTCAAATGGCGAAATACCTATTATGAATACACCTACTTGGTTAGATATTTATTTAATACAAAATTGCAAAAGTGATTTTGTATTAGAAAGGATGAAAAGTGTTTACGGTGAAGATTCATATAAAGATTTTAAACTGATAGACCTCACTGCTAAACCACCAAAAGAGTATCAACAAAACAGAAAAATTAAGATAAAAAGATATAATAGGACTAATTTTCCATTGCACGAAAAACCTTATGGTGGTAAAACCAAATGGTGGCTACAATGCAATGATGATTTTTGGTATAATGATGAAACAAAAACTTGGACAAGTTACGACAGTCATTATCCACACAATACAAATACAGCACATATTACTTCAATCAAAGCATTAGTAAGACATTTACGTAAGCAATATTTACCAAAAGGAGTTGTATTTACAATAAGTGGGAGATATGTTGGAGAGGAATATTTGGTGCAGGTGTTTTAATTGTGCCTAACACGTCGGTTAATGTACTAAAAGTAATACATATCACGATTACAATTTGATATTTAATTAGTTATTAAATAATTAAATTTTTTCTTGCTTTTCTCAATTTAATTTACTACCTTGCATATGTTTCTTACAGATGACAATATTTTTATTGTGGAGGAGATGCTTAAACCACGGTTAGGCGTTCGATACTTCAAGAGCAAGAAAAAAGAGGAGAAGTCTAAGCATAAGAAATCATTAATCCAGATAGGGGTACACGTTCTTACGGTTCACGAGTGCGAGTTTAGAAAAACTAAAAACCAAGGCAATATGCTATTCGTTTCGTTTATTAAAAAAAAGGATGTGTACTTTGACGATGGAGAGCCTGTTTCGTACCTGCCAATTGATTGCTACCACATAGCGTCCAGAGGAGATTCAGTAACAAGGTGGTACGATAGGTTTACGTCTGATATGTCGTTGAATGTTTTAGATGGTCTGTACCAAAAGTTGCTAAAACGACCAAAGTTTAAGGCAGTAATTGGGTTAAGGCAACGGGAGAAGATGTTTGATGGTCAACCAATGCTGGACGGATGGGGAAGAAAAACGTACACTTGGGAGAACTTTATTGAGAGCGTACATAGGATAGATGAGGATATTGAACTTGTGAATGAGGATTATTTAAGATTGTTTCAGTATAAAGAGTTAAAGACAGAGATTGTTAAACCAAAAGAAATTCCATTTTAAAAACTAATTAGCATGAAAAGATTAATTTTGATTCTACTGTTATTTACAGTATCGTTTGCTGTGTATTCACAGGACAGCACAAAGTATGTTACCGACACCAACACAGAGAAACTTATTGACAAGTACTCTGAGAAGATTGGAGATGCCATTACAGCATTGGCTGATAAATTACAACAGCCTGCGGAACACGTTTATAAAATTTTAGTAAGACAGCAAGTTGTTTGGGGTGTAGGTACTTTAATATGTATTTTCCTAGGTATATTGCTTTTATATTTAGGCATAGCAGGAGAAAATAAATGGGACATGGATGATGATTTTTGCTTGTTTCTACAAGTGATAGGAATTATGGTTACATTAATTTCTTTAATATTGTTTTTTGTTTACGGGTTAACTGGATTAATAAATCCAGAGTACGGTGCTTTAAAGGATATTGTTAACATGATTAAGTAAAGATATGAAGGAAACAAAAGAAAGCAAGTGTATCTCCTGTGAGTTTAAGAAGGAGAAGAACGGAGAGTTTGGTAAATCATACCAGTACTTCGTTAAGTTCGAGAACGGTGATTCAGGATTCATTGATGTAAAAAAGCAGGAAAATCCTTTTGAACTAAACGCCGTAACCAAGTACCAAATTGAGGAGAAAACGTTTACTAAGGATAACGGTGATTCGTTTAAGTACAACAAGATAAGCAAGGAGTATAAGCCTAAGGTATTTGAGAAACGAGACGACTCAAAGGAACGAGTTAAGGCACACGCCATTGATTGTGTAACCAAACTTGTTGCAGACAATAAGTTTTACTACACCGATGCTGAATCTAACAAGGGAATTACCTTAGAGCAACACATGATTACCACCGCTAATAGGTTCGAGGAAATGATGCTTAAAGCATTAGAGCAAAAAGGCAAAGAAAAAGTCTACATTATTATGGCATCTTTTGACCTTTCGTTGGTGTTCTACATTATGAAGGACTTCAAGAGATTTGTGGATGTGTTCAATAAGTTGATGGACAGAATATGATAATCACCCCTGAGATTTGTGAGGCTTTATTTCCACGTGGAGAGGACTACAACTTCTGCCCTAAGATGATTAAGCATCTATCCGAGGCAGACCCAAAGTTACGCCAGTCCTACCTTGAAACAAAACTATTCGGGAGTAACATATACGGGGAGTGCGTTGATGAACTGCCTCTTTCTCCCAAAGGAAATATAACCTCAGAGCAACGTAAACTTGATGTATTGGCTAGTGCTATACCAATGTTCTGCGATAAGGAAGGAATAATACTAGAGGATAACTTTCAGACCAAGTTGGAGATAGAGCAAAGATGGGGAACAATATCAGGCACGTTCAATATCTTCCCCACTACGTTCATGGTGGACGGAGAGTTGGTGATGGGGGCAATTAAAATCATGGCTACCTCCAACCTAAACAACCCAATGTCCAGAAGTAAGTGGGAGCGAATTAAGTTTACAAACACCGTGGATATTTGCACCTCACTCTACTTACTTAACCAAGTTAGAGATGGATACGATAGTGTGGTGAGCATGGCAAAGAAGGAGCAGATTCACTATATGTACTGGGTGTTTGACTTAGGACGTGAGATAAACCACCTGATGATTAAGTTCATCCCTACTCCCGATAAACTAGCCGAAGGTAAGGAGTACTTTAGGAAGGCTTTTCAGAAATTAAAGGACACGTCTTGGGATGCCATACCTTCCTACGATGTTTGTAAGTTTTGTAAGTTAAAATGTGATAAACGAATAATTGAAATAGTACAATGAAACAGAAGAAATTAAGATTAATAAGCGAGGACGACTACAACAAGATTGCTGTAAGGAAACAGCCCTCAGAGGTAAAGATGGACGATATGCAAGTTCGTGTGTCTATTGAAATAGATGCTACAGGCATTCCACATTTAAAAGATTACCACACTTCCGTAAACCATAGAATACAACTTTCTGACGATGTAGATAAATACGTTGAATCATTGATTGATAAAGCAATGGACAACATTCAGGATATTTACTATCAGCGATACGAATATTTTGTGAATGAGTTGCAGAATAGTCAAATGATTATTATTGAGAAAGAAAACTTACTCACCGAGTATAAGAACTCGATTAAGAATATGTCGTTATATAAGTTGATTATTCACTGGTTAAGTTTGAGAAAATGATTTTAAAAACACTAGAATTTTCCAGAGCCTTAAATGCTCTATCGGGAGTTATACCACAGAAAGCCGTAGTACCAATTCTGGACTACGTGATGATTTCAGAGAACGCTGACATAGTTTATGTCTGTGGCTCAGACCTAGAGAAGTTTGTGTCTATATCCCTACCAGCGATGGATGCCTTCTCTGTTTGTCTTCCATTCCAACTTCTCTCTAAAACAATTCAATCATTGGATTCAGAGTACGTTGAATTGACCAAGGAGGGTAATGAGGTTAAGGTTGTTTCGGGTAACTCCGTATTCAGGATGATGTCCATGCCTACAGATGACTTTCCCAAGTTCCCAGACATGGAGCAGTCGTACAGAGTGGAGATGGATAAAGCCTACCTACAGAATGCCATTAAGATTGTAACCCCGTTCTCAGCCAACGATGATTTAAGACCAATCTTCTCAGGGATAAGTTTAATATTCGACAAGGAGAACGTTACATTCTACGCTTCTGATTCGCACGTACTAATGAAGGTGGTTTACCCAGCCGTTTCTAACGAGGCGTTTGAGGTGTGTGTGAATAAGAACGTGGGTAAGATTATGTCCTACTTCGAGGATGAGAAAGTAGAAGTATTGGTGGGAGATAAGTTCTTTGGTGTAAGAGGGGATACTGTGAATTACTTCTCCCGCAGAATAGAGGGAGTTATCCCTAAGTTCGATACGGTATGGCCTCAAAAGAATGACGTATGCGAGGTAAAGGCTATGAGCAACGCCTTGATGAAGGATGTTAATTTAGCGTCTATTTACGCCAATAAGCAATCCAACCTTTTGAAGATTACATTCAAGAACGACGAGGCGTTAATCGAATCTCAGGATGTTAATTTCAGCACCTCGTCCACGGTAAGACATAAGTGCAAGGTTGAAGGTGAAATGACCATTGGGCTAAACTCACAGAAGTTAGTCAGCATTCTATCCACCCTAAAGGAGTATCCTATCACCATGTACATGAAGGATAACAGAACTGCGGTGGTATTTAAGACAATTGTAGCGGAAGGAATTTTAATGCCAATGATGTATGAATCTTAGACCAATTGCATCCAAGTGCGTTGAGATAGCCAACAAGTACATCTCCGCACAGATAGACCACCGCAAGTGGAAGCAAATGGTGGACGTTGATGTGGATGAACACGAAGGCGATGACACCTACCATATTCGAATATACGGCATAGTTAAAGGGAAAGACTACGACATGGATACAGGATGCTACTTGCGCTTTGAACTAGAGGAGTATAACGCTGTAATAAGCGCAATGATTAACGGAAAGTTTTACTTTGGTGATGACTTAAATATTCTTTTCAGGGATGAATCAACAGACATTAGCTAGAGCCTTATCCATCATAGCGATGGAGAACGGACTAAAGTGGAAATTCGATGACATCTACACCGATGGAGAGTTCCACTATAAGCAGACACCTCTTGGGTATGTAGGAGCGATGCAGGAGAACTATAAGCAGCTATACTTCGAGTTGTTGGATAAGCATGAAACAAACGTGCTAGACCATAAGAACATGAAGTCCAACTTCAAAACATTGGTGACTTCAAAAGAGGTAAGCGATAAACAGACTGGTAAGGTAAGGAGCATTATTCTACAGAAGGTGAGCGACGAGGAGAAAATAAAACAGATTAGAAAATACCTAAACATATGAAATTATTAGACACTACACTGGGTATGTCCACCGAGCAGGTGTACAAGATGATAATGACCGAAGACCATATCGTTGTGCTTAAAGACTTGTTCTCCAAGTTGATTGAGTTCAAGGATAGGAAAGGTTGGGTTAAGCGGTTGGACTTTACGCAGGATGAGATATTTATGATGGAGGATTACTTAAAAATGTTTGAAGAGAATGGAGTACAAGAGTGAGTTATGGTTTGCCTGCCCTCCTATAGCGGAGTACAATGAACTGCCAGATGGCTATAAGCAGGTGAAGAGCATTTGGGATTTTTTAATCTTTAAGCCACACTCTGCGGATTACTACGAGATGAAGCAGGGGAAGTTTATTCTAAAGGACGATACATACGTGGAGTACGATATAAAGGATGGCTTACGGGATTTTCACGTTACGGATTACATCAAGGAAAATAAATGTTACATTAAAACCAACTAGAATGATTTACGAAGGAAAATTTGAAAAGGTGGTATCATCCACCACAGGGCAACGAAAAGACGGAGAGGGCGAATGGAAGAAAGTTCAGTTCCTAGTTAAGAGCAATAAGTCTACTTGCTTTATGGCGTGGACTAAAGAGGCTGAGTTTGTTCTTGGACTGAAATCAGGTGATAGTATCACGGTGGAGTTTGATATTGACTCTAGGGAGTATAACGGTAAGTGGTATTCCGATGTGAAAGCCACCAAGGTTTATATGTCCGCACAGACTGAGAAGACTCCGCTACAGCAGAAACAAGAAGAGATTGCAGATGATGATTCGGGGCTACCCTTTTAATCTGTTTAATAATCAATAAGTTAAGTATATTAAATGGCTAAAAAAGGAGCGCAGGAAAGAAGAGGTGTAACCGTGCTTGACCGCACGGACATCTCCCTGATAAACGGAAACGTCCTAGCAGAGATAAACCCAGAGGAGTACATGATGCTACCCAGTGGGATGATTCTCGGAGATGCGGAGAGTTTCCTTGAACAGCATAGGTTCTACGAAGCATCAGGACACTCCATCAGGCACGGTAAGGTTGTAACACTTCCAAAAGAAAAAACCATTACCAACTCAGACATGACAACCGAGGTAAGAGTAGAGGTGGGTGATATGGTGTGGTGGTTCTACGATGTGGGGAATAACGCAGAGGTGTGTAAGTTTGAGGATAAGTTCTACTACATTCTAAACTACACTGACATGATCGTGCTGAAGAGGGGAGATTATATTGAAACGCTAAATGGATGTCTACTGTGCGAAACAGAAAGACGGTATGCCAAGAGTAAGTTTGATGTGAAGGAGTACGAGGAGGTGAAGGATACCGTTATCATAACCCACGATGGACTACCCGTTGACTACACGCACTATGCGAATAACGCTGAAGTTAAAACAGGCGATAAGGTACTAACCAATAAGGCTGTGTATAACTTGGAGTATGAGCTACACCTGTTCTTTAACGGAAAGATGAACAGGGTTATACGAAGGAAGGATGTTTACGCTAAATTTCTATAACTATGAAGATTGTTATTACGTCTAAGAAAATGTATCTGTGGGCAACGATTATGTTTATGATGGTAGCAGTTGTGTTTTATGTTATGTCATTATTTTTTAATTCATTTATAATACCATCATTAATGATGTTATTTTGTTCATGGATTTCATACATAGAGTTTAAGGTTGAAATACTAAACGAAAAACTCAATGAGCCTAAACCACCTCAACAGGATTAAATCGTACCTTTGTGAAGTGATGCCAGAGGATGACCATAGCATCATAACCAAGAGTAAAGACGGCAAGCATTTCATCTTATTTCATGGATTCTGGGGGAGTGGAAATTCCCCCGATTTTGCCGCCGAGGACTGCTTAAATAAACTTGAATGCCTACACAATCATTTACAATACTGTTCAGAACCAAACGGGAATGTTGGTCAGAATGGATGACATACGGTAGGTATGACTGCAAGAAGAAGCGGGATAGAGAACTGGAACGACTAAAGAAAAGAAAGTCCCCTTTCTGTGAGTACGAATTTAAAGTTGACGATAATGAATGAGAAGCAAATGGCAAAACTGTACTACCTTAAAAGACTTTTGGGTATATACATTAAGTTCTTGCCAAGGTTTGAATCCTATGAGGTGGTATTCAATGAGTCCACCAAGCAGGTAGAGGTTAAGTTCTTTAAAAAGGTTCAGGTTGTTTACACCAACGGCGAGACAGGATACGCTGAGAATAAATCTGAAGCCGCCTTTTACGCCACTGAACTAGGTAGAACTATTGTTGTGTATAAAACAAAACTACGAGACAAATTTAAAAACAGACACAAATGGAATGGGTAGATTTTATGTTTAAAGCCGCAGGCTATCAGTATAAAAGAAACGGTCATGTAATCCATAAGGATGAACTGTACGACAGATTAATCAGCAGTGAGAAGTACTTTGACCGCAAGGAGTACATCACAGATGTTCTAGATGGGAAGAGTAATGACTACGAGCGTGTTGAGTCAGAGCATTGGAGAAACGGAGAGTGCTACTTCAACTACGAGGTTAATCAAGTATCAGGGAAGGTGTATAAAAGCCCAACATTAATGCCAGCGTTTTGAGAAAGGTTTCCGCTAAGAAGGCAAAGATACATGCCAACCAAGCACGAATAAAGAAAGAGATGATAGATGAAGTCGGATTATACTGTATGCTATCGAACCACTATGCGAGTTATGTAGACTTGGTTCACATCATAAGACAATCCGACTCCATTGCTTTACAGGATGACCCACGCAATCTAATACTTGGATGCCGTAAATGCCATAAAGTATTCGATGATGGAAGCATTGAGGAGGTGATGAAACTAAAAGGAATCACCCCTATACTGGAACGGATGAAAGAACTGGACGAACTTTACTACAACAGATACAGATGGCGTACATAGCATATAAAACTAAAGTCCACAACGTAAAGATTGATGGACGCCACTACACGATTGAGGAAAGAGACTACATCACAGAGGGAGGCTTAACCTCACACTCACAGAATGCTACACGGTTCAACGATGAGACAGATATACCAGCAGGATATTTGTACGTCATGGTAAAATAGTTGACCAATTATTTGCTTTTATCATTTTTAATTCTTAACTTGCATTAAGTTATCATAACCGATGAAAGGGCTAACTGCCAAAGCCTCACAGTTCAAGAGCAATAAACGGAACATGGGTAGTCGGTTATGGTAACATTAAAATTAAAACTATGGACATCAAAGATCAAATACTAAAGAACGTCAATCAACTTGTAGACTCTCACATTTCTTCCTTTGAGTCCAAGTATATACCATTCCTTATAGGAAACGAGGTGATTAAGATTCACGTTAAGTTGGACGTAGAAATCGACTCAATAGAGTACGAAACAGACTCAGTTCTTCCTATCATTGTAGATTTAGTTGATGAGTTAAATAGTGGGGGTTTAAAGCGTATTCCTTATGGTTTATTCTATGGGTCAAAATCTAACCCAATGCTCCAGATAGATGATAGGTATTTTCTCTGCATGATTGGGATGCCACATCAAGTTACTAGGGCAGAATACAATGAGTCTATCGTTCCTATTGCTAAGAATGTTCATAACTTAGAACTATGCGATGGAGATTGGGTAATGCTTAATAACGATTTTGAGGTAAGTAGTTTTGCATTGGTTTATAGGGATAGATTATACTTCTGGAATTTTTCTCAGGTTGAGTCTGAGCCTGTTCAAAATAAATCTTACACTAAACTTATCTTCCAATGAAAAAACTAATTATCATTCTACTGCTGTTTCCGTTTACTCTATTCGGTCAGCACTACTACCCAATGTTTAAGATGATTGTGCTATACCCAAAGACACATGACTCCAACTACATTCCTGTGGATAACATCATTGAGGTAACAGACAGCGTGGTGTACATACATGGAGACTCCACCAAGTTACCGTTATTTAAGTGTAACTTTAGGCTACCTGTTGGCGATGAAAAGTTGGTGTGGGAGTTTAAAGACCAAACCGTTAAGGTGATGAGAGATAAGGAAGGGTATAAGTATTTACTTAAAAGAAAAGAGGAATGGGTATTTTTCTGGACTACATTCGAAGAGGACTTATCGCTGTTAAATGGCCGATAGTCTTCATCATAGTTTGGTTTGCGTTCGCAGTAGCGTACCAACTACTTAAGATAAACGGAATGCCTTCATATGTTGGTGTTCATGCAGTGGTAGATATTTTGTTCATAGTTTTAGTAATAGCAAGCGTAAAATGGGATTAAACGAAAGAGAGTTCTTAGAGCAACAGATTACCATTCTGTTTGTCAGGGCAATGGCAGATACCATAGAGTACTTTGTCAAGGATATTCAAGAGTCTAACGGAGGTATAGTCATCAGCAAAAGAATGGACTACGCCTTGGAGAGAATTAACCATTTCTCCCGTACCATTGTGGCAGATGTGGCTAAGAAGTACAAGGAAGAGGTGGTGAATGACTTTGCTCACGATGCTGACCTTTTAAGACAGACGATGAGAAAGTTTATGTCAGACCTAATAGAAACAATAATGAGCCGAGATGATAGAGAAGATAACCAATAGCATAGTTGAACTACAGCGTTTAGAGGGAGGTATTCAGAATATTGATACCTTGGCGAATACTGTGGTGAACGGTGGTACTTCTCAGGCTATCTCCATTACTGTATCTACATCGGATATGGTTATACAGAACACTTCTTCCACCCAGCCTGTTATTCAGAATACCGTTCTATCGTTCTCGGATGTCTTAGAGGAGGTTGAGGTGTTACGAATATTTGAGTTACTTTTAAGTATCCGAAAGGCTAAGAAGGAACAAGTATTGAACGAACTAAAAGACATGGGGGTTAAGGTATGATAGCGCAAATAGACGACTACTCAATAGTAGGATTCGACACAAAGGAACAACTGGACGAGGCTGTTCAGGAAATGAACGGAGTCAATTTCTTGGTGGTGTACCAAGGTGAAACAACAGATATTCCGTTAGTGCTAAGTGAGGAGTTGTTCGGTCATGTTGCGGATAATTTAGAGTCATTCCCTTCATGTGTAGCAGAAGCATTTATTGAAACTGATTACTGTTTAATTTATAAGTGATGAAAATAGAAATAGTAAAAACTCAAAACAACAGACAAGTTGATAAAATTTTATCTGACTTAGACTTACTTTATGATGATTTAAGTTATTATAAAGATGAAGAATATCAAGATGAACTTGAATCAACTAAGTTGAAGATAAAAATTAGAGAAGAATTGTTAAGAAGAATAAGTTTTTAAATGAAAGTAGGTGCTTTAATACCCACCATGGGCGATAGGCAGTCCATCTCATTTACATTCAAACGTGCTGTTGAGATGGGTGTGGAGTGGATAGTCTGCATCAACAAGAAATCCCCCACCGTTGACCTATGGAATAAGTACCTTGATGGTTTACAGGTTCTTTACAGTGTCAACTGTGATGTGGTGCTTCTTCTTGAGGACGATGATTACTACCCTGTTCAATACCTACATGAAATGATAGAGCAATGGGAGAAGAATGGTAGACCTAGTTTACTCGGATTACAGCAAACCATGTACTACCATATTTACGCAAATAAGTACCATATTTTCAACAATCAGAACCACTGTGCAGCATTCTGTACCCTAGTGTCCAAAGAGGCAAAATTACCCCCTCTAAATGAATCCCCTCACTTCGATGTGGAGTTATGGAGGATAAACGATGGTAAGATGGTTAGCATTACTCACCAACCCGTAGGGGTAAAGCATGGTAACGGAACGGTGGGTGGCAAGTTTCATAACGCAGAGAGGTTTAAGTACTTCGATGAGGATATGGTGATGTACCACAAACTATTCGATAAGGAAGCAATTAAGTATTTTAAGGAGATATATGGTTAAAGTTTACTACCACATTAGCATGATGAACAACTGGGAGGAGATTGTTAAAGAACAAATCTCTCTTCTTGTTTCATCTGGTCTTTACGATGAGTGCGAGTCAGTTTCAGTTGGATGCAACGGACTTGGCATAGAGCGATTACATGAGTTGATTGCCCCATATAAAAAGATTAAAATTCGGGTATACGAGCAGTCTTTAAACACCTTCGAGTTTCCTACCCTTAAACTTATAGAGCAGGATTACCACGATGATTTCTACGGTCTTTACTTTCACACGAAGGGGGTTACATTCCCTAACCACTCTGGAGGTAAGTACTGGAGGGACTACATGAACCATTTCAACATAGTAAAATGGAGAGATGCTGTGGGTAAGTTAAATGACGGGTATGATACATGTGGGGTTAAGTACCTTTCAGAGAAACATTTCCCAGCGTACATCAAGCATTACTCTGGTAACTTCTTTTGGTTTAAGTCCTCGTACATACGCAACAACCCTAAGATAGATTCATTAGATTTAAAGGATAGGTATCAAGCGGAGTTCTGGGCTTGTAGGTCAAACCCTAAAGCCGCCTCTCTTTGTCAGATGTTTGTGAACTATAACACCAAGGGTGTATTCTCCGAGGATGATTGCTCTAAAAGCAACGTGTATGTTCATACACTGGCGTATAATTTACCATCAGAGGTAAATAAGGCTGTTCGTAGCCTTTACGACTTAAACCCTTCCCGTAAGTTCTTTCATTACGTCGTAGACTTAGATTACCCTTTATACGAGGATATTATACCAACAGATATTAAGCAGTCTAAACTTATTGCATCTAAAAAAATGAGAACCATTGCAAAAGTTAATGGCTCTTCATACCTAAAGTACGATAATGTAGGGGTATCCCAAAATTGGCAGTCATTCGTGGATTATGTTATTCCAAACGATAACGACATAGTTATTGGGGCTGACCCCGATGAAAGACCGCTAAACATGGGTTGGGTTGATGCTATTAAGAGCGTTATGGATGGCGATGATAAAATTGCAGTGGCGTCTTTATTTATGACAGACCACAAAAACCTTATTCATCGTTACCCCAAAACAGAGCGTATTATAAACGGCATTAGGGTGTGGGAAATGGACAAGCTTATTAACTGGGCTTTAATCGGTATTAAGGGTTCGTTCTTGAATAAGATTGATAAGATTCCATTTCCAGAGAAAGCACCTAAGTACGGTTGGTTGGAGCATGAACTGTACCCATTGATTATTAAGCATGGCTATAAGTGGGTTATCCTTCCAGATTACCTAGTTAAGCACACAGACTACCCTCATGATACAGGGACGTCAAAACTATACAGGGCATGGAAGAACCAAATAATTCATAAAATAGACGAGTTTGGTCAGATTTCATTTGAGGATTACTTAGTAAAATTGAGGAATAAGGAATGTTTTATATAACAGGCATAGCAGGATTTATTGGGTCTAACCTTGCAAACAGAATGTCCTCTATTGGTATGGAGGTGTCTGGGTGCGATAACCTTAAGTTTGGGGTCAAGGATAATACTTTTGTTCCATTCGAGGTTAAGGATTTTGACCAAGTGCAACTTAGCAAGGATGATGTGCTTATTCATTGCGCCTGCGATAATATTATCTATGGCATCGAATACCCAGTGGAGACGTTTAAGACTAACGCCCTAAAGTCCATTGAGCTATTTAGACGGTTTAAGGGTCGCATAGTGTACCTCTCCACCTCGTCTATCTATGGACAAGCCTCTACACTTCCTACTCCTGAAAGCCATCCACATAATGTGTATAACGCCTACGACCAGTCTAAGCTTATTGCTGAGCTGTTCCTTAAGCAAAGAGGAAACTACACTACACTAAGGTTGAGCAATGTCTACGGTGTTAACCAGCGTCCTTCCAATCCATACGCAGGGGTGATTGGTAAATTTGTAGGTTTGGCTAAATCAGGCTTCTCCCTTCCTATTAATGGAAGTGGCTCTCAGACTAGGGACTATACCCATGTGGATGATGTGGTGGATGCTATTATTCGTGCGTGTCTTACTATATCCCTAGAAACAGAGATTAACATCGGAACAGGCGTAGAGACATCAGTTATGGATATTGCCCTTATGGTTAGCGACCTATCAGATGTGCAAGTTATATCTCTACCAGAGAGGCCAATTGATAAGATACACAGACGATGCTTGGATGTTTCAAAGGCTGATGCTTTACTAGATTGGCATCCCACTATATCTGTGAAAGAAGGTATTGAGATGCTATGGAAAAATTACAGGTAGATATTCTTGGACTTGGAGGTTCGGTAGAACTCTTTAAACCATCCGATAACATTACCTTCGGGGTAAATGACATCTACCGTATCTTCCCTGTGGACTTCTTAGTATGTATTGATTCCCCTAATAGGTTCTCCCCTGAGAGACTGGAGATAATCAAATGGTCTACACCTAATGCCTTCATATCTCACCGTAAAGAGTACCGTGGAAGAAGTGACTACATGCCTATTCAACTGATGGAGAGAACAGGACTACCGATTGACCTTGATGGGGATAAAATTAATGTTAGTGTATTCTCCCCTTATGTTGCTACCATAGTAGCCTATAGAATGTTTGAACCAGAAGTTATTAACCTGTACGGGGTGGATATGACCAACCATCCGAATCTTTCCTCCAAGGCAGAAAAGATTCGTTCCGATTGGTCGCTACTAAGAAAAGCCCTGAATGAGCGTGGTGTTAAAGTGAACGTGTTTGGAAATGGAATATTAGTATGACAAGAGATGAGTTTATACAAGGGTTAAAGGATGATGTGTTCTACGATGATTTCGAGAAGCACTCATTGGAACGATTTAAGTACGTGAAGTGGTACTTGGATAACGAGGTTAACTTTGTGGTGAACTGGGCTAAGATAGGCGTGGTAGAACCGTACTCCGATGAAGGGATGAGAGCAACTAATTTAGCGTTTGAACAACTAAGAGAGAAATATGGACATCAGTAAATGCACAGGGGAACTATGCCCCATAAAGAACCAATGTAAACGGTACACCGTTAAGGCAAGTGATTATCCAGAGATACCCTCTCCATTCAGGATTGAGGGATGTAAGTTCAAGTGCGACCTATACTACCCATATGGAGTGGAGTTTCAATTTACAACAGATTTAATTGATTAACTTTTCATTCGTTCTTGCTCGTGGAGTAAGTTACTTGGTTGACCACAATACCGTAATTGTGGTTTTATTTTTAAATATTTATACAAATATTTGCTTTTCTCGTTTTAATTCATTAACTTGCAGTAACGCAATTTGCCGATAACGTTTTGCAGATTGCCGAAGGTGGGGCATTATACCACTAATGTTTAATTGAAATACAAAATTTGATATGACCACAAAAGTTGATTTGAAAAACGAAACCCCCACTTTTGGCAATGTGCTGTTAGCACCAGTACGGGTTTTAAACCTATACGCTGGAATTGGAGGAAACCGAAAGCATTGGAAAAATGTAGAAGTAACTGCAATAGAATACAATGATGAGATTGCAAATGTTTACAAGCAATTACACCCAAACGATAATGTAATAGTTACTGATGCACACGATTATTTGGCAAAACATTGGAGAGAATTTGATTTTATATGGAGTTCGCCACCTTGCCAAAGCCACAGCAAAGTAAGAATGATGGCGAGTAAAAGCGGAAGTTATGATGCAGTAATGCCTGATATGAAATTGTGGAGTGAAATAATCTTTTTGCAGAACTTTACAAAAAACACCGATATAAAGTTTGTAGTTGAAAATGTAAAGCCTTATTACGAACCATTTGTAAAACCAACTGCAAAAATTGGTAGACACTTATTTTGGGCAAACTTTGAAATACCTGAAACCGAAATTAAAGACGGATTAACCCACAATGAAAGAGGAAGTTCTGAAAAAGGTTATTTTGACTTACGAGAATATAAAATGAAACATAGAAAAGACCAAATAATTCGTAATTGCGTTGACCCAAATGTAGGACAATATGTTCTCGGTTGTGCAGTTTCGTAGTATTGGTGCTAACGGTTTGTATATAAGCCGTTGAAAACGAATATTAATTAAAAGTACAAATATTATGGATACAGATAAAAGCAACAAAAAAGAGCCTAACAATGGCTTATATACTTTGTTACCCACCGTTATTAAACAACTCGACAAGTGGATAGAAAGTAGTGAAGAAATAGCAGAAACCTTAAGAAAAGCAGGAATGTTGGAACAAGCCCAAACGCACACGGATTACGCACAAGCATATTGGAACGTAAAGCAGTTTATAGAGGTTAATGGTGGGTAACGTGTTGCATAAGACCAGTAAAGGAATGCGAGAGATGAACTATCAAGATATAACACAATTTGAACGGGCTACGATGCTTAAATTACCCACTGAAACCTTTATTGGTTATAGCTTGTGTTATGCGTATGTTGTTTATTATTAATTATTTAAAACATAAAATTATGAATATTGAAATTAACATTAATGACTATTTGTCGGAAGAAGAAAAGAAAGAACTTGTAATTCAAACTTTTAAAGAAACCGTTAAACGTGAATTATTAGACGGAAAATCAGACAACACAATTCAATCAGATTCAGAAATTCAAAGAGTAATTGGGAATATTTCGCACCATATTGTTATGAAAGAAATGCAAACATATATCCCTGAGTTTGAACAAATGATAAAAGATAAAGTTAGAAAAACGCTAACAACATCTGATTTGAAATATGAGATTTTCAAAGTTAAAAATGCTTGGGATAGTCAAGAAAGTTTGGCAGTTACATACTTAAACGAAACAGTAAAAAATTGCAAAGAAACGTTTCAAAATCGAATTAAAGAAACTATTGAAAACTACGATTTATCAAAGACAATAACAGATGAGGTTAGTGCGGTATTTGATGAAATGGCTGGGAACTTTTATAAATTATCTGAACTATTTTATAAGAAGTAGGCTGTTTTTACAATTACGCATAACGGCTGCGGGTAAGTGCAGTGCGACCATACCGATAAAGATGGAACGAGTGGAATACTAACGGTTTTTAAATTTTTAGAAGGGATGGAATTAAATAAAATATACAACGAGAATTGTCTGGACACAATGAAACGGATGCCAGATAACTTTATTGACTTAACGGTTACATCACCGCCTTACGACAATTTAAGGGATTACAAAGGCTATTCATTCCCGTTTGAGGATATTGCTAAAGAATTGTATAGGGTAACTAAACAAGGTGGTGTAGTTGTTTGGGTGGTTAGTGATGCAACCGTAAATGGTAGCGAAACGGGAACATCATTTAAACAGGCATTGTTTTTTATAAAGTGTGGGTTTAATTTGTATGATACAATGATTTATGCTACAAATAAACCACCACAAAACAGCGGAAGGTATGAGCCTGAATTTGAATATATGTTTGTTTTGTCTAAAGGGAAACCAAACACTTTTAACCCGATAAAAAGGAAGCGAAAATGGGATGATAAGCGTAAAGAAAAGGCATATCATAGGGCCAGTGATGGAGTAATGGAAAAGAAACAAAAAGTAAACGTTGATATTTGTAATGTCGGAAATATTTGGTACTACGAAACAGGTGGGGGATTAACAACAAGCGATAATATAGCTTTTCAACACCCTGCGATATTCCCTGAACAATTAGCTGAAGATTGCATATATAGCTGGAGTAATGAAGGTGATTTGATTTATGATTGTTTTGGAGGTTCTGGTACAACAGCAAAAATGTCTCACAAATGGAAACGCAATTGGATACTATCAGAGATAAGCGAAGAGTATTGTAAACTTGCACAGAAACGAATAGAACCGTATTTGATGCAAACCGTTATTAAATTCTAATTGCCGATAGGCAAAGGTGCGGTGGGAAAAATTTAAAAACACTTGTAATAAGATGGAACGAATGAGAAATAAAGCATTGCATTTACCCGCTGTTAGCAAATCGTTTTAATGTTTGCTAACACGTCGGTTAATGTACTAAAAGTAACACTTATTTAAATTATAGTCTGATATATAGTTAGTTACATTTTATTTTTATATTTATTTGCTTTTGTCAAATATTATGTGTAACTTGCTTTTACATTTTAAAAACTAAAACTATGATAATCTTCTTAAGCGTTCTATCTGCTATAGTATTTATAGCAATCTGTTGGTTAGTTGGTAATTATGTACTTGGCACTTTTTACCATGATTTAGTAGACCAATTTGTGTCAACCCTTGTCGGATTTATGGTTACTGCTGTCGTTTTATGCGGCATATCTTTAATAGGATTAGGATTCTACGAACTGTGGACATACCTACTATGAAATACCTAATCACAACAAGTAAGTACGAACCGTTCTATACCGATTGGTACGGAAGTGATATGTTCAACGCTGAACTAGATATGGTGGTATACGACCTAACCAACTCTATCTATACCAAGGATGGTGTTACGTGGAATGATATAATTTACGATAACCTATGAAACTAAAATACTTATTCAAAAGGAGGCAGTTCATACAGCATCCCAAGACTTCGTTCAGGCATGACCTGTTTATGAGGATAAACGAGTACAAGTCCATCATTGACCACTCTGCTCAGAATGCAGAGTATTTACGCTGGGCGGGTAGAAAATATTACGCAGACTACACCGAATCTATGATAGACAAGAGGAATGTGATTAAGGATTTACTCATGCCATTAACTGAAATACATAACTAATGCTAATCAAAAATAACTTTACAGGAAGGTTTAGGATTATTCCTAAATGGTATGGTAATCGCATAGAGGTAGAGTACGCTTTTAATCATTTAGATAAAGATTTACATATTGACTTTCAGGTTACTCGGTTTGTTAAGGCAAATAAGTTTGATATTGCTAAAATAAACGGAGAGGTAAAGTACACCAAGTTAATCAATGTGGATAACTTTAATAAGGATAAAGAAGTTTGCTTAGTGCTACCCGTATATAACTATACGTTTAAACTTCCTGACGATTGCAAGGTAGTCCTATCATTATCAAACCTTAAGACAAACAGCATTTCTTTTAGAGCAAATACAATTGAGTACGAAGGCAATATGGTTAACCATTATGAATACTTCTACATTAAGGATAGAGTCGTTTTTGTCTCTAACTATTTAAGTAGGTGGTATTTAATTAAGATGATGCAGTTACTATACTTGAAGTTTTATCCTAGATATTATTTATTAACATATTTACCATATGAACCTAAAGAAGCACTTTAAAAAGTTGGATGAGGAGTATCCAGATATGAAGCCTATTATCAAGAACGTAAAGGCTGTCAGCGTGGAGACTAAATCTATTGCGGAGTCGTTAGTGATGCTACCGCTTGGGCGAATGGAGAAGGGTATGATTTAACCGTTAGTGAAAAGAACGGAGATACTAAGCATATTGAACTACATGTAGATGAGATAGAGGGATTGCTAAGAGGACTAATTGAACTAAACTACTTTGACTAATGGAAGACGTATTCGGAAGGCTAGGTGAAATACTTAAGCCACAGTTTGACCTCTTGAATGAGGCAGAGCGTAACGGAGATGATATAATTGTAAAACTAATAGTAGATGAAAGTAAAACTACCCAAGAAGATACAGGAGTTCCTGTGGAGTAACGGAAGCATAGTCCAAGATGGCGATAAAGAGTACTGCTTTCTACCACTGTACTTTGTGAAGTCTCCTAATGGTATAGAGATGATGCACCTTGACCATATGCCTAATTTTTTATCCAGATATATGTTCGTACTTAGTGATTATCAAACTGACAAGTCTAAACTTAAAAGTGATGACATCTTTGAGTTAGATGACTATACTTTATTACCAACTGAACAAACTAAAGATAATGGATAAACTAAAACCACTAGCAGACAGAGTGCTTGTAATTCAGGATGAGGCGCAGGCAGTAACAGAAAGCGGGCTACTAATACCCGACACCGCCAAGGAGAAACCCAACCGAGGGAAAGTTATAGACATCGGGGAGTTAGTAACGAACATCTCCATTGGGGATTACGTTCTCTACAATAAGTACGGAGGTACTCAGGTAACATCAGAACTAAAGGACTGTGTTCTTCTTAAGCAGTCAGATATTTTAGCAATCCTATAACTAGGCGCAGTAATGTGCCTTTTTTCTTGCCCATATATAGGATTTTAACCACTTTCTCCCCTTGTCCTATATAAACTATCACCTCACTAAAAATAATGCCTCAAATCCTTGCTTTTTACATTTATTATTTGTAAATTGCATAAAACTTAAAACTATGAATACATCAGGGACAACACAATTAAACCTTTGGAATCAACCAGTATTAATCAAATCAGAAGAGGTGGGCGATACGGTTGAGTTTACTTACAAAGAAACATATATGATTAGCTATTCAATCCATCCTTCTTTTCTTCCAGAGCAGAGAGTATTTAAAATAGTCTTTAGCTGTAAGGATGGTAAGTGGCATAAGTCTGAGCCTATATACGGAACTATAATCCCAACTACTGATGAGGATTACGATTTCGAATAGCCTATACGTTTCTTCCTGCAAATGGATTACCTTTGCATAAAAAGAAACTATGGCTTGCACGTTACGCTTTGTCGGAAGGGATAGTGAAGGAGTGAAGAATCTCCTCTACATCACCGACACCACCAGCACAGGAATGGTCGGGTACATCATCACCCTAAACGGGAACACAATCTACTCCGACGGAATTACCGCACCTCACGCCGCAGGCTCTACCATTTCACTCTCAGCTCCGAATACGGATGGGGTGATTACCAACGGAACGTACCATGTGTACCAACGTATAATAGGAGAATCAGCCTACGAGAATGACTTCGTCCTAAACTACACCATACCAGCCAACACTTTATCTTTAACCATAGATGGCTACTCCTCCACGGTGGTTTGCCGAGACAGCACATTATACACGGGCTTAACCGTTTCCAACTACCTTCTTACCCACTCTCAGCCCACTGTGGGGGATACCACCTCTCTTACCACTCCGTTTACCATTCCTTCAACAATATACGCAGGAACACACACTCTATCGCTAGTAGCGGATATTCTATGGACTGGTACGCTAGTGACCTTAGAGGACAGGCTGGAGTACTCGACCACGGATACTGCTTACCTACTAGACGAGAACACCATCATGGATGCCGTGGATGCGTATAAAGCGTCATACCGACTTAACTTGGTCAACAACAAGTCTGAGGCTAGGAATCAACGGGCAGTCATAGCGGAGATTGATTTGTACGAGGATGACTACTGGGTTGCTATACGCAGATACGATAAGTTAACTGCCTACCTTTCACTCCTACAGATATACGACCTACTTAACGAGACGCTAGTTGCCGAGGGTGAGATACCTGTGTACGAGTCTTTACCAGAGGCCATAGAGAGAATAGACACCGAGTTGATTCGACTGGGGTACGGTATGACCGAAGGCACAACCACCCACGACTACATCGACTTCAACACTTCCTACAACAACGGGGATGTGGAGGGGAGGATGCATTGGTCAGCCGATGATGGTACGCTGGAGGTATGCTTGGAGGGAGGCAATGTTCACCTTCAAGTAGGGCAGGAGACCGTGATACGCTGTAAGAACGCCACAGGCTCTCCTATCCCAAACGGAGCAGTGGTTTACATTAACGGAGCATCAGGGCAACGACCAACTATCGCTCTAGCAGATGCTGATTCATACACTACATCTTTCGTGCTAGGGGTAGCGACTGAGCTAATAGGTAATGGGCAGAATGGGTATATCACTATTACAGGACTTGTAAGGGAGTTAAACACCAATGGTCTTACGGAGGGTGCACCTATATGGCTCTCCCAAACCGCAGGGCAGTTCACCACCACCAGACCAACCGCCCCAGCGTTATCTGTGTTCTTAGGGTATATTGTGTATGAGCACAGTTCTCAGGGGATGATTGCCGTTAGACCAAGTTTTGTCCCTAGGTTAATAGGACTTTCAGATGTGTACGGAAACCCCTCTGATGGAAATATACCCACTTACGTCGGGGCTAACTCTAGGTTTGAATTTAATAAGAACATAAACGACTATAAGACATACTCTGGATTTGAGAATCGTACTGATAGTTCCATTAGCATAGACTCGAATGGGGTGTTCACTATTATTCCCACAGGGTCGTCCTATAACGTGTACACTAACGGTAGTGGAAAGCATGAAATATCTACCTCTAAAACGGTTACTGTTACTGCAGATCAAACCATTACGTATATCTATTTTGATAGTAATGGGGATATACAAAGTTCTACGACCCCGTGGAGTTTATCTAGCGGAGTAGTAGCCCCTGTATCTATTGTATTTAAAGATGGCTCTACTTACGCTATTACAGATGAGCGTCACGGATACGAGCGTAATAAGGCTTGGCATAACTGGGCGCATTTCAACATAGGGACTATGTATCGAAGTGGGCTAACAGGGATATTTACCGATACTACTCTTAGTGTTGCCCAAGGGGTTATATCAGATGAGGATATTAACTTCGACACTACCAACACCAAGACAACCTGCTCTCTATGGTATAGGAATGGTTTATCTGGCATGAGGCTTATTAGAAACTCCTCCACCCCATACAGGGCAGTTGCGGGTGTTTTACAGTATGACGATGGAAGTGGTACGTTACAACCCGTTACAAATAACCGTTACTCTACCCAATGGGTATACTGCTCCAACGATGCCGCTGAACCTATATACGTGGTGGTGGGGCAGAATAATGATATTAACGTAACCAACGCTAGAAACGCAACTCGCCCAATCATTAACCTTTCCACCGCAGAATGGAAACTTATCTATAGAATAATCTACCGTAATGTAGGAGGTGTTGCTACGTTTATAGAAGCGGCTGATTTTAGAACGGTTCAAACAGGGGTATCCACATCCTCAACCACGACAGATCACTCAGCCCAAATCAATAGGGATGCCACTAATTCTCACCCTAAAGAGGCTATTACAGGGTTAACATTAGCGGATAGCCCAGAGTTTGCAGATACTCAAATAACCAATTTAAACAGCGATGCGGTTGCAGGTGGAGTAATCCCAGCCGCTAAATTTACATGGCTAGGCGCAACGGCCAAAAGTGTACTGTCTTTTATTTCCAAGTTGGTTGATAAAACATACGATTTGGCCACACGGGTTGGGTTGTTGGAGGATAAGTATATTTTAAAGTATGTTGTTCCAGTTAATACTACTTTAATTGAGCTAACTACCGATAAGTATGGGAATGCGTTCAATTTTGTTGAAGGAGATACATTGCAAATCACATTTAATATTGCAGCATGGACTGTAATCACGTCTAATTTAGCAAGAATAAATATGAGAATAAACAATATTTCTTCATCGATATATAATGTACAAAACGTTGTAACTCTAACCGAAGCAATAACGGCTGGAACTAATTATAAATCCCAGCGCACAACAATTACTATCACTTTGATTAATAATGAAGTTGTTGGAGTAATTAGCAATCAATCAATTAATTTAACAGATGTTAAAGTAACAGAATTTTATCCATTTTATACGACTGGGCTAAATTCAAGTACTATTTCATCATTGAAATTACTATTGTCAAATTCAAATGCTATGATTCCAGCAGGCACAGTTTTTTTAATAAAAAAAATATAATATGAATATATGTTATCAAACAAAAGAAGGTTATCCTTCATTTAGAAAAGCAACCCCTGAGGAGTTGGCCGCCATGCAAACTAACGAGACTATTATTTGGCATAAGGAGAAACCTTTCCGTGTAGTGGTAAATAATGAAACTTGGAGGGATTGGTTTGCCAAGAAAAGAGACCACGCCGACTACCTTGAACTAACAGGTCAACAGCTCTACCCTGATTTAATGGCATTATTGGATGTGGTTAAATCCATTGACAATAGCAACATAGTTAAGGATGAGCAAAACACCTATGTTTACTTGGACGAGGTGTTTGATTATCATAAACCAATTATTGCCAAGTATAGGGCAATTGTAGAACTTAAACCTGAATAGCATGTGGTATTTAATTTCAGCGGTTTTAATAATTACTATTTACCTTGTCTTTGTGGTTAAAAAATACGGCTGGTTACAGAGTATATCTGACAGCTACTACCACATCAAGCATAAGGATATGTTCACCTTTGTCCTGTGGTCGTTCGCTACCTTAATGCTACTTGGGGTGAATGACATCATCTCCACTCCTATCTACCCCATCGCATGCTTTGGTATAGTCATTGTCGGGGCGTACTCCCAGTTTAAAGGGTCTAAGTTTATAAAAACCATGCACTTCATCGGGGCGTACATGGGAATAGGGCTAGCAATCATCGGGCTATGGGTGGAGTTTGGGTATATGTGGTTGACGCTAATCTACCTACCTTTATACATCATAGCCAAGTACGTGATTAAAAGGAACAACTTCTACTGGATTGAGGTTTTTGCGATATACCTAATTGGAATCTCATTACTATATATTACTTACAATTTGTAACTTCCCCTCCGAGAAAAGACAAAGGACTGTAATCAACACAGTCCTTTTTGCTTATATTAGTTTTAGTGCTTCCTTTAAACCTGCCTCTAATGCTTCCTCGTATGTCTTATAGAAGTACATACTGTAATCAAGCCTTAAATGCTCTTTATCCTTTACCTTTATTATCTTATAGTAGAATCCTATTCCACTGTCCAAAGATAGAGTTTCTGTTTCCTCTAATACAATATAAAGTGAATGCTTTTCTCTAAACCACTTTTGGAGTAAAGACTGACTACATTGTACTAATCTTTGGGCATTTGGATAATATTCTCTTGGATCATAATTACACCAAAACTCATTGCCTTCCTCATCAATATAGTGCCATTCATCATCGCTATATAAGTCCAACTTACACCCTTTTTCCTTAGCTAACCTTGCCACTTCAAATGTTACTAACTGTTCTTCCATATCTATTCATTTAAGTAGTTCTTCAATGCCTCCATCTGCTCTGGGGTAAGAGATACGTATATACCCCTCCTTGCATCCCATACACCTAGAAATCCATCCTTATTTATCATTACCACAGCATCATTTGTAGTTAAGTGTAATGCTCCATTTACTTCCTCTATCATATCCTTTAATGTTTACATAGTCTTATATGAGCATACCAAAAACCATCCATAGAGGTCGGAACTGTCCTTTCCTTAGTATGCCCTCCATCCTTATCCAAGAACGTGTACACTACCCTGTACATATTGTCAGTATCTGTCGGTACACACCCATTAGGATAGTGATATATTTCCCCATTCCACGTATCCAACAGCAAGTAGTTATCGTCATATGCATGACACCTATACCACTCACCATGCTTCTTCGGGAATCGATCCCCTCGCTCCTTGATTAGTTTATAAAGTTTATCTCTCACTTAGTTCATCTTTTAGTTCATCCACTTCGCTCTCTAACCTCCTGACTTCCTCCTCCAGCATCTCCACCTTCCTTTCAGCGTCATCTAAGTCTCTCTCTATAGACTCCTTCTCGTAGTAGAGGTTATTACCCCATTCCCTTAAATCAGCATTATCGCTCCGTATATTCTCCATATCTTTCACTGCATCCTCTAGAAATGATATAATTTCATCTGCCGTAATAGAATACTCTTCCGAATTATTCTTGATATAACTTGCCCAATTAATAGCAGATTCCATCAATCTCACTATGTAGTCTATAGTAGGACACGTATTCCTTACTGGTGCATTATCTCTCATTGCTTAATAGTTTAATAATATTCTTTTTCAAACCATATATTCTCATAGTCCCCAATCTTGCCAACTTAAACATTTCTTCATCAGTCCACTTAAAGCAGTCTTTCCTATACTCCGCTTCTACAACAAACCGTACATCACCCTTTGAATAACACCCCAACCCACAACCATTAGGAAGATTATTTTTAGCAAAGTCAAATAAGTAATCTGGAACTACATAGTAAAACATACTTATAAATCTACTCCCATGTTTATGCTTTTTTTTCTTATCTGCCATAAAATCCCCTTTACTTACCTTTATCTCATATTCTGTCGCATAGCCACTAGGAGTAACCTTTAATATATCACACTCATGCAACTCATCATAATCCCTCATCTCTAATCCATTTCTCTCTGACAAGTATCTCCTTATACCAAATTGCACATTAGGAACTACTATGTTCTGCCTGAAATTTAATACCCGAAGCAAGGCTATCTCTATATCTAATGTTCTTACTTTATCCATAGCTTTAAATTTTAACCACAAGTTACTAATTCATTCCCATATTTCCAAATATTTTGAGAACTTTTTTACACTAAGTAGCTTTATTCAATACTTTCCTCCAATTATTCCATATCGCAATACAAAATATTTACACCTTATCCTACCATAAGACCCATATATTTAGTCTTATCTCACCATTATATGTAATAACATATAACCCCATAATCCATATCCTTTCTATATGCATATACATACAAGAACCACCCAACATGAATGTTTGCGATATGTTTAGACGAGGTAGGTGAAAATAGTCGTTGGCTTGTATAGCTATCAGATTTTGTGATGTATTTGGGGACGGGTTTTACCACACGTACTAGGGGGTGTGCTTATGGGGAGCAAACCGCTTTCCACAAACCCACCCCCACCTTTGAATTTCTGGCAGAAAAAGGCCATACAACCCCAAAAGGCTTGCGATCAATACACACATGGTATAAACCTACCCTAGTAAATAGATAGGGGTTTAAATAGGGCTTAAATCGCATTTAATTACATGGGCTATTTAGTGCTATCTATGCAGCCATATAGCCACGATCTAATGCTAGGTGATACATTATATAGGCTAATAGATTATAGTGGCTCTATTGTGCTGTTATGAGGTGATTAAAATAAACAGCCTAATGTTGTCTCGTATCGGGGAAACAGGGTAGTACAGAGGGATAAACCCAGTACAATTATCAATGAGTTACAAGGGTTATACATAAAGGTTAAACATTAGGGTTATATTTGTGCAGTTTATTAACTAATTGATATATAGATATGAAGGTTAACCCATCGCCTAAGGAAACAAAGGAAGGTTTACGACAATTGACAAGCGTCCACATATATAAGAGTCTTATACATATACAATCGACCTCGCTAACAAACAATCAGTATCTGGCTTTACTCTATGTTTACTATAATAGTGGATGCAGGTATAATGATATAAGGAAATTGTATGGCTGGGATACGTCCTATAACTATAGAATCATACAGGGATTATCTAATAGTGGGTATGTAGATATAAAGTATTTAGGTACAAAGACGTCCTATACTACATTAACAGAACTTGGTTTAAAGGTGTGTAAGTCTCTACTAAGTATTAAATAGGTTTATTACTTCTCTATAGTTCTATTACTCTTCTCTTCTATCTGTTATTCTATTCTATGTTTAATTCAGGGCTGCTTGTGCCCTTGCTTGTTCTTTCGAGTATTCAGATACATTGTGTTTGTTGTGTTCATATACTCCACTCTAAGAGGGTTAATTATGTTAAATAGCCCTTAGTAGTGTTTATTCTGTTTAACTTTTGGGTTGATTTGTTATATCTATATGTTTTCGAGCATATTTATGTAAAATAGTTGTAAAAATATTTGGAATGTGTAATATGTTGCTATATCTTTACATTAGTTCTTTGACATACTTAATACCCTGCTAGGCTTAGCACCTTGAGAAGGTTAAACGGTTCGAATCCGTTTAAGGGGACTAAACTCACTAAACTATATTATTATGATAAAATTTACATTCACACAGTATATCCGAGAGGATGCAAAAGATATACAGGTTAACTCTGTTGATATAGTGGCAAAAAATTACGACGCTGCTATTAAAGAACTAAACAAAATAAAACTACCCTTTCATCATTTTGGATTAGTAACCTCAATTAAACTATAACTTAACTTAAATGCTTATGAAAACAAAATCTTACAAGGTTGAAACGCTGATAGGCGCAACCCTTATTATTTTAGTGGCTTTAGTTATTATTCTACTGCCATATTCTTTGAATGTTTAATATTAAAACTATGGACATATACCAAAAAGCGGTTGAATCTATGCAAGGCAATGAGATTGACCACCACCAAAGCGACCTTTATTTAAAGGTGACCCCAATTAGTAAAGAGTTGGTAAAAAACTACGAGTTTAAGAACAATGTAAAGCGGTTTTATAGCCGTGTTGATAATAGCAGTTGGTTTGATATACCTTTTGCTTATTCTCCCTATTGGATGCGTAAATTTTAACTAATTAAATCAAATACTTATGAAAACTAATTCACTAATTTACAGCACATCAAAGCATATTACATACTACGGGAAACCTTCTACTATTTATGTAAATATTAGGCTAAACGATGAGTGCAAAAACGGGCATCAAGATTTTGCAATCACTGGGGACATCTACACCAATCAAACGGGCAATAAATCAGATAGATATTTTGCTTGTGGCGGGTGTATACACGAGGAAATACAAAAGTATTTTCCTAAGTTTAAAATGTTCATTGATTTACATCTTTGTGACTATAACGGCACACCTATGTATGCCGTTGAAAATGGGTTCTACCATTTAACTGAGGGTTTTAATGACTGCAAACCAACATCAAGCGATTTTAAAGCTAAGTTTTGCGAGTATTACAGAATTGGAGCGATGCAATTTGATGCTTTATTTAAGGCTGAAAATAAAACCGAATACGCTATTTTGTTAATGGAGTTGGGTATTATTGAGCAATGGAAAGAACAAGCCCAAACAGCCATTAAGGAATTAGAATTAATGACTGGTAATGAGTTTTTAAATGATAGCGTAAAAAGTCAATTTAATAAGCCAACCGACGAGCAAATAGCTGAATTTAAGACTAAAAAAGCGGCTGGTTATTTTTCATACGAACAAAAAGCTATCAGGGCAAAACAACTCGCAAAAGAAACATTAATAAAGCACCTCACAAAGTTAAGCAACGAATACAGCGCAAAACAAAAGGCTTTAAGCCTAGAATACAACTTAAAACGTATTTTCTTTAAGTGCGGTATTCCTGAGCATAACTGGATACATTACACGCACGATAACAGGCTTGTTTTTAACTGGAATAAAACCCCGTACAATAAAGAAATTGACAAAGAAACCGCCCTAAAGGCTGTTAAAAAGGCTGATAAGTTGCTTAAATCAGAAAAAATAAGGGCGTACTTCGATAACATTCAAATTAATGACCTATGAGAAAGCTAACGATCGTTATCTGTGCAGTAATGACCCTAGTTTGCTTGCTGGGGTCTATTGCTTGGCTTTATAAGGCCGTAAACGGTGAAAGGCAATTCTATATTTCTGCTTTATTTGGGTTAATTCTAACCCTATTCTTTTATTCTCAGGTTAAACAAACTAAAAAAGAAAAGTTATGAAATCAATTAACGTATATAATGCTTTATTAGCATACAAAGCAAGTAAAGAAGCCCGTTGGAATGCTCCAAACGACATGTTAACCTTTGAAATTGACGGCAATCAAGTTAAACTAGCCTTTTGTTTCCTAGATGACTATATAAAGAAGTATGAGAAGTTAGCCATCGAGGAGAAGAAGCCAATTAAGCCCGATAACGTGCCGATATGGAATAAGAGAAGCCAAGCCCTGCAACATTTTTACATTCATTGCACCAAGTTGGATAACAAGCAAAGGAAAGATTTAAAAACAAGGTTATCCAAAGACACTTCAACAGTTTACGGGATGACACGGGGCGACGGTTATTTGAGTAACAAGGAGCGTATTTCAATACTAGAGTTGTTTTAAAGGTCTAAAGCCCTTGCAAATGCCTTATATATTGTATTTGGTTGTGATAGCACCCTGAAAGGGGTGTAAACAAGCTAAAATTTAACTCTTATGAATCTAAAAACACAACGGTCTTTTACGAATGTTGAAACGGGTGAAGTTTATGATTTATGGCACGATTCAACCACTGGAATACATAGCCTAATGACTCAGGACGGGTTAAACGCTAAAAACGGGTTTTACCTCTCTTTAATGCCTATTACTATAAAGGTGAATAACTCAAAAGTAATAGAACTAAATGGCTCTCAATTTTACGGATTAAATGAGGGCGAAAAGGTGACACACAAAAAATATTCTTACTCTAAAAGATTTGTAAAATGCAACGACTAACAGCACACCAAAAGCGGGTATTTGTTAGCGAGGTTAACAAACTGCTCGAAAGTAACGGGTTTAACCCCTGTACAAAGGCTTTTAACCAGTACACTTACGAGAGGCAAACTAAATACGGGCTTGTGAGTGTTAAACCAGAAGCAAGTGACTACTGTTTGAGTACTTTTGCCCGATTTGATGAGCCACAAAAGGCCAAACCCATACTAAAGCGGTTTGAAGGGAATGAATATTCAGGCAAATGTAATTTTCATTCCTATTACATTAACTACTGCCTAAACGAGTTTACTAACTTTTTAAAATCAATCCTATGAAAACAATCAGTAAAAACCAACGAACTATTAATATTTTAAACAAGGCTTTAGAGCTTGGTTTTGAATTTGACGAGAATAGCCCTCTTGAAACCTTGAGATTTGAGGCCGAGGATTTTATAATGAGCAATTCAGAGGGCGAAGAAGTTGAGTGTGAAGTAAAATCTTTAGGCAGACACGGTCAAAGGGTTGATTTTAACGACGGGAAAGGGTTAGAATATTGGTGTCAGGGGGGAATAGTAGATTTTTCGCAAAATTGGCATAAACCAGCTGATACAAAGATTTTTCACACCAATCTAATAGATTCTGAGGGTAATTACCTTAGACTCTACTATCTAGTCGGTGAAACTGATTTTAATAAAGAACTTTAAATATAAAACTTATGAAACGAGTTAACAGAAAACCACAGAAGGCCAACAGGGCAAAAATTAGGGACTTTTATAATACCCTTGATGAGATGTTCAGAAACGACCAGAACGAGGAAAGAGAAGAGCCTCAACGAATCTACCGAGAATTTGAGAACACCGACCGCTTTTACATACAAAACTCCATCCGATTAAACTACTAAGGGGGCAAAATAGCCCCCTTTTTTTATGCTCATATATGACCAAATAACCACGATCTACTTATTGCCTTATACTTTCCTTATCCGAACAAAAAACAGGGCTAAAAACAGGGCTATTATCGAAATTCCTGTCCATGTTCTGCAAAAGTAATCATACCACTTTGTTAAGTAGACATTTTTAATCTTTGTTTCTGTCTTAATAACTGTTTTAACCTTCTCAATCACTTGGCTGGGAACTTCCGCCACCTTTCCTTCCCGAAGCCGAAGCTGTAGCTCGCTGTTCCATACCCAAGCGAACGCATCAGCGTACTTTCCCGAAGCCGACACCGTGTCAGACGAAATTATCCCGAAGGTATCCCGAAGCACTTGCTCAGTTCTATAAATGGTGGTGTCCTTTAGCTTGGTTTGAATCACAGTATCCCGAACGGTCTTCGTTTCGTACACGGTAGTTGTTTTCTCTATCGGTTTACAGCTAATGAGTAAAACGAGTAGAATAGTCAGGTATCTCATCTTTTAGTAGTTTTATTAGTTTCGTAATCTTATACTTCAATAGTTCCTTGCCTGAGCCGATACTACTTGTCTCCCTGTATAGTGCGGCATCAATTGTTACATCCCAGTACTCCTCACTGGTCATTAGTTCTAGTTCATTCATAGTGCTATGGCTTTTAGTGCGTTATTGTATGCCTCCATAAATTCATCCTTAGTACACTCATCATTTATATCGAAGTAATGCTTTGCCTCAAAATTTCTCAACGTCTGTATGCTCACATCGTTTAGGAAGAACTTTACTACAATATACCTATTCTCTCCTAAAAATGCCCAATACTCCTCATCTCTATACTCATACTCTAGGTGTAAGAATAAAGGGTACTCTCTGTCTAGTTTAAACTCTTGCTTTATAAATTGCTGTACTTTTATCATAAAACGTATATTTTAATATTATTTACAGTAAAAACGTACTTATTTAGACCATTCTGCGCAATATACATTCTGGCGTAGAACGAATTGTGGTAGTCATCCTTTGCGCTCTCTAGGAATATTCTTGTGCAGTTATCCTTATTGGTGAATAGTAATAACGGCTCATTATCTTTACGTTCTCTACCTCTGTAATGAATTTCATCAGAGAGGATTTCATCTAGTAGTGTCATCGTGTTGTCTTATTTATGTACTCCCAAGCCTCTTTCCTGTACTTCTCGGTCAAGTGCCACCTATTCCTCACGTTATTCTGCCCTGCATTCCATATATGACACCCGTAGTCTATGTCGAACTCAGGGTTATGCCTTAGTTGAAACTCCATGAACATCTCCCTTGACTTTACTGGGTTGTTCCTATCGGCGTAGGTGTACTTCCTATACCCGTTTAGCCTGTTTAGGTAGTCCACCATGCCCTTACGAATCTGTAACTCTCCCTTTGCACCTTCCTTTATGCTCTGGGGTGTTACGGTGACAGTGCCGTGCCTTGACTCGTTGTAGGACACAGCACTCAGCAGTATGGTCTCCTTGGATGGAGCGCAGTACCACGGTGGTAGCCCCATCGGTTCACCGCCATTGATGGAGGTGTAAACGAATAGTAGTATAATAGTTATTAATCGCATAATATACTTGTATAAACCTCGTCAATCTCTTCCTTAGAGAATAATTTGCTATTGTACATCTCTGTCAACTTAGTTAACGAGTTTGGTTTGCTGGCTATTTCTAGTTTTCTATACTTATCTGGGAGTTGAATACCATAAATACTCATTCCCGACCTGTAAAACTTTTCCCATACATAGCTGTCACTCGGTATCTTGACTAATATGTTACCTAAATGCCTATCTGATGTGTACTTTATGTCAATCAGTTTTTCTGCAAGTATCTCTAACTGCTTTTCAGAAAGGGATTGGTACTTGTAAATAGGAATAAAGTATAGACCATGACTTCTATTAAACACCCTAAGCATATTATTGAAGTTTTCCTCTTGTAGCCATAGTGGGTTCTTGAGAACTAACTGCCATGGTATCTCAGAGTAACTTGTCATAATATTCTGCTCTATGGTTCTATTCTTGTATTTCCCAAGCCAGTACCCTAGATTATTATCGTATATAGCCCCGTTACACACGAAATGATTCCCTATGTGCAATAGGAATAAGTCGCATTGTTGCTGATTCCACTCGTATGGCATTTTTGCGGTATGAATCCATCTATCGTACTGAATGCCTACCATGTCGTATATTTTAAGCACTAGGTCTTTATTACTCCAGTACTTAACCACGTTATAAAACCACTCAGGGGCTTTAGTTACCTCGCTATTGCCACATGGATTATCCACCTCGCTAAAGATAAATGTTAAAAACTGCCCTATATTAGAATTATTTACATTCTTAGCATACTTGCTGAATAAATCTCCTTTTTGAAGGTCTTTAATTAAAACATCTTTTAACTTAATATCCTCACGGAGTTCCTTGTTAGTTTTACTTAAAGATTCGTTTTGTCTTTGGATTGATTCGGTAGCCAACAAAACTTCCTCATCTATCATTTCTTTTATCCGATCTATCATGTCTTTTAGGTTAATTGTTCATAAATGTTATTCTTCCCATTTCTTTGGTATATACTGTAATGCAAACTCAACCATCTTCTGCCAGTCCCCGTTGAATTTAATCAACTCAATAATTTGGTACGGACTGTAGGCGTGGTTGCTCTCAAACGGAAACGCATTAGACGAGAACACGTAGAAAGGATAAGGCGCAGGCCAGTACCCCCATGTGGCACTCAGCCCAAACTTCTTACCGGGGCGTGTAACACCGTTTCTCCCGAAGAACCTCCACCCTGCTCCCTTTAAAACCTCCCTTGCCATCTCATCCACTCCCTGAACGGCGTTAAACTTCCCAGATATTGTATTTGAACTGTCCTTGTACTCGTACTTGGGCTTCTCCACCACGGGTACTTCATCGAATCCCCTAGCGGCCTCTAAAAGAATCAACCGTTGCTCCTTCGTGATGGTGGGAATACGGCTCATGCTTCCTTTAACGGTCTCGTAGCCCTCGGAGGGTGGTGCAATAATCAACCCCTTTTCCCCTCTGGTCTCAATCACTGTCTGCTTATTGGCAGAGTAACGGGCTAGTTTTTGGTTGCTTTCTATCTCCTCGCATCGGTAGAGTAAATGGAAACCGTGACGTTTTGTCCTGTTTACCACAAGGTCTAACCCAAGCGTTTCATCCACGTCCATTAAATAGCGAAGCACCTCCTCTGTTCTATCCCACTTATTGTCTATGTCTATCACCTCTAGGTTTCCCGAAATCTTCCCGCATATCACGCACACCTGCTCGTGGGTGTTCTCGTAAAAAACGTCCAAAGATGGGAATTTAGTCTGGTACTCCTCCCACACCCTCTTAAGGGAACGCCCGTCCTCCGTCTTCCCTTCACGGGAGGAGAAGTAGGGGAACTTATCCTTGGCGGGGAGGCAGGCAAGCCCTGACATGAGGTATGAGACTATCTCCATCATAGTTTAACGTAAATGGTATCTTTAGGTGTCCCGTGCTGGTCGTAGTTAATCTCCATCCTGTACTTATACTTTCCTTTTAGTGCGTCTATTTGACCATCTCGGTAGTCATTACAACTTAATGCCCCCATATAAGTGCCTATTAAAATAAACGTTAATAATCCGTATAATAAAATCTGTTTGCCTTGTTTCTTATTCTCAACCATGGCTGTTTTAACACCAAAAATAAACGATGTTGTCCATGCAAGTAACATACATATAAACCCTAAAATGTAATTTGTTTCCATAATCATAGTATTATTGGTTCAACTTCAATCTCAATTAAGTAACCCTCCACCGACAGCCACATCTCCAACGGCTCGTAGTATGTAGCGTTGTGTGAAGGGCGCACATGCCCACTCGTCACACACACACCTAAGAACTCCGTATCTCGGTAGACGTCTATGTGAACATCGTAGTAGTCCCCTGCATCCTTATCGGAAAAATACCGAATAACAGCCGATTTGAGGCTGTATTTTACCTCGTCCCATGTATACCTACCCTCGACGGGAGAAAGTGCCTCTTTTGCCACTGTGTACGTCCTATTTTGGGCGTTAATTAACAGGTGTTCGCCTAGGTTTGTCACCGAGGTACACTTGGTGGTTCTGGCTTGGTAGTTTAAGTAGTCGCTCATGTTGTTTGAATCATTGGTTGATACCCCCTACACTCCGTACAGATGTATCGGTAGTAGCATGTTTTACACTTTGTTGATTTCATATTTTGCCATTTCTAATCCTTTAACTACTTTATCCATCACCATGTCTAGGTCTGTATCATTGTAACAGGCAAATCCCTCTGCTTTATTAAATATAGCTTGGTTATTCTTAAAGTCCTCTGTAAGACACTTTAGAATACACTTCTTGATGATATTACGCTCCTTGTTTGTCATGGTAAAAAAATTTGCTTTCCTAGGTGGAATCGAACCACATTAATCGAAGTATTATCTCCAGTTAGAACTAGGAAAGTTGGTGTAGGGTAAGATTTTTGAGTTGACCTTACGGCTTCTTCCTCATCTCCTACACGATGAATACTTGGCTACCAGCAGGGCAAATAGGAGGAATGAAAACCCCCACGGACAGCATTTAGTCCCCTTCTTGCGCTTATGATTCACTCACCCCACACGTGGGGAATGTAGCCTTGTATTTAATGCTTTTTATAGTTTTCCCACAATTCTTGCGGATTAACACTATTAGATGTTTCTACTAAGCCTAATCTAACCTGATTCAACACGCTTGATACCACATGAACAACCAATTGCTTCATATCTTCCTCGGTGTATAGAACCTTATCGCTTATCGGTTGTTGTGGTGATTTATCAAGCATAACCCAATGGCTAGGGGTTTGTACTGTACTTACTAAGGAAACCATTGCCTCATATCCATCATCTGTTAGAATAGTAATCTTAGCGTCTGTGTGCTTATGTGCGAATGTGTACATGTTATTTCTTGTGTTGGTTAAACCATTCTTTAGGAGTTATATATTTCCCATTACTCCATACATAATTTTCTAAGTATTGCTGCATAATAGAGTATACTTCCTCCTCAGTATAAGTTGGTACTTCTTTATTTACAATAGTAACATAACCATTGGTTAGTTTAGGTTCATCTTTTTGAATTATTTTACCTCCACAGCTAGGACGATAATTACAAGTAATAAAAGAAGCAAATTGATAGGCATTGCATTTAGCACAATATCCAAATCTATCTTCCATTTCAATCTTAAAATCTTTCACCTCTCCTTTGTTATACTCCTCAATGAACTGTTGTATATACTCAGGGGATAGTTGAGATTGAGTAGCTATTACTTTTTTAGGTCTGATAGAATATTTCACATTATTTTGAAATTTATCTAATCCTATTCTCCCTAATCCCCCATCTACCAGAACCAAAGCATCTTCTTCAATCTTATCATCTTCTAAACTGATTAGGATTAGTTGACAATGTTTCCAATACTGATTAGAACTTACAATATTAAAATTTTTATTGAGTACTAAACTCCCAACAGGTTTATCAACATCATCATCATGGAAAGGAAATAATTTGATATATTTCATTATGCTCCCTATTTGTACTGGATTATTACTCTCTACAAGTACGGGTCTTACTAGTTTTGTTTTCATAGGCTAAATATCTTTAAAGTCCTCTTTAAGATTTTTATCTATCCATTCAGCCCATCTATTCATTAGGATTATGAATGTGAGAAATGGATATACCATTAATGCACCTAGGTACATTACAAATAGAATAAAATAAGATAGTGTTTTCATAGGTTAATTTGTTTTAAGTTTGTGACATAAAGAGGATTCGAACCTCTACATCTAATTACTAGTAAATTAGAGTCATTTCCATGATAGGCTAAATTAATAAAAGAAAGTCTTGCTGTAATCTATTATCGTTCGGAACTATAAAGTTTAACTAAGACTTACAGCAAGAACTTTCCTAAAAGTGATTGGTAATCTGACTCACCAATTGGCTTATGGATTTACCAGATTGTACTTTATGGTAGTACCAAATCACTTTATAAAAGTGAACAAGTTAAATACTGACTCCGTACACTAAGTGCTTCGTAGAGTATTGTTCTCCAGTTCCAACGAATAATAAAAGTTTCACCCCCTGTATAGATAGTTTATACTCTATCAGATGTCTTCGGTCAGCCGTAGCTATTAAGGGAGTCACCTCTTTTATAAGATGAACAAAACTACTTTTGAGAGATAACCCAGCAACACTTAATGCTCCAAATCAGTTTATCAACCAATATTTTCTCTCCAATCTCCATTGGATTTATAACAAGTGTCGTCAACTGTTAGGCTTGTTATTTAAAAACTTGGTTAAGTAGTCTTGCTCAATATCAAAGAAACAGTTAATATAGTAACTTCCAAAGTTTTCGCCAATTAAGGCTTGCTACCACTTGATATATCAACTGTTTCAATATTCAAAGAACGCTGTTGGAGTAGAGGGGAGATTCGAACTCACCGCCGCTTCCGTTTACCCGCACGTCTCACGTTAAAGCTCCTACGGTTTCAATGTGGAGTCGAGCTTCCTCCATTTTACGACGTATTTCACAATAACCACTCTGTCACTCTACTCTTTTAAATACAAATGCAATTTACGAACTAATTATGAATTATCCAAATTATTCGTCAACTTTTTTGTTAAATTTCCAATTCTCCACATCCGCATGGTAAACATCCCTTAAACGTTCCTCCAGCGTACACGGGTCATCTGCCTCGTGGTTGTCCTTGATTCTTTTTGTTCTTTCCTCTGACAGTAAGTATCTACCGAAACTTACCATGTCTTTTCTGTTGAAATACGTAACCATCTTCTTATAGTTTTCATGGTTGATGCCTACTCTATTTAGGATTTTCGGCTTTCTCCTTTTTATCTAAAACTTCATCTATCTTTTCCATACCTTTCTTTATAGGTTTTGGCGTTATGGCAGTCCTTACAAAGCACCTGCAATGAATCCTTCCCACAGAATAACCGTTCTACAAACCTTGGTAAATCAGCGTAGCACTTCAACGCCCCTGTTTCCTCTATGTGGTCTACTATCACCTCCTTGGCAGGGAATAGTTCCTTACACTCGTTGCATCGGTAGTGCTTGGCCTGTTTCCCTGTCTTGATGTTCTCCTTGGTGCATACATACGCCTCCTTAAGAACCTCAAACTTCACTGGGTAGCGATTCCATGCCGATCTTAGTGCGCTTCGTACAAACGTCCAGAATCTTGCCTCACTCCATGTGGGATAGTGGATAAAATCAGCTCCTCTCTTTCCCATGTTCCTCAAATATTTCTGCTACCACTTTATCCTTTGTCTCATCCACGTCCTCCGCTATTATCCACACGCTATGCTCCCTACAGAACTCACTCAGCGACCTTCGCATCTCCGTGTTCAAACTCTCCAACCTATTCACCAAGACAATTGGGGTTTCCTTGTTCGCCTCGGCTATTATCTTAGCCACCGTCCTTACCCCCAAAGAGGTAGCCACGTTGCTATCGTCTAGCATCAACCGTCTGCCCTCTGGGTCTATGACGTATATTCCATCATCATCCACCTCCACGTTCTCTATCGGTAACTTACCGTTAAGTAACGCCTGTTTTTTCTCCCTCACAGATGCCAATTCAGCCTCTTTCTCCCTATAGGTGGCATCTTTCTCCACCCACGTCTTTTTAGCGTCTATTTTAGCCCTTATTTGCTCCCCTAACGTCTTTATCGCATTCAACTCTTCTAACTTCTCCTGATAGGTTTTTAGCGTAACGGCAATCTGAGCCTCCAATTCTTCCACCGACTCCTCCACCTTGGGGGTGTTCTTCAACACTACGCCTGCATCGTAGCGATCTTGGTACACCTCTTTCTCTTTAGCCAAAGTCTCCACGTAGGACTTGTACACATCATCCCCCATAGCCTTTACCACGAAATCTCTCTGTTTCCTTCTTCCCTCTGCGGTTAGCCCTAATGAGATAAACTCCTCTACGGACATAGGGTTGTACTTCATTAATCCTACCACGTCTTTAGGCGAAACCTGCTTTATCTTATCCTTGTTGGTCAGGAAATACCTCGACCCTGTGATGTTCTCCTTGGTATCCATCGTCACCACGTAAACATCCCCATCTGCCCCAATAAACTCCCCTATCACAGACCCCTGTCCGTTAATTGGCTTATTGTTCCCTGAGATTAAACTTCTAATTAAGGAGAGCGAGGTGGATTTTCCCTTCATGTTATCCCCTTTAAGCATAACCAACGCTCCATGCTCTGGGAGTTCAATGGTGAGGTCATCTATTCCCCGTACTGATGTGATTCTAAATTTCCTTGGTATCATATTCTCTTTTTACTTTATCGTATAGTTTCCTGTACTCTGGGTTAAACTTATAGTCATCACGATGACTATTCTCATATACTATCACCATGGTTCTATCCCTTCCTATGGCCGAGCCTACCCTTGACTGCCTTACGGATATCCCATCTTCATCCTCAAACAGCTCTTTATGGAGAACGCATATAATCCTTTTCGCCAGTATATTATCCCCTTTCCTTTTGGATAAAAACGTATCATCGTACTCCATCCCCAGTATTCCACATACCCTCCTTACAAAATCTACATCTTTCTGCGTTGGTGGTTCGTTGTACTTCTTCTGGTGGTGGTCACATAAAATGATATTATCTATGGTGACAGGCTTAGACCTATCCTTTAATACTAACCGTTGGCCTTTATTAACCTCCCCGTAGTGCTGCTCCCATACGTACCTAACGTATGACATCCACCGCCCGTTATGCTTGATGTACTGCCTATTATTAATATTTCGCTCCTCCCCATTCACGGCTGGGACGTACTTATTTGGGTTCTTCTGCCTACGCACGCCATGTTTCCTTGCGATATACCTAATATGGTAAATGGAATACCCTACCGCCAACTCCATCTCCAACAAGTCCATGGTGGGGTAATTCTCTATGATAAACTTCTCTACTTCGTGTGATATCATTAGAATGGTATATTAGAGTTGTCCTTATACTGTTTAATCTCCTTCCAGTCTCTTTTTATCTTTTCAGATACGGCATCCCGAATAAATCTACTCACATCCACATCGTACCTTTTTAGCGTGTTTAAACTATCCATTTGCTGCTTGGTAAACTTGATAGTTTTTGATTCTGTATATACTTGTATTTTAGCCATTTATTCAAATAAGTATTACTTTTAGTACATTAACCGACGTGTTGTGCGTAATGCTAAAACGCAGCATCGGGTTTGAAGTATTCAACCGAATTTGGATTGAATATTCTTAAAAAATGACCGTCTTCAAATTCTACAAGGTAATTCCATTTATCGCCTTCGCCTTGTGCTTTGTGTTCTTCGATTGATTTTACACCATTAACACCAACGGTTAATCTTGTCCAATCTTCACCTGCTCCATCTCTGTCCTGAGTTGAGCCACATTGAAACCAATTGTAAATTAATTCTTTTACTTTCATTTTTTTGATCATTAAAGCACTACGCACAACAATGCGTATATGCTATGCAGCCAATTAACTGTTTTGTATGTTGAAAGTACGTGCAAGGCTGCACAGCACATACGCTCAACGTTAGCCTCAATGCCGCTTTGCGTCGCATCCCTACACGTGCAAAGTACGCACGTTCTCGGTCTGCTTCATTGAGGCTAAAGCTCGGCGTTCAATTCGCAAAATAAAATTATGTATTTAGCATTTTAAGTATTGTCATCGCAACATTTGCGTAAAGTTCATTTTCTTTTACTTTTGCTTCAGGTTCAAATTTTAATTCTACCTGCATAGAGTCATCGTCTATATCTAGCGCAAATATTGCTTTTTTGCTTCTAGTTTCATTTTCAACTGTAATAAACACCTTTTCAACTGTAGTCATAATTTTATTTTATTGGTTTATAATAATGGTTTATTCAAGTAACTCGGCACAGAGACTAACTAGCGTGTATATTTAATTCTACAGTCACTGCGAATTGATGTTCAGTTCTGGCTTTACGCCTGCAAAAAGAGCAGGCTCGCCCGAACTAAACATACACGCCGAGCTTTATGCCTCATTGCCTAACAATCTGCATTCCTGCATCTCTTATGTATTGTAATATCCCATCAGACAATGATTCACAATCATCTGTTGTGAATTTATTGGTTGCATACAAAGCATCTTGAATTGGCGTTTTAGTTTCTTCATCCAATGGCAACGTAGGCATAACAGCGGGTGTAGCTAATAATTTAACTTGCTGTTCTGCGTATTCTGTCATCATTTCGGCAACCCAATCATCATCTATATCTGGGTTCGTATTCCATAAATGCCCTCTCATTTGGGGGTATTTATTTTCTAAATATTCTCTTGCTGTCATAATTGTATTTGTTAGTTTCAATTCCGTTAAATTACTATCCACACCCGCAGCCGTTATGTGTAATGTTAAGAAGCGTCCGTGCAACTTTTAAGCACTTCAAAACATAATTGGTCAGGTATTTTTGAACGCTCGTAATGTCCGTTCTTACCTTGTGTCCCTGTTTTCGCACCTCGCCTTGCACTTTCATGGTGGCAATGTTTGTTTATAATGTTGCCTTGTTTATCATATTTGTAATTGTGGCATTCAGGTTTAGGTATCCACGTTTTTGAGTTTGTCCAAATATCAGTTGGCTTTGCTCGATCATCTCCATATTGGCAATACCAAACTGTATGCCTTTTAAATTCTTGCATCCATTCCATGTGTCTTAACATACCTCGTGGGTTCTCAATAAAAAATACCATATTGGGGTTAATTACTAACCATTCTTTAATTAAACTAATAAAGTGTTGGTTTACCGTATCACATTTTTTTGCATAATCACTTTTAGGTTCTGTTTTATTTCTATGTGTGCTTATTGCAGCAATGGTATAAGTAGTGCAATCAGGCGAAGCCCAAACAATATCAGGTATAAAAGGTACATTTTCTTTTGTTAATTCTCCAATATCAATTGAAAGGTTTATGTTTTCGTATTGTTCCCAATCAACTGAAAAAACATTCATTCCTAATTGTTCGGCTTGTTTACCTATACTTCTCGAACCTGCAAATAATTCTAATACATTCATATTTATTAATTTAAAAATAAAACACTACACATAACACCGTGTATAAGCAATGGCACGGATAAGTTAGTGCTAATTTGAAAGGGCGTACAAGTGCCACTGCTCATACACGAAACGTTAAGGGCGAAATACGGACTCTCTAAAATTTGCTATGGCTTATAACAAACATTTATAGTTCCTTCTTTACATTCTCTAGAATACGATCTGCATTCTATCCATTTTGAGCAAATTTTTAAACGAGAATCCTTACGAGTTTCTTCACTTAATTGTTTAAGACTTTCAAGAAACTCCAGAATTGACTTTTCTTGCATTTGATATTTTAATGCTGTATATAATTCTTTATTCTTTAAATTATCATCAATTCTTCTACGGGCAAAAGTCAATTCATCTTCCCAGTATTTAATTAATTCATCTTTAGTCATTGTGTTGTAATTTGATTGTTAAACAATTAAGTTCCCAAAACTCTAATTTCGCCCTTAACGCTCGTGGATAAACGCCAATGTTATTCACTACTTAGCCGTCCGTACATCGCATAACAGGATGGTTAATGCCATCCGTGCGGCTATCGCTGACGTTTAGATGCCGTCTTTTTGTGCGGAAAATACGCCGCACAAACGGCATCAACCACGAGCGTTAGCAACCATTTACTGCTTTATTATATCCCTCTTCAAACCCAGATATTATCCAATATTTTTCTCTTTCTGTAAAATCATCTTGGTTTTTTATAATTTCAGTATTTAACCATTTATGCGCTTCGTTAATAACTTCAACTGGAGTTAAACGGTTGCTAACACTAAATAAATGCAATAACTTAGCTTTTAGTGTTATTAGGTTCATATTGCCTTCTTCGTATTCTTCGAGTATTTTATCAAGTTTTTGTTCCATAATCGTTACTGCATTTATTATTTACGTTGTGCGCAATAATCAAAACCGACCACGCAATCTACTTGTAACATACCCTTCCATTGGTTCTACTATTCCTTGAAATTGTGGATTATCACGCAAATACTCTGCTTGAGTTCTTGCATCTGTTCCAAAAATCATCATCATATCATAGTCCGATGCGCCAAAGTCGTTTTGAAGTTCATCCTCAAAATTACTGCGCACAACACTATGTTTATGCAATTGGGGTTTTTGTGGTGTATTCATCTGTTTTACAATTTATTAAGTTTGTACTATTTTAACAGTGCAGTAGCTTCAACTCCCCAACTGCACAAACATTTAACGTTAGCGAAAATGCCGCAAGCGGTCGGGCAATCAAATTTGCCCTGTTGCTTTGCATTTTACACACCTTCTACCATAACCAATTACAGTTCGAGTATATCCAGTACCTTTACATCTAGGACAAATTCTTTTTTTGCCCTCATTTTCGCTAACGCTCGGTGTTTTACTTGATGCTTCATTTAAAATTTTTTCAACAATCATTAAACGTTTCTCAAGTATTTCAATCCTGTGTTCCAATTCTTCTTCTTTATTTTGATAAGTTGCCATACTAAAAATTTTAAAAGGTTATTACTGTTTAGTTTATTTATCGTGTCTTGCGGCACATTCGCTAACATAGTGTGTATGCCATAAGCATCAAGTAAATGGCTCCCAGCCTTCGTGCCTCAGGCTTACGCCATACACACCGAGCGTTAGCGGTCATTGCTGACGAGCCTCTAATTCTCCACGCATATATCTTTCAACTTGTTCAATAGCTATTCCAAGCCCAATTTTTGCGTCAGGTGTTAAAAATCCCATATCTTGAAATCCCTTTAAGTCTTCATGTAATGATTGAAGCAACGAACCGCTAACAGCGGGTTTATTGCAGTTGCTATCCTGTTCAAGATGTTTTTCCATCGCACGGTAATCAGCATCAACGCCAATTGAATTACAATATATCATAGTGTAAGCGATAAAACCTGCCGTTTCATCTAATGTTAATTGCCTGTTAAAGCATACTTTCATTTCTGTCCCTGCGCTCATAATTCGTTAGTATTTAGTTATTAATAAATTTTATTACTCATTGAATCAGCAACCGACAACAAACCCGCAGCCGTTATCGGCAAATTGCGTTACATGACACAAACCTATTCAAGTAGTTCTCATCCGAGGTGCGTACCATCTGTATTACTCTACAATCACTCATAGTTCATTTATATTTATTGCATCTGCTCTGTTAAGGCTTTTCAGCAACTTTATGAAAGACTCCAGCTCTCCTCTTTCAAAATACTTCACTAAATCATCATACCCCTTGCCATTGTCAAATCTATACGAGTCTGTCACTGATTGGTATTCCAGTATTGCTTCGTGAGACGGACAGCCTGATTGCTTACAGTCATCATTACAGTAATACTTAATGGTTCGTGTTATTGTTGCCATAAAATAAAATGTGTAACCTGAATGCAAGTTACACATAAAAAACTAAATTTCCAAAATATTTTATGATTATTTTACCAAACTCATCAACTTTATCATTGGTTCATACCCAAATATCGACAAGACTGTTACTGTTACCGTAGTAACCGCCACTATCCATAGGATAAACTTAGTAGGCGTGTTGATGTACTCTAAAAACTTGTAGTTGGCCTCCACCTTAGTCTTCCACTCGAACAGCTCCTTTATATCATCCCTCTGCCTATCTACATCTGATCTCGTTTCGTCTATCTTCTTGGAGTCCTTTGCTCTACGGTCTTCCAGTTCTTTTATGTATTTGAGCAGTTCGTCCATCTTCTTATTAAGGTCAGTTGCAAAGGTATCAAATTTTTTTTCAAGGTTGTCGAATGTCTGCTCATACCGTAGGTCTCTTTCTGCCAACCACCTTTCAAAGTCAGTCGTTCCCATTATCTGTATCGTATTAGTTTCTTCTCTATTAAATTCAACTTGTTCTGTACCTTCTCGTTTATCTTCCTGTCAAAGTACTCATTGCTTACGTCTTGGTCTTCGAATAAGAATACTGTATTGCTCTTATCCCCTTTTACGTAAGCCTTATACATCGCTTCAAGTCGTTTAGCCTCATTAGCCATCTTTTCATTCAGCACTTTCTTCTTGTCATTCGGTATGGTCTTGTCTGCGTTTATATCCTTCATCAACTCGTAAAGTCCATCTATGTACTCAGCATTGCTTGATTTCTTCCCTTTTACTGTGTAAAGATAATACAAGGCGTCATTATCCACATCGTCTAGGTAGTTTTGAACTTTCTTGTTGGCTACTTTTCTCGCCTCTTCCTCTGGGTTAATTTCTTTATTTTTCTTTGCTAACTCTAAAACCCTGTTATACTCATCTGAAAAGATTTGTTCTACCTCATCGTTGGTTAAAGAGAAGTTGTGGATTATTTTATCTGCCTCGAATAACTCTAATGGTAACTTAGATTTATAGAACTCCTCGTTGTACGATTTTAAGGCTAGGTTTATATCGGATGCAAAAGGAGATATGTACGTCAACCCTAGCGCATTGACAGCCCTGAGTAATTCTGTCGCCATGAACTCATCTCCCTCGTACTTATCTTTTCTGTTCAGTAAGTTATAGGTTTGTTCCCCTAGTGTACCCACATCCTTTGCTCTTCCCATTAACTGTGTCCCGATTACAGGCATAATCAGGTTTACCGCAGTTTCCCACGGAACTGACCTCTTAGTGAAGTCTAAGGTCGGGTCAAATAAACGGTTGTTGAAGTACGCCCTTTCCATCTTTTTAAAGGCTAAATCGGTTCTGTACTTACGGGGTTTATCTGCGCCTAGCTTAACCGCAGACTTCCCTCCATTGTACGCTAAGGCCATCACTGCCCTACCTATATTCATATACCCACTGGTCATTAAATTAAGGGCTGAAACTGCTGTAACTCCCACAAGGTTCATTGGGTCAAACATATTCTTTAGGTCGTCCTCTGCCATCTGTTTAGCCTTATCCCCTCCTAATCCATACAGTGTAGCGTTGTAAACCAACTGTGATGTCATATTGTAGGCTATGTTGGAGGCTAACATTTGGCTTGCCTTAACTAGGAAGAACTTACCCCTACTCTTAGCCTCTGGCGTAGCCTCTGCCATCCTAGCAAACTGCCAGTCATTGTAGTAGGAAATCATTCCCATGTTCTCCTGTGCGGAGTAGGTACTCATCTGGTTTAGGAAATCATAAGCCCTCTTCGTGGTGGAGAGGTTTAGCATTAGTAAATTGACATTCTTCCTGTTGGAGAACTTATTCTGTGGCACTTGGTTCTCCTCAATGTATCCATCGGCTATGGCTTTTGAATCCTTAAAGGCATCCATGGATTCCACTCTATCCCTGTACTCCCAGTCGTTTGCGTACTTAACCACGTCAAACTTCTCCCCACTTAGTTTCTTAAAGGCATCCTCAAACGCTAAAGGCCACCTAGACCTTGAAATATCATCTGGAATCCCTATCCATTCATCCGCATAGTTCTGTAACTTTCCCTTATTTTCTACTGGTTGGTACTCCCCTGATTTATTTACTCCGTAACGGGTGTTCTTATTCGCCCCCATTACTCCCTCATTATAGGCGTAGAATGTTCCCCACTCTAGCTTATTCTCTAATTTCTTAACTGATTTATCCCCTAGCTTAATGGAGTTGGATGGCAGGTCAGCCGCTATACGTAACGACTTATTCAGAAGTAAATTTCTCACTCCCTGACTAGCCATCTTCATCATTCTGGATGCGTCAAATACGTTCTTGGTTACTGGGTTGTAAAACTTCACATTGCCCCACATTGACCTCTTGGTGTACTCCGCTTGGTATCCTTGAATTAAGTTAGTTCTTAGTGCTTCGGCAAAGTTTCCTAATTGAACATCCTTGCCTTTATACTCCTTTACCAATTCACCTAACGCTACGTCCATCTTACGTATCTCAGGCATTACGTGAATAGAAAAGGCCATATCCCTTACGTACCTTTCATATACCCTTAGTCCGTTAAAATCTGGGTACTCCAATGATTTTGTTTTAGGTAGAATACTTCCTGTTACGGTGAACTTCTTACCATCTGTGGACTGTGAGTAGATGTCATCCAGAATGCTCATCCTCTCCCCTTCTATATCGTGTGGTGTTCTGGATAGTAATGGCACGTAGTCCTTCTCGAATGCTATAGCAACTCCCTCTTGCGCTGCTATAACGCTCATGTTATCCTTTGACTTACCGTATCCTTCCTTAAGGGTCTGCCACATCTCCACCTCGTTTGGTTCAAGAAGTTTTAGAGCATCCTCTTCGGTTTTAATGTTACTTAAATCAATTGCTTCTGGGTTGTTCTTTTTATTTCGTTCAAGCAACTTTTTGTAGGCATCCTCAAACAGTTGAAGTTCATACGCATTCAACCTGCTCCCTTTAACAATCTTTGCGTCCTTTCTAGTTTGAGAGTATGAACCATCCTCGTTGTAGTTTACCAATGAGAAGAAATCTAATGGTCTATTACCTACCTTATCTACTGGTTTGCTCTTCACGTAGTCAATGGCTTCTTGGGCGTTATCGAACATCTTAACCTCTCCGTTCTCCTTGTATGGAGTACCATCAAACTCCACCCCGTAGAACTTATCGCCTGTTTGCACCACTCTTCCCTTTGGGTTTGCCATCATCTGTGCAACCCTAACCTGTGCCATCGCTATATCTATTCTATCGAAAGGTTTTAAATCACTCCTCCCCTTACCGTAGTCGTAAATATACTTCCTTCTAAATCCCTGTCTGTATTTTGCTATTACCTTATTAATAGGGTCTAGGTAAACCTGCGTGGTTTTTTCTGACGCATTGATAGCCTCTGCGCTTGGGTGTGAGATAATCCTATGGATAGGGTTATTAAGCATAGACCCAGAGATATTCATTACCTTTTCTAGGAAGTCAGGTAGATTCTTAAACTCTGTACTACTCTCTATCCTAGTTGATACGTTAAATAACGACCCAGTGTGAATATCAGGACGTGAACCTATCTTCTTGGCAAGTTCTTCCTTGTCTAGTTTTAAAAGGTTATTTATCTTAATTACATCCTTCTGCGCCTCCACCACGTCAAATATAGAGCCTTTAGCCCTTGATGCTTGGTAAACTCCCTCTATCCTAGGAGCAAGCGTCTGTAACTCTATTGAGGAGATAGGGTTTTCTCTATTGTAGTCTATGAAGTCTAAAGCATCCCTAATGGCATCCACCTCAGAAATCTTCAACCGTTCCATTGCCCAGTCATCCTTAGAAATCTTATCCAAAGTCGAAATAACCTCATTCACCACCTTGCCGTCTGGGGATTCGGTGTAGGTGTTTCTTCCCTCCACCACAAAGGATTTCTTCATCTCATTCCACCTTGTCGATACTTCTCCTATAGTGGTGGTCTTATACTGCTTCTCTAGTTCCTTTACTTTTAGCTGTGCCTCCTCGGTTAGCTTAGGCATCTCCTCTAGGAATGATTCGAGTTCCTTAATCTTAGTGTCCCATGTTTCAGGTTTAAAACCCTCCTCAGTCTTGACATTCTCGTACATCCCCATCCGTTGCATCTTCCTAGCCTGCCCTAGAAGAGTTCCGAGTTGTCTTTTAAGGGTCATAATGTCCTCTGGGGTGGCATCCGCTACCATCATGGCTGTTCTCAACCTTTCAGCATCCATGGTGATTCGCTCGATGGCCTTCTTATCATCCCTCACCACAATATTCGCCAAGTCCTCCTGCTTCCTGATCTCCGCCTCGTAGGTGTTCATAAAGTTCTCCACCTTGCCTAAGTCTGGTTTATCGGAAGAAAGATTGTTCACCACATCAATGTAGTCGTCTATGATAGTATCAGGCAGCTTCTCCACAGGAATTTTATTCAACCTCACCGAGAGTTCCTTTCCTTTCTTGCCCATTCGGGTCTTCATATCCAACCCTTTGATAAAACCTGTCCACTCTGCGTATTTTTTAGGCTGGAATGTTTTATCTTCTGGCTTCTCTGGCTGATTCCTTAGTTCGTCAAGTTTCTTCTTACTATCAAACGCTTTCTTTATTTTTTCCCTCAACTGAGCGTTATCTAGTATCTTTGTTACATTATCTATTACACGCTTGGCATTCTCTGGACGTAGTCGGTTGACCTGCTCAACGATGTGCTTGGTGTACCTTGGGTCTATCTCATCGAGAACGGAACGGTTCTGGTTAATTACCTCGTTAAGACGACCTTTTGCCTTGTCGTACTTCTCCTTAACCTCCTTCTTAGTCTCCTTGGTGAAATCGTAGGAGAGTTCGGATTCTATGTCTCCTACCTCGTAGGCTAACGACCTCCCTTGCAGCCCTTCTTTTTCTTGTTTTTCATCTATTTTTTCTTTTTGGATTTCTTCTTTCCTGCCTTGCTCAATGCTATCGCTACGGCCTGTTTCTGTGGTCGGCCTTCCTTCACTAGTCGGCTTATATTCTCCGACACCACCTTCTTGGACTTTCCCTTCTTCAACGGCATAACTTTTACTTACTTTGGTTACGTATTCTTTTTGCAATCTCTTTGCTTCATCCCACGACTCTACGTATGGAGTTTTTTCCAACGCTTCTTTTAATCCCGAAAACTTTCCTATTCTTTGATGTAACGTTTTAGGGTCTCCTCCATGGTATGCCATAGCAATAACATCGGGTTGACCGTTATTCCACTTCTTAAATACATCCTTATTCCAATCCTTAGGTGCATAGGCGTCATTCCACTTTACTTTAGCCACAGGTACAAACCCAAAACTATAGTAATAGTCAGTTAAGGCTGTATCGTAATGGTCTAACGATACGCCTCCCTCTTTTATGGCATTGATTATAATCTGAGGAACTCTACCTTTACCTTCTCCGTAAGAGAATACGGAAATTATATCTCCATCCTTTGTGACTGCCGCACCCGCCTTACCATCTTTTGTTAAAAATAATTTGGATGTGGAGTACTCCTCTTTTGGATATACGAATACGGATGCGGAGTACTTATTTCCCTGCTTAGATGATGATATTTGCTTATGGAATAAATCAGCATCCTTAATCTCATCAAATGATGTATCAAAAGTAAACTCTGGGCGAGTCTTTCGTATTTCTGCTATTTCTGCATCTGTGGTACTAATCTCCCTTACGGAAGCATCTCTAGTGATTCTTGCGCTTCCTCCAACGTCATATCTGGTTTCCTTTCCAGTATCGACTGCAATATCCTTTCCTCGAACGTCAACTCCTCTTGCTTCGCTGATAATAGTTGCTCCTTGTTTTTCTGTTGCTTCTTTTCCATATTGCTCTTTTTGCAAAGTTAATAAATTTTCTCGTAAATCAAAAATATTTTCTGGTTTTATTTCTGTTTCAATACCCTCTTTTTTTGCCTCAATAGTTGGCATTTCAGCCACTTTCTCCTCTGGGGTGACCTTTGATACCACCTCCTCTTTTTTAGGGCTTATTTCACGCTCTTTTAGGTGTAGTTTCTCTGTCCCAAAGGAGTCGTCCAGCATCTTGCTCTCGTAGGCGTTTTTCCCTAACCCTGTGATCTCATGCGCCACCTCGTAGAACTTATTAGCTATGGCTCTCTGCTCATCATTCCTTGCGAATACTGGAATATCCAACACATCCTTAAGTTTCTTGGAGTCTGCACCTAACACCTCTACCAGCCTATTGGTGGCAATTCCCTGCTGTCTCACGGGGATGTCTTGCATAGCCTTACGAATCTCCAAGTCGTAGAGCATCTCCAACCCCTTCTTAGCCTCTGCATCCGCTAATGTCTTATCAGCGTACTCATTCTCACTCAAAAGTTCATACTCGTACTTCGACCCTTCCTTTTCCTTCCTGTAGGTTCTCAAAAATACCCTATTACCTTCCTGCTCCACCCGTATAGCATCTACCGAAATATCCCCTCTAGGGGCTATACCTGAGTGGTTTTCCATTATCTTTAACTTGGTTAGCGTGGATATATCCCTGTTGGCCTCTATCTTCTTCAAGTCCTCCACGCTCATATTCTTTATATCATTATATGGGTCGGTGGTTACTCCTAAAAGTTCCTTTTCCCTGTCTGTGTACTCAATTGGCTTACCTTTAGTCTTGGATACGTTTATTCTACCCACCATATTCATAGGGAGATTACCTCCCTTAATGGCAAGAAGCATTAAACCAGACTCCACTAAGTCATCCTGTGTAATAGCCCTATCATCTAGTGCTGCGGGTATAGCCGCAAACAGTGTACTCTCTGTGGCAAAATCCAACCCACCAACTGCTCCAGACACTGCCTTCTTGGCCGCTTGCCTCTTTATTCCATTACTCAAGACCTCCCCTGCCGATGAGAACATAGGTGACACGAAGCCTGTGGCTGTTCCTATTAAAACCCCTTCTCCCCAAGCCTCTAAAGTTCTTCTCCAGTCGTAATGCTCCAAGTCCTCCCCTGCGGCATACGCTTCCTTGTACTGGCTTAAAGCATCATTGAACGCATCGTATGTACCTAAAACTCCACTACCACTTATTGCACCACCCGTTCCTTTAACGGCTAACTGCCCCGCCCCTGATAAACTCTTTAATGCAATACCCTGTGCTACTTCTCTGGTTAACCCTAACTGCATTAGTTCTCTAGTGGTGGTTCTTAACGCAACCCTAGTGAACGCTTTTGCTCCTAATCCACCAACACCTCCTAGTGCCATGAATATAGGAGTATCAAATGCAAAACCTACTCCTATTGAGGCGTACTCTTCTAGCTTGGATGGGTCGTAGTTGGCCTGTATATCCTGACCTAAAGCAAGCAGGTCTTTTCCTGTTTCTCCCATCGCTAAGAACCCTAACCCCCATAAAGAGTTATTCACTGCGGCTGTTCCAAATTGCGTCCAACGCTTGTAGGCTTTCTTGCCTGTTCTTAAAGCATCACCCACAACTCCTTCACCTAAATCTGAATCAGGTAAATACTCGTCTATAATATTTAAGGGGTTGTTATCTATCCATGTCAGCTCATCAGAGTCAACTATATTGCTGGTCTTTAATTCATTCCTTAACTTAGTGGCTCTTTTTATCTTGTTCTTCACAGCGTTGCTCATTCTCTCCTCCTCAATCTCGGTGGTCTTTTCTGTGAGAGATTTAAGCATAGGAGATTTCACCACGTTTAGGTAGTGCTGAACATCATTCTGCTGTATAGACTCGGATATATCCGCTAGGGTGGAGTTGTATTCTCTTACCTTAGAACGCTCCTGTGCCTTCCAAGTCATCTGACTTCTAACTGGCTTGGGAGATTCCTTTAGGGTTTGGGCGTATCGGTCGGTCTCGCTCTTTAGTCGGCTATTAACTCCTTCATCTATGTTCTCTACGGTAAAGTAAGGAGTTCTTTCAGAGTTAAGTAGATTCTGCTGAGATGTTGATGTAGATTCTTGCCCCAAGGATCCCTCGGATGCGGTCGGAAAATCTTTTTTTTTTATAGGTATTCCAAATTCATCAACCTCTTGTTTAGGTTGCTCTGCTTTTATAGGAATTCCAAATTCATCATATTTTTGCTCTTCTTCCATCCTAATCTACTATTTCAATGTTATTTTTCTTTAACATCTCAGTGTACTCGGCTTCACTATACCCTGCTGCTTTCGCTTTTGCCTTAATATCACCTCGCTTAATCTGTTTCTTTGGTTGCGAAGATACGGTTTTTTTACCTTTTGCTACGTTACCTTTAAATACATTCCATGCTTTCAGGAAGTCTGATGAATTGGTATTCTTGCCTGCCTTTATGGCTTTTTCTATTTCGTCATAATACTGTCCTAACTCTGCGCTGTCCTTTCCAATAACCCTATCCCTTGATTCGGTCTTAGTTGGATACCACAACCCATCATCTGCTTGTACTACTTTGTCTGCTGATACTTGAAATTTAGCCCCTGCTTCTAAAGCTGGATTGGTTGCTTTGCTTAAATCTAAGCCTGTCTTTGACTTATCGGGAACTACCTCTGTGTAGTCCACTTTAATACCTTTTTCCCCAATAGCCCTTACCACTACTTTTTTTCTATTGCCATCCACATTTAAAGTAAATGGTGCTAGATTTCCTGTGATGTTTACTGTTTCTCCTAGTTGTGGGTCTGTTACATTCGAATACCCTATCGTGCCACCACTCTTACCTCCTCCAAAAAAGAAACTAGATGATACTGACTTCTTTTCAAATGTATAAGGGAGCATCTCTGGTTTTAACTGTTCAATTAATGCTTCAAAATTTCTTTCCCAATACGGTGAACTAAATGAATACCCTGCTACTTGGTCTTGTTTTAATTTTTCCTTCGCCCACTCCCTTAAATCTTCTTCCGTTTCAATACCAAACCTTGAACGTTCTTTATTTACCTCATATTGGCCTTGCCCTATTTCCACATACTTATCTGTTGCATCTGGCTTCCACTTTGGGGCATCCTTTAGCATATGTTGTACTAAATCAACTGGTCGTGCCTTTAATGTTGGAACAGGGTTATTTAGGGGGTCTTTCACGAAATTATCCATATCCTCCTTCATTAATGCGGGGTCGTACCTATACCCGCCATCTTTCTCTAATGTGTCCTTTACTTCTAAAAATTGTTTCGCTTTAGACTTCATCATTGACACCTGACCTTGTATAGCTTGCTGTGATCGTATCACCTTCATCTTATCCTCAGTAGAAAGAACCCCCTTCTTCCCTTTCCATATCTGAGTGCTTTCATCCATGAATTTATCGTACTGCTTCTTTGCTTCCAGTTGGAATTGGTCAAACACTAGGTTCTCCATATCCACAGATGTCATCTTTAAGAACTCCTGCTCCCACTGCATCTGTAGTTTTTGCCTATATTCCTCTAGTTTTACTTGGTCATCCCCTACCTGCTTAACGAACTCAGCAGGGTTAAATTCTATACCTGCATCCTTATAAAATCCCTGTCCTGTATGTAGTATAGCCATAATTAAAATCCATATTTAGAATAATCATACATCTTTAATCCAGATGGACTATAATAATAAGGTGTATTTATTTTAAAATCATTACTACTTATAGGTTCTGCCTTGCTTAAAGGCTCATCTTCTGGCATAATTTCTCTTAATTTAGACATATTAGAAGAGTATTTCATATAATTTGCACCAGTTCCTATTAAGCCTCCTAGTCCTTTCATTATCATCTGTTGTCCGTACCCTGCTCTCTCCGCCTCCCTATTCAACTTCATCTGCCATATATTGAACTTCTGCTCCTGTGCCTGTGCCTCGTACTGCCCTTTACTCAAAAGGGCATTAATGTAATCCCTTCTCGCTCCTTCTCTGTACTGTATATCCTGTACGTTGAGCTGATTCAAACTCTCCAATTCTCTTGCGAATAACGCCTGTGTTGTTCCTTGTAATTCCTGACCACTCCCTGCGCTTTTCTCCGCTACATCTACTCCTCTTGATGTGGTAGCGGCTATGTTCTGCTCGGCTATATCATACGTAGGCAACCCCCCTTGGTAAGCTGCCGCTGCTGTATTAACAGCCCCTAAAACTCCAGATGGTATCTCAAACTTTGGCTGATTGGCCATTAGTCTGTTGTACGCATCTCGACCTTTATTTCTATTAAACAATCCTATCCCTGTTTGAATAAGGCTTGCCCCTAATGATAATCCTGCCGCTGCTAGTAATGACATATCTATCTATTTGTGCAAATATACTACCTATTTCTAATACTGTACCTTACCTCTAATCCACTTAAACTCACATCACCTACCACCTTGAATATACCCACCTTACCAACCATATCATTCCCTGCGTACATCATATAACTCTTAAACGTACCCTCCTTTCCCCCTTTGGTTACATCGGCATAGTACATTCCATCCCATTCCTTGAACGTCCCGCTTGGTATCTTGGTGTACAGGTCATCGCTCCAGTTCTTTGTGTAGCAGTTTACGTACACATCGCTCTTATTATCAGAGTGCAGAACAACAGCCTCGTAGTTCTTTCCGTTTATTCTTTCGGGTGCGATTACTAAATCTAATTCTCCATCTACATCCGATTGTACACCTAAAGAATTGTAAGATACTAATCCCTGTGTATTATGCTGAAATACACCGTATGTATTGTAAGAGTATAGCTTGTTAACCGCTACGAAGTACCCTAGTGGTTCAATATCAAAGAACGTAAACCATCGTCCATAGTCCTCTAAAAATGCTATTGTATCGTCTGCTGTTACGTAAACTACCCTATATATTGGGTCATACCCCACAATGACATCTCCCGTGATTGACTTAAAGAACGAATCTACCTTACCATCGTACTGTTGGTCTTTAGATGAGATGCAAAACATACCACCTTGGGTATCTTTAATAAACTTCTTATTAATAGAGTCAAAGAAGTAAATATCATCCCCTGTTGAAAAGATAGACCGTGCATCAGTACACCCGTACTTCTGGTTACTCCACCTTAACGTACCTAAAACCTTCGAGTTGTATATCAGGTTGGTTGTTCCATCCTGATTGCTCATCTCATTGGCATTTAAATATATTGAGCCAGTCTTCCGAGGGCAGTAAACCCTTACAGTATTTCCTCTTTGAGCAATACCACTAACATCTCCGTAATTCTCCCCTAAGTCTGAGTAGTCTAAATAGTCAAATACTCTCCTATTGTCTATCTCTGTCCCATCAAACTTTCTCCCTCCGTTTCTGATAATATTCCTATACCTTTGCGTGTTATCCGTTATGGTATGCGCTCTTCCTGTTATCAGTAACTTCTTGTTACTACTCTCAAATATATACTCGCTCTCAACATAAAATATCCACTCCACATAATCATCTAAGTCAAGATTTCCCCTGTACACTGGTCTTATAACAGCCCTCCCGTAATCCACCTCATGCTCGTAGAAGAAGTAACTCTGGCCATCTTCGGGGTATGTGTAAGTATCACCCTCCCTTTGCCCGTAACCGCCAACTCCAATAAGTCCATAAGATTCCCCTATTTCATTCCAGATATTTTCGGATGTCAATGTTATGTCCCCAACGTTTACCACCTCAAACTGCAAGTATGTGTTACTTACTGATTGATAAGCACTATACACCGAGGCGAAGTTATCGTCCGTATCATCTATCATAAAATACGTAATACCCCCATCTACCTTACTCCCAGTTATTCTAAACAACTCAGAACCGCCATTATTACTCCACCCTGTTGCTGTGTATGTTCTGATTAATTTTACATAATCTCCCTCTTTATAGTTATAGACTAGCTGGTTATACCCTCCCTCTACGTTTGCATCTATTATTCTATTAAAGGCTATCCCGTACACATTAGACACCGCTGTTACAAATTTTCTAATACCTAAACTATTTACAGGAGGTGCTACATCCCAACTACCTTGCGTCTGTTCACACGGAACTAGATGTTGACTCCATGACTTTAGATTGCGCTTAACTACAAATTGGTAACACGTAGCCCATGATGGGGGTGTGGCGTTTAAGTATATAATAGGCTTAGCTACATTTATAATCTCAGTGGACTCATACTCAGGGAAAGTTATCTTACAACTTTCGTTAGTCAATACACCACTAGACCTACCAGCCCTATCCTTCCAAACTATTCCAAACTGCTCCTCGTAACCTGTTTTTAATGTTTTCTGAAATACTAATTGCCCAAACGTATAACTTCCTGATGCCCCATTATCAGTAGATTGATAAATCACAGGGTAGGCTATGGGCTTTATTTTAACATAGTTCGTATTATATACAGTAGCCACCATGATTTTATTCAGATCACTCTGCCCTGACATAACACCATACTTGGCGTTTATTTTGTCCACTATTTTATTTAGAACATCCGCTTTGCTATCTCCTATTTCTAAGTCAACTAGCACTTGTATATTTATCTTTGCATACGAGCGTGTAAACGTTCCATAGTTTATCCTTGTCCAAAAGGATACGCTCCAATTCATATACCCTGTCTCTGTGATACTACTCCAACCCATCTTCCCAATAAGGTCATAATAGTAAGCATTATCGGTTGTGCCTGTTTTTAAGTAACTTGCTATATTTGTTGTGGTAATATCTGCATCGTACTCCGTGTTGGTGTACTTTACAAATATCTTAGGCTCATCGCAATCATATCCTTCCCTACAACCACCGTAAACTATTCTATCGTCCGATAGGTAACTAAATGCCTTGGCACTTATAGGGACACTCTCAAACCCTTTTGCCCATTCAGTGTTACTATACACGTCAGCCGCTAAACTTCCATCCCATCCTACCGCTATCTCGTTTTGAAAATCATTCGTGCTTATCCTATAAAAATTCTCACTCTCTGAATTTTTCTTAACAAACAACTTAACTTTCTTTGCTGTGGGTGGAGGAACTATATATATTCTCGCTTTATTGTATGCGTTAACGTTACTTCTTTGAATTGAACTTACTGATAAAGACTCTAAGTTTACCACCGAGAGAGGACTCATTGGGGTTTCGTAATCATCATCGTAAATTACCGTGTACCCAAAAACATACGTGTTCTCCACAAAGTTATTATACGATATTGTGGGGTCTGATACCATCTCAACCTCTGGGGCTTTTAACGGGATGGGCTTTATGGTGGTTAGATTATCGTAAATAGGGTAGTATGTATGCGTTCCCTTAACAATAACTCCACTTGTTCCTGTTATAGACACATACTTTCTTGCGTCTGTAGTACAGTATACATACGTTGCTGGGGCTTCATAACTTAGGCTATCTATAACCCCATTATAATACATTGCCCCATTCGCTATTCCATTAGAGTTTGGTATGAATGAAATAGTATCACCTTCTTGTAAAAATAATGAATCATAGTACCCTATAACAAATGTTATAACATCATAGGGGGATGATGCCGATACATCTAACGCTCCTACTTCATACCCTTTTATATACTCCCTACTTATATCTATCATTAAAGGCTCATACCCACTTTGGGTTATGAACCAATATCCATCATGCGCCTCAAACTGAACATACTTTGTGGGGTCAAATAAAGCATCTGTACTCTCGAATACTTTTGTGTCATCCTTATAGATTCTAAACACCCCTGACGTATGAGCAAGCACATAAACATTCCCATCCTCGTCTGAGCATGATGACACTACATCATGAGGTGGAAGTATGTTTGGAGTATATAACCCCTCCACAATAGCCCCACACCCTCCCTTTACTGTTAATGTTTCACTTACTGTGGTCTTTATTGTTATAAAATATGTATCATACTCAATAAAAACTACGCCTGTAAATGAATATAATCCTTCTTTTATCTTTTCAGAATATGGGATGAATGTTATCTGATCTCCTGCTGTAAATGGATGAGGACTCGTTGTTTTTAGTATTATCTCCCCATATGTGGCATTTAAGTATACCTCATCAATATCTATGGCGTCTAACCGAGGAAATATATCGTCATCCTCGACAGTACCTTCTCTATCGTACACATTAGTAAATCCTTTAGACTTATCCACCCTACCGTTATCATATATCATCACGTTACGCCTATCACGTCCATCACCATCGGCTATGGCATGTAAGTCGCTATCTAAGTCTAATCCTCCCTGCGTGGCACTTACCACTGTGTTCTTTAGCTCATCCATTATCTTGTCGGTAATCCCGTTGCTACATCGTTTAGCACATCCCTTAACGTATCCAAGTTAAATGAGTACATAGATTCCAATTTCAGAATCTCCTCATCGTATATTTCCTTCTTAAGCATCTTATCGTTCATCGGAACTTTAGCATCGTAAAACGCTAACTTCCACACTATGTAAGCCTGTAAAGCATCCTTAGTAATTACTGGAATTAAATCGGCATCGCTGGATATTCCAATAGAAGAGTAATCCAAGTAAACAGTTCTTCTCTCATCGGTCAGAAATATAAACCTTCTATTCTCATAGTCTGGTATAAAATACCCATACCTATTCTCTATTCCAGCGTTATAACCATATCCTCCTACGTATATCTTTTCACCCTCTCCTTTATCTTCATCCCTAGTCTCCACTCCGTAAACAGTAGAGGTGGTATTGATTAAATCTCTTTTTTGTGTCAAAGGCCACTTCACCCCATCCTTAGAAATGCTCACCTTGACCCACTGTAGCATATCATCTGGAAACGATGCAATATAATTACTATCCATCGTTAACTTCGCTGTTCTTACGCAATCAGCCAAGTGGTGCTTGGCTAACTCTCTGTACCCGTTTATTGCGTGTTGGTACGCCTTTCTGTAGTCTGAACTCGGACGGTCAGTGAACCATAAGGTTTCCTTAACCACGTCGCTCAGCCTCACCAGACTGTCTAGCCCTTGTGCCATGTGTGCTTGTATTATTGTTCTCTAATGTCTCTGGATTCCTTACGTTCAAAACATTTAGTACCGTCTCAATAAATCTTTGACTTTGTCCTGCTGGCATTGGTATGTTCTCATCCAAGCCATACTCGCTCCACTGTTGTACTAAAGTCATCCTTACGCCTACTGTAGCGATTGCGTTGGTCATGCTCATGTAGTAAACTCTCTCTCCTATAAGAGTGTAGTTTATTTCCGACAGCATAGCCTCCACCTCTAATCCACCTGTCAACCTAGCCTCATGTAAGTACATTGGTACGAAGTCATACCCAAATCCTTCCTCTGTGCCTATCTCAATTATTCCACTTCCTACCTTATCAATAGGTATAATACTGCATGGTAACTCAGAGTAGTATTTATTCTTAGTAACATCCAATGAAACAGCAACGCTCTCGTATGTTTTTCCCATTGCGTCTAACTCGTAAGGAGTTCTTCTGTATGTGTCGTAGGCAAAGTTCTCATACGCCAACCCTAAAGCCTCGCTTAGAACATTCTTATGAAACACCCTCTGTGGGTCTATCTTCCCTACGTGTTCCTTTATAAAGTCTATCCACTGTCTCCTTGTCATCGTGTTCCGTATTGAATTGCTAAATCATCTGGTACTGTCACCCCACACATCACTAATACTCTCTTTAAAATATTTATTCTATTCACCTCATCAGGCCATTCAAATTCTACCGTAGTAGAGGTGTAAAAATCTGGCGAATCATCGGTGAGTGGTAGTGGAGTACCATCCCATCCATAAAGTAGGAAATTTGCCTCTATAAGTGACGAAATAACGGTATCATTTACCCCTAACCAAACAATCTCCCCTTGGGTATTTATATAGGCATCAACTTGTGGAACGGTCGGCTGTCTTAGGTAACTAATTTTAACTCCATTCGCCCCGCTTTCTGGTGCTGGGTTAAAGTAAATTGTACTGCCCGCAATGTAGCAAACTGGGTAGTTTACCGTTGGAGTGGTTATTGAGTTGTACTCCCTATCCTGTAGTTCTAACTGAGTAACCACATCGCAATCCTCGTACCTAGTACCATTCTTCCTTTGCGCTCCGAGTAACTTTAAGTATGTCCCAGATAGACTTGATAGCGAAACGTAGTTAGATGTAGCCGTTTTGTACTCCACATTAATGAATGTTCTCATGGAGTCAGTTACCTCTTGGTTTATCTCCATTAAAGATTTCATGGTGGATACTTCCTCTGCATGGGCTAGTGCCAAAAACCTATTCAGGTCAGCAGGGCTAACCGTGCTTCCATTCCTTTCCCTCTTTAGGAGTCTGAATACTATGTACGGTATGTCAACTACACTTAGCATAATCTATCTTTTATGCAAAGATAATCATTCCTCAGAATCTTGCTCTGAGGTAAACTTGGTCAACCCTTTAAATGATGTGATTATAAACGTTGAAATAGCATTACCCCACAAAGAGAACTCTGGACTAACTGGCTCTACAGTTATAAAAAATATGTTTATTGCAGGCAATGTTACATATAGTAAGTAGTCTGCAATTTTCTTCCATTTCTTATTGGAAGGCTTCTTTAGGTTTTCATATCTTAGCATCATAATATTTCTATCTCCCACCACTTTTGATTACTTATTCGTAGTACTTCCATAAACTTCTTGAACGTTGCCTTGCTCTCCGTAATCATACCTTTCTTAGTATTCATTCCAAGTAACAAACACCCGCTTGTATCGTGTTCTGTTGTGCCTGAATGGATACGTATATACTCGAAATGTGGTACATCTAATAGTAAAGGGCTTAACCCAAACTTAGGTGATTGGTTTACCACCATCTTATACTTCCCATACGGAATAGCGGTCTTCCCGTAAATTTTTTCCTCTCCCTCGTCGTTAAGGTCTCCATCCTTATTAAAATCTCGTACCTTATCCTCAAGGGTATGGCAGAAGAATTGCCACCCCCTGCCATCCTCATAGTCTATATGCAACTCACCTATAGTGTAGTCTGCTTTTAGATGTTTTCTTTTAACCAGTATTTTCATTATCCTGACTGTGTTATAAGTACGTTCGCTGTTAAAGACTTATTCTTTGGATGCCTAATAATTACTTCCCCTAACCTAGTTACCCCCGTGTTCTCCGTTATGGTCATGTATAGAATTCCTGTACTATACGACACTGTTATCCATGGGTCATACGAAACAACCTCTGGAGAGTCGCTACTCTGTACTATTGTCACATTAGACGTTACGGTTTTCGCTGAACGACTAGTGGTTATAGATGTAGGGCTTAAGGATAACGATAACGATGTGTAAAGAGGATTACCCACAAATGTGATATATCTCTTTCCTACCCCTTTATCCACCACCTTATACCTTATAATATGTAAGCCTATCCCAAAGTTCCAATCACCCCAACTATACCTACCCACCAAGGCATTAGACTCGGCTGTGGTTAATGTGTTGAACAGTATCACAAATACATTAGATGCGTTTATAATCATACTACCCTCCACACCATCCTCTAAGTTGGTCATGTTGATGGTGAAGTTTCCGCTAGTCGGTATGTAAAAATTCTTGCTTGTTGCGTAGTTTAACGTTACACTACCTCCAGATATCGTTGCCTCGCTGAATGGGGTGTCTAAACTAAACGTTCCCCAAGTGAAATCATCCTTTAAATATTTGCCCTCGTTAGCTGCGCTGGATATAATGCTTGTCAGTGTGGTTTGCTCTGACTCTAATAAGTGGTAAAACCTACCTGTCCCTGTGTTTAAATCGCTCCTATCATTATGCATAACAGGCGCACCCCTATTCACCCACTCACTCGTTGTAACGTTATACGTCCATTCGTAATTTGCCTCCCCGTTATATAACTGAACAATAGTGCTTGCCGATTGTAGTGCAGCCGATGAATCAAATGCTACCCTAAACTCTCCGAGGTAATACTCCACTATATCATTTACCCCAAGAGTAATGGCATCCCCATTCATATCCTTATTAATAGTACCAAAACTAGGGTGAAGTGAGGTGGTTAAAACTATATACCTATCCCCCTCATCTATGCTGTATGGGGATGTGGCTGGGTCTAATGTATTATCCTCCACTATGGTTATTACTGATGCCAATGTATCACTTGCCGAAGATGGTACAAAGGTAAACTCTCCTTGTCCGTTAAAAAATTTATTCGCATTCCCATCCAATTTTCGCATTAATCCATGCTTAACTAGAGATGCATTATTTGTGGTGTTATCAGATAGCACTAAATCGCTTTCAGTTATATCTGCCTCTGAGACAACCCCTGCCGTGGCTTTTAGAAATTTATTATACCCATTTAAAGTAAGTGTGCCTGTCAGGGTTAAGTCAGCGGTTAAATCTATAGAGACAATATTTAATGACAATAACCCATCACTGTCCACATAAGGAATAAATGCTACCCCACTTGTATCAATGGTCAACCCAGCCACCGTGTCCTTATCAACCTTAACCCCGTTGAAGTATAAATCACCCCCCACATTCGTGAGTAAGTCAAGTACTTGTAGTTTATTAGTATGAGTATGTCCTTCTGGTACTGTTATGGTGAATACAGGAATCTCCTCTACTGTTGGAGATGTAGTGTTTAGTTCTGAGTTAATATTCAGTAATGCCGTGTACGCTGGCAGTGTTTCTCCATCCTCAATTGCTCTATCAAAATCATCCTGCCATGTGTTACATCTTAGAACTTTATCCCGTAACCTATTCGCCTCTGTAATGTTAGTGGATAGCTTAGATTGGTATAAAGTGTTTAAATCATCCACCTGCCCCCATAGGGTATCCTTATCTAACTTATAAACTATTTGAGTATTCGATAATGTATTCCTATCGTATAGGATAATATTCGTTTCGTTCCATACTATATCCACAGTGGCAGTAAAAGTATGTGTCCCTGCGTATATCGTTGCGGGTATTGATAGCGAACTGTTCGATGTGGTTGTTACTGCTCCATTCGGTGATGTATGCTTTAATTGGTAGTACGTCACGGTAGAACCTGTGTATGGATTAGAATCTACTGCGCTAATAGTAGACAATAGTCCATTCGAAGTAATTGTTATACTCTGTTGGTATGGAACGTAATTTAACGATTGGGCTGATTCATACTCCTGCACCACCCCTGTATCGTTATTCTTAACCCTAAATAAGACACGATAAATCCCTGTGAGTATTCCACTATCATTATATGGAGCAGAGAGCAAAATAGAGCCTCCTTTTAATATGGAGTAGGTGTCTATGCTGTCTTGGTAGAGTATGGTCGTGTTGTGCTGAACCGTAATTCCTATAGATACGTTTGTTGTACCGTAAGAACCAACATCCTTAACCTCTAAGGAATTAACTACTCCTCCACTATTTCTGCCCGTAAAGATTAACTCTACCATACATTATTTTCTATTGTTGACCATGCTATATCAGGTAAGTATCTAATCATTATAGTAATAAATTTAGCACATCACCTACTACTTCTCCAACTACTGCATACCCAGCAGTAGTTAGATGGATTTTATCGGCATTGTAATATGTAAGGTTAGTTGCATCCTGTAGTTCTGGTCTTGCTCCTAAATCTGCTACAGCATCTACAAATGAATGATCTGCATAAATAAGAGCATTTAACGCAGGGTAAATAGTATTGTGCCAATCCATGTTAAATTGCGCATCTATCTCAGTACATAAAATAATTGTATTCCACCCTGATGCTCTTGCGTTCTGGCAATAACTTTTTATACCATCATATATTTGTTGCGCTGTTAAGGTATAACTATTTACTCCAATCCACACTACCAATATATTTTTACCAGATATTTTTAAAGCATTTGTAGAACTTGCTCTTGCCGTCATAGACGCTACAGTAGACCCTGCTATTGCAGCTATTTGTTTCCCATATTTATTGTATCTTAATTTAGTGTCAGCCACTCTATTCATGGCTAATGATGACCATCCTTTTTTTTCACTTCTACTATCACCTTCAATTACAATAACTCCAGTTTTACTAACCAATTGGCTAATTTGTTCATCAGAAGGAGCTATATTTAAAATTAAAGCTTGTCTGGCATAACACGAAAAACCACTAAAGAATGTAGCATAAGGGAATATTCCTGAGAATATGCCATTATATACCCCTGATACCGCAGGTAATCCGTTAACAAACAAAGTTACCTTATTGTTACTCTTACTCCACCTGAATCCAATATGTACACTTTCTGTATTCCCGAATGTATCACTAGAAGAAGAATTTAATTGCCCACCCGCTGATAAAAACGGCAACATTGTTCCAGTACCTCCTGGTCTCACTACAATTCTATTTGACGAATCTACAACTGTAGAAAACATGGCCACTTGTTGAAACCAATCAGACACATTCTTTAAAGAAATCCAGAACGATACAAATCCCTCCAATGGATTAATTGCAGCTCCCAATCCAGTAGCATCACATAGAACACTGCCATTAGTAAAATTTACGCATTTTTTTCCATCTGTTCCACTCGAATTTAAAACGTATGTTCCAGTGTATCTTCCATTATACCCATTTTTTATATCATAAGCTACAATACCACTAGTTTCATTCAATGGATAAAATGCAACTACATTATCCCCAAACAAACTTAACTCTTTGTATCCTGAATTAATTCTTCTTTTATTTATTCCTATTCCTAATCCTAACATTATATTAATATTTTAATGTAAAGGTTACTCTGTTATTGCCCAGCATGTACCCGATGCTGTTCCTGTGATATAAGTTAAATACTGAGGTATCATTCCACTACCAGCCCCTTTTATGAATAAAGGGATTTGCTTATCCGCCAAATCTACAGACACAATACCCATAGATGTAGCAAGGTTTGTTCCGTCTGTCTGCTTCAAACTAGTCAGGATACAACCCCCAGAATTAGGGTATATCCCGATACATTTCGCAGGTAACGCCTGTTCGCTTCCTGTTAATGTTATTAGGGTTGGCTGCCATCCCCCCATAATAAATCTTTCTATTCCGTTCATAGCTATATATTTTGCACAAATATAAGTAAAACCCCCGATTTGTGGTCGGGGGTCTTTTCTACTTTCCTACTTTCTCCAGTATCGCTTCGTTCAACTTCTCGCTACTTAGTCCGAAGGCTTTTATTCCCATTCGTTTCGCTAACAACTTTCGCTCCTCATAACTCATAGTTTCTAAATCCTCTTGAGTTACTGTCTTGAAAATATCAGTTGTATCTACTCCTAATCGTTTTTCCAAGGTCTCTCTCCAGATTGGGTTGTTCTGTAAGTACCTTAGGAATACTTTGTCCTTCTGGTACTCATCCACTGGGCTTATCTGCCATACCTTTTCCTTCTCCTTCATCTCCTCATCGAAGTGGTAGTAGAACGTGCAGGTTACATCATCAAATGACAAAAATCCCTTGTCGTACATTTTCTGAATGTTGGCTAACAGCCTTACTTGATCTCCTAACTTAGCGTGTTCCTTGAATGTCTTGTAGTTGCAGAACTTATCTCCAGTTTTCTCCCCTTCAATAATCTTATTCTCCAACGCTACCTTTACCTCCTCAATGGAATAACTCTTATCGTCTGCCTTAGAGATACCCAACGACATAGCTATCATCCTTACATCCTCATCCATCAATGGACTTTCATCGTCGTAAAGCATATACGATACCGCCGATAGCATAGCCCTTGACTCAACGTACTTCTTAGCCTCTGCTTTCTTATCCACCAAAACAAACTTACCACTCTTTACTCCTTTCTCGCAGAAGAAAATTAAGTACATGGCTTTATCAATGGCGTTCACATCCTTTCTATCAATCACAATATCATACGTGATGTCTATGTGAGAGATTGGATATGTTAAACCATGTCTTGAATTGGTTGGATGGCCTGTGGTGTATCTCCACTCATTTACGCCTTTATCCGTTTCAACTCTTGCCGAACAAGGCACTAGAACCGTTTTCTGTGGTTCATACAGTCCAGATACGTTCATTGGTCTTGGCTTCTTGGTCTTGATGATGATAGGCCAGTTGAACTCTTTGCGTAATCTGTCGGCTAACTTTTGGTACTCTTTAGCTGCTGGTGTGTCAGAATTGACATCTAGAAACTTTCCGTCTACGTAAAACATAATTTTATGGTTTTTAAATTATAAAAAAAAAGGGCAGGGGATTGCTCCCCCACCCCGAAATCTATGCGTGAATCCAAATCAACTCGTTTGCCTTCATTAAGAAGAACATGAACTCTCTAATTAAGTAGGCATTGGTTACATCGTACTGATGTGAAGCAGGGTAGCCACTTCCATTAGGGCCAGATACAATGTCCACGATACTTCTACGGTCTTCGCCAAATCCACGTAGGTAAGCGATTGCCATATTAGGAAGCATCATCTTCTTGCCCATATCCATATTACCACCCCTGTAACGGGTTGCATCACCTTCAAGTCTACCTGCTACCTCTCCCATTGGAACTACGATACCTTGGTTAGATAACTCATAACCTGATAAACCGTAACCGATTGGGTTGCTTAAAGCGTCTAGTTCTACTAAGTAGTAAAGGTGTCCACCCTTGTTAACTTTCTTAAAAGGAACACCTAGAGTCTGTAATTCCTTATCGTAAAGAGCATCTGAACGGTCAACCATCTCATCCAATAGGTTGTTCTCTATTTGAGTGTATAAGTTGCTACCGCAGTAAAGGATAGATGCATTGGCAGTTGTACCTTGACTTTGACGTAATGTTTTCAAAGCATCCCAGTCCTCTAACGCATTCCAAGTGGTGTTAAGAACCATCTCCTGTCCTAAATCATCCAAAATAGGCATTAAACCTTTAGTGGTTAGGACAGTAGTTGCTGAACCTGATGGAGTGTTGGTTGCAGTGATAGAGTTGTCGTTCTCCTCTGAGAAAAGAACTGCCATATCCATCTGACGGTCAAGTCTACGCTCAGTCTCCATCATACCCTTATCGAATAAACGTTGCTGTCCGTTTACAGTTACCACAGCGATTCTCTCGTGAGCATTTGCACCACCCTCAATCTCCATGGTTTCCTTCACGATGTGAGTGTAGAAGCTCTTCTGTAAGTAAGCATCGGTCATTGACTCTGGTTGTCCAGAACCAGTACCAAAACCTGAGTATGCAACTAGTAATTTCTCACCAATTGGTACATCGGTTGCTAGGTCGTGAACATCGCTTGATGGCTTACAGGTATAAACGGTATTTGCTCCTGTGCCTGCGGCTAATCCTCCTACTGTACCAGAAGTACTCTTGGCAATTACTTGGTAAGGAACTGGTCTGTCCATTCCGTAGTACTTACCGGGTAATAACACGTAGAAGTGTACCCTTAAACCACTCTGACCACTTGCGTTGTAGTCGCCTGAACTAATCTTGAAGTAAATAGTATCGCCTGCTCCATAACCAGTAGAGTCTGACTCTAACGCTGTTGCTAATGTTACGAATGTGTTCTCTCTTGGTTGCTCAAAGCCTACCAATCTGCGTCCTTGTACGAACATCTCACGGCCTGTTGCACGTAGAATGTCGAACATCTTTGTACCACCACCCATGTTCTGCATGAGCTGTGGGTAGATTTGAGTCTTAAATGTCGGCTCATCGGTAGCGGCTGCTAACGAGTGAACGTCGATATAACTCTTTGCGTATGTCCCAATAAATTCAGAGGTTGACTCTAATGTTGGGGCTAATGTATTATATGCCATAATTTTTTACTGTTTTCGTTTAACTCCCATGTCTTTAAAGAAATTAAAATACTGGTCTGCGGAATTTCCTGTGTTCGTCATAGTGTTAGGCTTACTCCTGTCGGGGTGTTCCATACCCGCACGCTCCTTATCCTGCTTCTCGATAATCCTGCTCTCGGCATTTGTTATCGCAGCCCGTAGAATCTTGTCCCAATTCTTAGCGAGGTAACTTCCTCGTGCTATTTCCTCGGCGGCTAAGATTCCCTCTTCGGAGTCAGGCTTTACGCCTAAATTAACCATGGTCTGAACTAAGGTCTCCTTACTCTCGTTGATGAACTCATCCTCCAACTTGTACGTGAATAACTCGGTCTCCTTGCCGTCTTCACCCCTGTTTACGAGTTTAAGCTCTTTTATTCTCTGCCCAACCTTTTCGTATGCGCCCTTCCATCCTTCCTCAAGATTCCTTACTTGATTCTCAAATTCCACACGCTTACTTTCATATTGAGCCTTATAGTCTTTCTTTTCAAAATCTTTCAACTGTAACTTAGTGCTTTTTAAAACTTCCTCTGCTTTTTTTGAATCTATAAGCATTTGGTTATCTATAGCCCTATCAATCTCTTCGCCTTCAATTAAATTATACTTTCTCGCTATTTGCTCTTTAGCTCCATCCAATCCTCCTTTGATGTCTGGAACGCTTAACAATAACTCAATTTCTAATTTTTCTTTTGCTGAAAGTGTTTCGTATTTTATAATTTTATCAGCAACTTCCAAGGATATATCTGGTCTTACCTTTAACAGTTGCTCTCTCTTATAACTTTCTGGGCTACTAAAGTACGTGCTAGGGTCTTCAATTTCCGATAGTACGCTGTTCAACTTTTCATTCTCCTCCTTCCACTTGTTCGCTGTTTCGTAGAATGCGTTGAACTCATCTGGCGTTTTAAAGTGTTTACCCACCACTGGACTCCAAACATCCTCTACTTTTCCTGTTTGCTCCACCGCTTTCTCTTGTGTCTGAGTCTGTTTTTCGGTTTGTTCTGCTTGTGTATCCACTTTAGCCTCAGTATTCTGTTTACTTAACTTTTCTTTTTCCTTGCTTAAGTATTCATCTAAAAGTTGATTTCCTTGATTCATATTTAATGTTTTTAAATTGTTGCAAAGTTAATACGTATTTTACAATTCGCCCTTGCCCCCCCCCTTGCGAAGGTCTATCTCTGTCACTCCGTAAGCCCTTTCAGAGGTTGACGGTAGTTGGTTGAAGTTCCTTACCAAGAACTCCCTTGACTTATCAAACGTATCGTACTCGTAAACCTTAAACCCTGTATTGTAGTTCTTTAGTCCAGTCTTGGCCTCTATGTCTGCCATAATATCACTTCTACTTCTACCAGCCAATACCATCTCTTGATGTTTCTGTTTTAACTCCTCTAATGAGTTCTGTGAATTAGGAGAAACGCCGAATGCTTGTAGTTGCTTTCTTCTTGTGGACGGGTCTTTGCTTATAGATATTACTCCGTCATAGGTAGTGATAAACTCCACGTTTTTCTCATCGGGTGCTTCTTGAAGAATTGATTTATTTAGTTCCCTTGCATAATCCTTTTTGTATTGAACGTAAGAACCTTCCTTATGTCGCTGGAAATCTTTTCCTATATTTTGGTATACCTTTTCACCCTGTAATCTATCCACAATAAAATCCACCACGTTCATAAACTTGCTTGGTTTCTTTACTGTTTTATGAACTGACTTATCGCTATCCACCCCGAACTTCTCCCAAACCTTATTTGTGTCCCATGCTGTCATGGCGTACTTCCATCTTTCTGCCATTATATCCATAGCCTCTGGTTCATCCTCTTTTCTAACGTAGGAGTTAGCCTTAATGTCGTTCATTACTTTTGGATTACCATAGTTCACACCGTCAGGAAATACAATAATTTTACCCTGCTTGGCGGCTTCGTATATCTGAGGTGCAAACCCATCGTACATGGTCTCCTTGGTGATCTCCATGTTCTGAGTAAGGTCTGTGCGTAACTTCTCGGTTATTCCTTCGCCTTGCTCGTCAGTGAACTGTGCATTGTACCCATAGTTAGCACGGTCTATGTTAAACCATGTTGCTCTTTGAGAATATGTTTCCTCACCTTTCATTATGGCTTTAAGGTACATATTCTTGTCCTCTGGCTCAATAACATCTCTATCAATCAACTTCTCCAGTTGAATATCTATCCATGTTAGCCAATCCTTTTTTTCTTTCTCTTCCATGCTATGATTGTTTTGCCAGTTCTTTTCTTACTATTGCTTCTATCATACCCTGTATTTCTGTCATTTTAACATCTAATGCCCCTTGGTTTTTAGCAAGTATTTCGTTCATCTTCTGTTCTCCTTGTCTTGCTATTTCCTGCATCTTCGCTGCCATTTTTTGTTCTTCAATCTGTGCAAGTCCTTGGTTCTGCTGATTAATTGCCTGCATCTTATCTGCCTGCATCTTCTCCTCTCTCTTCTTTAACTTGTACGAAACGTACTGTCTTATCTTTGCTGTATCATATTCGTCCAATAACTTCTCCATCACGTATAGGTAATCATCTGGCGCAAGCATTCCTGCCCTATAGGATTCCTGTACCGTTTGGAGTAGATTCATTACTTGCTCCCTGTTAGGTTTGGCTTTCATTAACACAGAGTACTGACATCCTTTCGATTCAGCATCCTGCAATAAGGCTACCTCAGTATCGCTTAGTATTCCTGAGTAGGCTGTTCTAAACTTCTCATCCCAACTTATTGCATTCTGTATTCTATAAACAGCATTCTTAGCAATGGATTCTTTTATCTTGAAACATGAAGTGATGATTGGCTTCAATACATTCATAGTGGCCTGATACCCCAACTCTGCCGTTCCTACCTGAGTGCTTGGTGTTGGTGATGCGCCCATGGTCAAAAGGTTTATTCCTGTTTCCTCCTGAATCTGCCTATATATCATGTCTAACTTAGCCGCTTGTCCTTGAATAATAGCCAACGCTGGGCTTGGGATATTGGTTACTGGTACTCCTGCGCCTCCTTTGTACTGACCTGTTTGTGAGTATGAGTATGGTAGTTTCCCTGTTTCTGCTGAGAACTCTATAATATCCTCCACCTTGGCTGGTTGACCATTCAACTTGACGTTCTGAAACATATGAACGTTCATTGCTTGAAGGTCTTTCGGTGCTGTGATTAGTGCGTTCTGGTAAACTAGGATAGCCTTTTGGTAATCATCCGCTAGACCTCTTAAACTTGGAACTAACGCCTTATAAGGCAATGAGTAAACGTGGTAATTTAACCTAATTTCCCTTCCGTATTTTGACTTGGGCTGATTGTATATATTGCCACAATCGTAGATTATGTTTGTCCCAACTACCCACTTGGATGAGCGTAACATTCGTTTAGGTTTCTTTATGATGCTTTCTCTTCCACTTCCTATCTGTGCATCGTATCCTACTCTCTTTAGTCTTGTTCGTCCGTTGTACTTTATCTCCTTGTAGTAATCGTAATCAGTTATGATATACGAGCAATCCATCACTAAGGCTTTATTCAAAGTAGGCATCCAGAATGTGTCATCTCTTTGTATGTTGGCTTTATCCCACTCTGACTCTGGAATATTCCCGTATATATCAGCGTAGTACCTTGTGGCATTCTCCAACTCTGGGTATTCTGATTCGGTTATATTTCTTTTAATGACGCTGAAAGGAACTAAATCTAAACTTGCAGCATAGGTTGAATCATGGTAGTCTGAATACTGTGAGTACTGAATGATAAAGTTAGCAGGGTTAACGTAATCGTGTATCACCAACCCTGTATCTGGGTCTATGGTGTCCTTAGAAACTGCCATACCGTTATCGAGAAGATCATCTATCCACATCTCCTTCTGTTCTCCGTACCCTGATATGTCGAATGTAAATCTAATCAACTTATCCATTAACACAGCCCAGTTCACCTTATACCCTTCATTGGCAGCGTGTAGCTCCATCTCCTCTATGGAGTCTGGTATAAACTGCATATCCTCCACTGGCATCTGAAATTGATTAGCCAACGCCATTAGAAATGCTTGGTTCTTTGCAAACACCAACGACCTCCACTTGGAGTTTTCCTCCTCATCCTTAGAGAACGGGTCAACGGCTTCCGCTTTTACAATGTAGTCAACATCCGCTAATAGACCTTTAATGGAGGCTTTTATCTTTGGAATGAATGAATGTACGGTGAAGTCAACCTTATCCCAACCTTTTCTAACCTTCTTGGCATAGTCAGTCCAATCACCATCGTACTCGGTAACTATCCTGCTTATCTCGTAGGGGTATTTTCTTGTTCCCTTTAACCAAGCATAGTAGATTGACTCTGGCTGTTTGCCTGCTCCGTATAGTCGGTTCATGCTCCAGTCGTTCCACACATCGGGTGATGTGGCACAACTCCCATTGATGAACCTCGCCCATATTGCCTCTACGTACTGCCTATCAACCTCTTTATCCCAGTACTCTTTTTCTGGGAATGGATAGTCATTGACTTTATCCTTGTATTGGTCTATTAACTTCTTCTCTATCTGCATCGCACAGCTATTTGGGACAAAGATAACTCATTTAAAAATAACCGATAGCAACCCCTAAGTCAATCGAATCATTCATATCATCATCCAGCACTTCATTCACCCTGCTATCACTTCCGTAGTACGCAAGTAAAGCGGCAGTTAAAAGGTCGTTTGACGTCATATCATCTATAGAGGGAATATCCTTCATCTGAGTAAGAAGGTCTGGGTGTCTTTCTCTCAACACATGATTGGAAATATGCCCTTGCATCTTGGTAAACATATCCTGCTTAGAGGTTATCATGGAATATATGCCGGGTCTTTCCTTAAACCTTCCAGTCTTTTCATCAACATCATACTTCAAGTAACCATCGAATCCTCTCTGCTCAAAGTATCTCCATAAACTCTCCACGTTGGTTTCTGGGTACATCATAGCCCCGTAGTACACGCACATCTTTAGCATATCCTCACCGTACTCCTCTGGGGTTGTTGGTCTGTGTAGGTATGTACAAACAAACCTATGAGATTCCCATTTATCCATTGGTCTTGTATCAGGGTCTATTCTTTTATCCCTATGCCAAAACACTGCTCCACCTCCGATAGATAAACCACTCTTATCCTTGATGAGTTGCTTCTCATTCTTCTTAACGAACTTAAATGGGTCACCTCCTGCGGTAAACTTAGTCTTGTACTCAGGTTCAAATATCTGCTTATACTGTCCTTTTACTGGGTCTATTATTGTTCGTAGTTGTTTCCTATTAGCCTCTAAA
>JACCDY011128365.1_pt1 | contig 78695 bp, 94 predicted proteins | sample 7446391 | NCBI WGS metagenome assembly JACCDY01 (sample SAMN15323451, study PRJNA562643) | freshwater metagenome | isolation source: river surface water | place: USA:Blue River Watershed | collected 2017-08-18
AATGTTCCATCTCTATCCCTTGATAATCCACATACATATATAAATCCAAATTCAACTAATTTAATTTTCTCTATTAAAGTTATTTCATAATTACTATCTTCTTTATATTTATATTTTAATTTAAATAAAAAATTGATATTAAATATTACTATTTAAAATATTAATTATTACAATGAATAATATCAAAGTTAAGTATTTTCAAATATACTTTTATCCACAAAGTGAATATAGTCATATAAAATCATCTAATATATATGATATTAATCATATTAATTATCTTGCAGAACTTATTACAAATGGATATTTAGAAAAAATTAAATATATTATATTTTATTTTGATATACATCTAAGCACTGCAGCTTTTATGTATCATATAAAAAAAATGGATGATAATTATATCTTTGCACCCTGTTATAATTATATGACTCAAGAATGTGTCTTAATAAATTATAAAACATCAATGATTAATATTCTGCTTAATACTATTATTAAATATTCAGCAGATATAAAAAAAACATTTATTGATCACATTGATACTTCACAAGAAATCACTCATATATTTGAAGATAATTAAAACTATTTACGTCTTTTATATGTTTGTTTTTTATAGAAACGAGACTTATTTGATCGGACTTTTGTATTTCTATTTTTGCGCCTCTTAGCTAATTGTTTTCTACTTCCACCTGACCATTCATTATTTAGATGAGGTTCAAATGCTTCATTATATATATATGTATCATTTATTGTATTTTCCATAAGAAAACTATATATTTGTAATGGAATTACTATATATCTCCTTTTAAATCGTTGTTGTCCAGGAAGTCCAGTACCAGGATATATTCTGTGGTGTTCAAAATAATCAATGCCATAAAGTGATAGTTGTTTTAAATTATTTATATATAGTGTATGCCTAATTAAATAGTCTATATAATTATGTAATATACTAATTTGTCTATTAAACTGTGCAAGATTTCTTCTATCAGTACCAGGTAATATTGGCATACCAATATCATGAAAATATTCTTGTTCTTGTCCTACATCTAAATCTCCATAATAATCAGTAATATGATATCCATCAATAACAGAATGATAATGACCTGACCCAAATGGTGCTGTTAATCTAGGATAAATTGTTGCATGAATTCCTATTAAATCAGATGCACCCAATATAGGAATAGGTCCCGCTCCCCCAGGTATGTTTCTTTTATAGTATTCATTATTATTTAAATCATTTGTTATTTTAACATATATTTTACCATGACCATCAACTATTGATATATATAAATTATTTGGACATCTTGATTCATCTATATCATCATATGTATCTGGTAATATGGCTTTATAATAATTTCTTAATATATCTAAGTCAGCTGTGCCATATATTGTCTGTAAAATATTTGCACAAGCTGCGTAAGAATAAGCTGGATTTGGATCAGGGGGATCATATATTCCAAAAATATATCTTAAAGGAATAATTTTTCCTATAAGACCATATAATTTTTGATACATTATATTATGTATACTATCATATGTATTATAGTTTAATAATTTATTATATGTAAAACTAGCATCATAATATTTTGCTGATTCATAAAACAAACTTGACATTAATGATGTTAATAATCTTGTTGCTGGTCTTAATGATACACCGCATTCTCTACGATATTCACGAATAGAAGTTATTTGAGGTATATTTGTTTTTAAACGAATCATATTAGTCCTATAAGCTGCTCTTGGTAAATAATTAGTTAGATATAAATGCCCGTTACTAGTATTTAATACTCTTATATGAGTAGAATCTACATCACTTTGGTATAAAAGTGAATATCCTATTCTATTAAATCTAGTCGGATAATGATTAGGCGCTACTACTTGATTTATAAAATTTGGAATTGGAGGTGGTAATACAGCTGGAGGCGGAGGTGGGGGTGGATGTCCTGCACCACCTGTAGTTCCAATAGCATGACCTGACATATATCTATTAAAAGACAGCTTTTAATTAAAATCTTGACAAAACAGTATATAAAAATCTTAAGTATACCCGGGAATAATAATTTATTATATCAATGAAAAAAACACATAATATTTTTTAGATTACCATGAATAATGTCTTGTAAAATCGGATGTAATTTGATTCATCATCTTTTCCCATACAGGCACTTCATCTGAACTGCCTTGCTCATTCAATATAACTTCATGAATCTTCGTATATTTACGTGTCAGCTCTTCTTCCAATTTAATTTTATTATCAATTACATTATAAATATATAAATGATTATATTCCATATTCACTCCAATAACTAGACCATTTAGCACAATCCCATTCGGTTCAAAGAAATTTGCAATCATATAATCTAATATACGAACTGCTCCATGAAACTTCTCGCAATTATCATACAATTGTCCAACAACTTCATGTGCTTTCCAACTATTTCCAAATACATTAATAGGCTCAAAAGGGTCACAAAGCTCTCCTCTCAAATAACGATCTAGTGTCTCAGTGCCACCTGGATAATAACCTGCATCATAATATGATTTTACTTTTATAGAATCATCTAATGATGATGGAATTAGGCTATCGGAATATTTATTGAACCTTTTAATATATTGTTTTGGAACAGAAATATTAGTCATTATACAATATGATGACACCATTTTTTATTATCTAAAAGAATATTATAAGATATCAAATTTTTTAAATATCTGTAATCATATTAATTACTGAATTAAAGAAACTAACATAATTAATAAAAATAAATGTATTTTAAATATATAATTATATCATGTATTATTTATTTGTGGATAAATTACATTTTGTATTAACTGTGTCACATAGAAACGAATACCACCTGTTGTTACCATTCCTTTGCCATTACGAACTATCACTCCTTTTGGACCACATATATCGCATAATTGCGCCAATTCATCTGCTAGCTCTTCATAACCTGTTGTATATCCTTTAGTAATCTTTGATAAAATATCTTCGTTTGACTCAAATATTTTTATCAAATTATATAAAGTATCCTCCATAAGATTCGCTCCATGATCAAATAACTCATCCAACGAACCTGCACCAACCTTCTTCACTTTACTTATCTTCATTTTAATTATCTCCTTACTATCTGTAAGAAATATTGGTAATGATGTTGGTACGCTTGTACTCATCTTCTCACTCCCATCTAATCCAGGAACAGACTTTGTGTAAATTATTATTGGTTGTTTATGACCTATGCGACGTGCCAAATCACGCGCCAGCCGAAAGAATGGGTCTTGATCCTTTCCAGCTATTACTATACATTGTTTTCCTAGAAAACAAGGCAATATTTGATATAACGGATAGAAATATTCTCCCACATTTGTCTTCTCACCAAATATATTATTTAATACATGTATTGATACCATACCCATTAAACGAATCAATATCTCATAATTATCTTTTGAAATTCCATGACTATTAATATGATAATTTGTTATTTCTTCTGTAAGACCAAGATTACTTAATTGATTCAGTGTATGTTCTACATTTGAATTCATTTCAATACGATCAATATTATCACGAAATATCTTCTCATCATCCGATATCATAAAGAATATTTTATTCTTCAGATGCTTCTGAAATGCCTTAATCAGCTCAATACCTGGTAAGTGGCCTATATGAAATGATCCTTGTGATGGACCACGACCTGTATATAACATATACTCATCCGGTTTATTAGGATCAAACTCTGTTAGACCACGTTGATATTCAATTATATTTATAATATGCTTTGGAAGAAATGATAATTTTGCACTTTGTATATCATCAATTGGTGATAATCCAAAATCCATTTTACTAAAAATATTTAATATATATTTATTCAATTTTAACAACTTATACTTCACAGATTTTTTGTATTAATTGACCCCCATTCTCTCCAGGATATCCAACCGGATTACACACAAATTTTATTCCGTCTAACTCCTTTTCACTACCTGTATGCGTATGCCCATAAATCCAACACTTTATTGTCAGAACAAAAAGATCATCAGAGTCAGATGCAAAAAACATATTTATTACTTTATTATTCATGTATTGATCCGCAATTAATCTATATGATGGCAAATGATGCGTAATTACTATCACAGGTAACGGACTCTCTGTCACAATCTCTGATTCTAAAAAATGCCGCGATACTTCGTGTAATTCATTATATAATACAACACTCATTTCTTTTATTATTCTGAAATCATTAATGCCTTCACCATTATCACATTTTGACCACAATGTTGATCCCACAAAACGAAAACCCTCATAGTCTTCGTAATCATTATCCAAATATGTCACATTCTTAAGCTCAAGATCCCTAATTATTTGCTTGATTCGTTCTTCAATCTCTTCCATAGTATGATGCCTATTACCTTTTGCATTATAATATTCATGATTTCCAGTTATCAAAAATACTTTCTCAAAGTCTCTATTCACTTTACAAAGAAATTGTTCATATATTGCAGAATATGGATATCCAATATCACCTGCTAAACACAATATCTTTGCTCCAGGCACTACTAAATTTTCTGGAAGAGTTTGATAAAACTCCAAATGAATATCTGATATGTATTGGATGCGCATCTCTATATAAATAAAATTGAATTAAGTTTTATATGCAATAAGATATTAATTCCACATATACAATGACAAGCGTTGAGATTGAGACCCTTATTCAAAGGATCTTCCCTGAGAGTCGTGAGAAATTCACAACTCACATCCACGAAAGTATTGAAGCATTCAAGATTAAATATCTTGAAGTATTCGGAACATCAATCACTGATGATCATATTCGCCTAATTCCAACTGGATTCGGCGGATATAAAATCTACTCCAAAGACGGATTCAATGAAGAATTCTTGGTTAATAAACCAATTCCAGGTAAAAATGGACTTGAAATCAATTGGAGTGGATACAGAGATGTTTATTTCACATCAGTGGTACCCGAATTTCCTTACAGACAGGTAGACACCATTTATATGAATGGAAAACGCGTTAGTGCAATTGAATACAATATTGACGGCGCTAAACTTATGGAAATAGAATGGGATGAAGACAATAATCACAACATTCTATTAAACCGCAGTTCTTCAAGATCATATCATGCTCCAAGAGCATTTATTGAGATTGAAAATCAAATATTAAATAATATAATACAGAGACCACTAACAGTCACTACTGCACAATTACCCGCTGCTCCTGATGACCTAATCGCACTCCTAACAGGACGTGCATCTGGAAGCGGAGCAAGTGGTTGCTGCGAAAAGTAAATAGTTAATGTATTTTTAGTGTTTGTAAATTAAATAAAATTGAAATTCTAATTGTTTTTCCATATAAATCACAACAATACAATGCAAAGGTACCACGACAAAAATAATTGTGTTGATTTTCAATGCATGACATGCTTAGCTATGCCAAGCCATTATGAAATGCTTATGAAGATTGAATATCTCAAAGTACAAACTGGTATTTTCGGTAATGCTATAATTCCACCATTCTTTAGTCTGGTATATGATTTCTGCGATCAAGGTATTGTTATTTATATGGTTCATAAAGCCACTGATACAATGCATGGGCTACATGTTATATTTAAACCAGATACTACACCTCATAAAGTAACTATGTATGAGTATGGTAAACATTTATGGAGCATAACATATTGTTAATAAATTTGAATTTTTTTGTTTACCTTTACTACATGCAATTAATATCATGAATGTTATTTTAAAAATCAGCAAGGAATTTTCAGATTATATGAGTATATATTTACCAAAAAATAAATATTTGCCTATTGTATCTTCACAATTTCACGAAACAGCTGATACATACTCCATTAATAACCATGATGTTTATGGTAATAAATGTGGTGCAGAATTAATTTGGAATAAACAAGGTAAACTCATTTGTAAAAGACACTTTGATCAAAATAAACTACATGGAATGTATGAACAATGGGATCACAACAAAATTCCCATATATCGCCTAAAATTCTGGAATGGAGAACTAGACGGTATGCAATTCACATTTCACTCAAATGGTAATCCAGCCCTAGAATGTATGTATCTTCTTGGTGATATTAGCAGTGCCTACTATAAAGAATATTCTTCTGATGGTACACTCATCAAAGATCCTAAAATGAAAAAAGGACGACAACTTGCAGTATTATGCCATAAGATGTAATATCTAATAAATTTGAATATTTTTGTTTTATAATATAGTTTATATTGATATAATGAATACTTATTCAAGAACTGTCACTGCATATATTCCTGGTAAAAATCCATGGACACATCGTATTAGAACATTCTATGATAAAGAACATACAAAAAAACGCACGGACGGTTTTGCAATATTAATCAAAGGCAAACTAGAGTCTCATGGCGCAATCACCACCTGGCATGAGAATGGGCATCTTATAAAGATTGACAATTTCTGTAATGGTATTCAAAGTGGAATGACTTCTATGTTTCGCATTGATGGAACATTATTTGGTCAAATAACCTATAAAAACGGTATAAAACATGGTTGGACCGCCAACTATGATAAAGACGGAAAGACACTATTAAATCAAACTCTATGGCTTAATAATATTAGACACAGAGATTATATGTATTATTCTGAAATTCCTGGCAAAAAAATAATTAAAGAAATTATTGATTACAATAATGGAAAAATTTTACAAAAATCAATCTTTGATAAAGATTCTTCATTTGCAACTCATCAACTATTTCATGAAAATGGTATTCCACATTACATAATTAATGAAGAGAAATTCATCACTAATAATTTCAAAGGATCAAAAGTTAAACAGCCCTCCAATAAAAAAATATGGGCACTATCTGGACCTCTTGAAATTTATTACCCTGATGGAACCATAAAAATTAGACTGTTTTATAATAAAGGACGCGAAGATATTATGCTGAGAAAAGAATATAACTCTTCTGGAAAACCCATGGCATATACAAAACCCATGATATTTAAAATTCCAAATTATACTGAAATTCTGAAACCAATAAAATTTGAGTAATTTATATTAAATTTGTAAAATTGATTTTTTTTATTCAATTTAATATATTAATCAAAGATTATTTGCTCATGTCACAAAACACGGAACCTGAAGATGATCCCCTTGTCTGCTGCATCTGCTATGATGAAGCAGGAGAACAAGGCTTTATGGAACCTAATCCATGTAAGTGCACTGGGACAATTAAAATTCATCTTGCCTGTTATGAACAAGTCAGAGATGAATTTGGGCAATGCGGTATCTGCAAAACATTATTCCCCAAAGAAATTACCATTGTTTACGAAGACGGATATATCATAGAAAAATTCTGGGCAATTACTAATCAAGGATACACATATAAACATGGAGAATATAAGTTGTTCAAAAATGGAGTATTAAGAACTCATAAAAATTATTCAATGAATCGCATCCATGGACAATCCATCATCTACAATGATTCTGGATATATTCATAGCATTACTCAATATGTAAACGATTCTAAACATGGACTTGAACAAGAATTCTACCCTAATGGAAATATTAAACAAGAGATTGAATATCTTAATAATATTCAGCATGGAAGATGCACCAAATACTTTGCAAATAAAGTTGTCAATTTAATTACACATTATGTACATGGCATTCGCCATGGACCTTTTATCTCACATTATCCAAATGGACATGTAGATATTCTGAGCACATATAATCATGGTAAATTGCATGGAGAGTTTATAAAACACTATTCATATGGAGCTATTCAAAAGAAAATTATCTATAATAATGGTCATACAGTTAGCACTGTTCATAATAATCCAAGATAAAAAAATGAAAAATAATTTTTTGTTCACACTTATCAATAACAAAAATGGCATCACACACAGATGAAATTGCAGGAATTATGCATACATTTGTGTGCGTAGCTACCAATAAGAATTGTGAACTTCCTGAAGATATTGAATATGAAAATGGGAAAATTATTACCTATTATCCAAACGGAAATATTCAATCAGAATTTGAGGGATATGGCAAAATTAAACACGGTAGAGAAACATTTTATTATCCGTCAGGCAAGGTTGCCTATGAAACAGATTGGTTCCAGGGGAAAAAACATGGACTAGATATTGGCTATTATGAAAATGGAAATATTAGATCACATTTCAACTTCTTTATGGGAAATAAAAGCGGACAATCATTCAATTATTATGAAGATGGATCTATTCATAATTCATCTCATTGGTCGCGTAACAAAATTCATGGAACATGCACATTTTATTATGAAAGTGGTAAAATGAAAGGAGAACTAAATTATTATGATGATATAAAAAATGGTATTGAACGAACCTGGTATGAAAATGGTCAAATTAGAGCTATGCTTACTTGGAATATGGGCGCAGAAGATGGCACTGAGAAATTCTGGGATGAAAAAGGATATCTTTGTAGAAAAAATGTATGGAGAAATGGTGTTCTAATTACATCTGTTGCCCCTCCTCGTAAAAAAAATCTAACCCCTGATCAAGTTCGCGCAAAAGCATTCGCTGCAGTTAATAAAAAAAAATAATAGTCCATTAAAAAAATTGATATTGTTTTTCATTTAAAATGTAAATATAACATACATTAATACAATGACCACCTATCAAGTTGATATTCGCCCTGATAACTACCCCCAAAAGTCAATAGTCCCACTCAATGAGTTCGGACAAAAGAATGGTGAGGAAAAAGCCTATCAATATCGTGAATATTGCCCTGTAAATATCATTAATAATGAATCATTACATATTAGCGATCACTGGAAGCTTATTGCTACCAGGAGTTACACTGATGGAAATGATAATGGTATCTATAAATTCTTCTTTGAAGAAGAATTTACCGATAATAAAGGTTGCTGCTATTTTATGATTAAATCTGAAAAACGTATTATTTATGAATCTGATCATGAGTCAGTTCATTCACTTTTCAGAAATGGACATCTAATTGAGACAATTCCTCATATCAATGATGTCCCCGATGGATTATGTACATTCTATAGTCGGCCAGATATACACATGGATAATCCCATGTATAAATGGTACGAAGAATATACATACAATAATGGTATCAAAGAGGGCCCAGCTAATTGCTACAAACCCGATGGTACTCTATACAAATCTTACACCTATGTTGATGGAAAGAAACATGGAGAGTATAAAAAATTTTATCCCAGTGGTCGTCTCATGCTAATCCGATATTTGGATCAGGATGAACGCTGCGGAACAGAAACATGCTACTACGAGAGCGGAGCTATTCATTGGACAGTTGATTATGATCATGATGTCCCTGGTACAAAGCTAACATACAGAGAAAATGGAACTCTTCAAGAAACTGAAGAAATGGACAATAAATATTATTGGTGCCCAAGACATGTCACTACAACATATTATAAAGCCGATGGAATAACAGTTGATCGTGTCTTTAAAACATATATGACTGGTAAATATGATTATGGCAAGGGACAACATCATTCAACACTTCTTGAACATCTAGAAACACTACCTGTTATGATCGCTCGCTCAGTAATTATTACTGCTTAAGGTAAATGTTTTAATTATATTATTTTTAGTAGGATGGCTACAAATACTATTCATTATTTACCAAAACCAGAAGTTCTTGATAAACATAGACACTATGAAAATGATTACAGACCCGGCGAACTATTCTGGGGTATAGGCATTGAACGCGAATTCTATCTTGAAAGCTCTATGGTACGTGAAGTTAACCGTGATTGGATCATTAAAAATCAAAGACCAGAACGATACTCAGTTCGCTATTTCAACAGCTATAAACCAGGAAAGTTCAATAAATGTTTAGAAAATCTTATTAAACCAGACCAGCTCCTACATCTTCCTGTTCTTTTTAATTCACATGCACTCACTCACTGTGACTCCACTGGTCAACATGAAACAACATATGAGAAAATTCCTAAACACAATCCACGGTATAAGGGCAAAGTACTCTTTGAATATCTACTTGAATCTGATAACCCTTTCTTCAGACAAAACTTTAATAAGGCATTCACATTTGATGGAGATTCAATAGAAATTACTACTCAGAATTTCTATTGCACCTCTGTACAAAAATCGGTTGCCGAACTCATAATGCTCTCGCGAAAATTTATTAATGGATTAAATGCACGTTTCACAGAGGCTAATATTTTAACAGAACATCTTCCATTAAAATGGGCAACTGCTAATCATGGATTAGCAAATATGTGGACTAATCCAGGAAATGTCAGTATTTTCAATAATGGAACATATCATATTAATTTAACAGCTCCAACCATTCTAAATGCACAAGGTAAGATAGCAGATCGCGCCGACTTTATCCGTCGTCATCAAAAGATTATTCGCTTCTTCCAATGGCTTGAACCATTCTTCGTAACTATTTATGGAACTGGTGATATTCTGAGTGCAGGCCATCACAATTATTCTTGTGCAAAAGGTTCTCTTCGTGCAGCTATGAGTCGCTATATCGGATGTGGGACATTTGACAGTGAAAGAATGGAAAATGGTAAGAAAAATACTGTTTCATCGGATGGACTTCCAATATGCGGTCCAAATGGTTGGTACAGAGACTATCATGAAAATAGTGCATATGTTCCACTGGAAGAAATAGGCCTTGACATTAATTTTAATAAACACTTTAACCATGGAATTGAACTTCGGGTTTTTGATTGGTTCCCTGAAGAACGCCTTGAAGAATTAATAACCATTCTGATCTGTGCAATGGATCAAGCTTTGAGTCTGAACTCTATACCAGATCCTCGTACTGACAGAATATGGAATAAACTGATGGCGCGAGCCATTACAGATGGTCCTCGCTTCTGTATATGGGAATCTGAACTTCGTAGTCTTCGCTCTGCCCTTGGACTCAGCTCAATCAAAGGCTTCAAATCTACTGATGTCTGGTCTTCCATTTACAAATATCTTAAAAGCTGGCTTGGCCGTGGTCAATGCTGCAGACTCATGATTGAACCTTCTGTTGACAAATGTTGCACATTTATCTAAAGAAATTTAATATATTTAATACTAAATGATCAATAATATATATCCTTTGCCATATTGTATACCAGATGAACTTGTAGTTACTGATGTGCCATCCAAAAAATTCATATGGGCCGAAGTAATTCCTGACTTTAAGGAAACATATCGTTTTGGACCTGATGAAGAGAATGAATATTATCAAATGTATAAAGATAGTAGATTTGCATTTACTTGGAAAAAAGGTGGATGGGATGCACTTCGCCATTATGAAATTATTGCAAATGGATGTATTCCTGTCTTCCGAGATTTGGAAAAATGTCCACACAATACTATGATTACTTTTCCCAAACATATTATTGTTGATGCCATGAGAACACTTCTGCCTTGGAAAGAATGTGAAGAATATAAAATTAAATATAATATATACGTTCAATCTCTATTAGAATGGTGTCGTAAACACATGACTTGCTCAGCTATTGCAAAATATTTTATGAAGACATTAGATTATAAGCAAATAATTTCTGTGCCTAAAATATTATTTATTACATGTCAACCACATACAAATTATACTCGTGAATTTTTATTTATTGGGATGTATCGTCTATTTCAACAATTAAATGGTATATGTGTAGCTTGGCCAAAAATAAATTTTCTCCATGATGATTACCCAGTAAATGAACTTCGTAAGTGTCATGGAATGGGATTTGGCTATGGACGACGTCTTCCTGCCATTGCAGATCATAATGAAGAATTTATTATTGATCAAATTAAGAAAAAATCATGGGATTATATTGTTTATGCAAAAATAGGATATGATGAAGGCTCTATTGGATCTATTCCTTCGGCTCCACTTTGGCCAATTGTATCTGAATTTTATCAATCAGATAGAATTGTTTTTCTGTATGGTGAAGACTCTCCCAAAAATCTTCAAACAAACTCTTATGATCGCTGGACAACTCATTTATTAAATCATACAAACTTAGGTAGATGTTTTGTTCGCGAATTAATCAAATAATTTTATTTCTATCAAGACATTCAATCAAAAAATTTAAACTGCAATTTTAGACTTACGTGGCTTGCGCAAAATCTTTTTCTCTTTTGCTGGCTCTTTTGTAACCGTTACATCATTTGCAGGTTCTGACACCGCAGTCTTTATCTCAATTTCTTTTGCAGACACTGGTAAATCTCCAGAATTCTGAATCTGCTTCATCTCATTATAATTATGAACTGCCCTGTAATGCATTGATTCATTAACTTCATTTAAAATCTGGAGAATACGAGAATAAGAATTATACGAAAGAAGATCATACATTATATTATAAGGATCGTGCATTTTTCTGTAATGTCTATGTTTTCGCTTTTTAGATAGTTTTTGAATTATTAAAATCAGAATTTAATGAAGCAATAAACGTATAATTGTAAGCGCTCAGAACAGTACGATTACCAGTAAGAATCGGTGGTTCCAAAACAGTATCCTGATCTTTTGATTTCTTAGTCAAATTCACTGGATTATTAGATGGTACAAACATATTCTTAATCCGTCGCCAAATACCTGTATTTAGCTGAATTTTAATACATGCAAATGACATTTGATTAAAATCAGATAATTCCACCACCATAATCACATTATCATTGTATTCTGGAATTTTAACCGGTACCTTCACAGTCGTTGTCTTGTTATAAATTGGACATGCAATAATATCACAGAGACGGTCTACTTGTGGATAATAATGGTGATTATTATGGAAGATTTCATATGTAATAAATCCATTATTAATTATTGGTCCAGGATTTTTAAGGTCAAAACTTAGAATAATATTATCTCCCTGATTAAACTCTGATGGAATTAACTCCATATTTGATATATATGATTCAAGATCCGATGAACAACGTTTGATCTTTACTGCTTTTGCACTGAATGCAAAGAAAATTAACAATAATAGTTTATTGACAATCATTAAATACAATAGGCTGCTCATTTACGATCAAATTTTTGGTGGGCAAACCTAAAGTTGGCCCACACTATTTAAGTAAGTTAGAATGGATAAACCTGCACTACTTCGCACCGAAATAAATGAAGATATGATACAAGTAACTTGTCAATTTGAAAAAACTTTTACAGTGCCTCGCATTTTAATGGAAGGTACAGTAAATGAAGTTCAGAATTTCTTGCAATTCTTTGATAGTTTTTACAAAAGAGAGAAAGAATTATTTGCAAAGCATCAATTAAAAGATGTTGGATCAAACGTGGAAGAAATGGTCCGAAGACAAATGGAAGAAGAACATCGTATTTCAATGCAACGACTTCAAAGAGAACTAGATGCGGCAGAAAGACGTTACCGTGAAGTACAAGGCGAAGCTGCAGCACTAAAAGGACAAATAGATGCCGCTGATGCGGTTTCAAGAACAAATAATGAATTTATTGTTAGGCAAATTGATGCAACATGGCGTCAGAGATTGAAAGAAGTCCGTGAAGAACAGGAGCGATCATTGGGATTTATAAAAGAACAATTAGCATATTCTAATACAGAGCTGAAAGCTGCACAGGAGAAATTAATGGCTCGTGAATCTGTCCTAAAATCATCCGTTCGTCGCGGAAAGGCAGGTGAAGATAGCTTTGCTGCTGCTGCTGAAGCCGCTTGTGGTTGGCAACTTGATCGTATCTCTGATCAGGCACGTGCATGTGATTTCAAAATGGACTATAATGGATGTACAGTACGTTTTGAAATTAAGAATCATGAAACTTCTGTTCCTGGTGAAGATATCAAAAAATTCCGTCGTGATATGGAAGAACATCGTAATGATACAGGAATCGGTGTCTTTTGTGCACTTAATGCTCATCTCGGATCTTTCATGCGAGGCCGACTCATACATCAAGAATGGAAAGATGATAGTGGACAACTACTCATTTATATCAGTGCCTTCAATGAATTGGATGCTGATTTCGTCTTCCTTCTTTTAAAACAAGTTTTTGATGTATTTCTACGCTATAAGACTCTCCATGATGGTGGATGCGAAGATGATGCTGATTCAGTTAGTGCTGAAATTCTTAGAGGACGCATTGATAATGCTATGATTCATGTTCAAATGATGGCGAAACATTTGAAGGATCTTACATTGAAGACTGCTCGTGATAAAAAGACAATTATGAAAATGTACGATGATTCCCTTGAGTTACTGAAGAGCATGTCAGCTGAATATAGTTTGACTTTGGAAGCACTTCTTAGCTCTGATGGAACTGCAGCGAATGATTCTTCCATTATTGTTGTTGAAGAGGAAGAAATAGTTGAAGTTCGCCAGCAAAGCCGGCTCACTACTGGCGAAGTTTGCCAGCAAAGCCGGCTCACTAAGCCAGGACAATCTCCTGGCGAAGTCAAACCCAAAAAGAAACGCGCGGCACCAACCAAAAAAACAAATTCTATTAGTGCCCCGCCTTAATTATTTTTCTTGTAAATTAAATGGACTTGTTCTTCTCTTGATTGATGATACTGAATCAAGAGATGCAACTGGACTTACAGGTGTATTTAATGTTACATGATCAGTCTTTATTGCTGGAACTACAAAATCAAGCTGTGGTCTAACTGTAATTGGTTCATCATCTTCGTTTTTAATATTCTTTCTCTTCATTCGTTCGGCTTTTGTATAATATAAAGGTAAAACATACCTATATTCTTCTATTTCATCATAGATTTTTTTTAATATATTTTGCTTTGTTATTAAACCTATAATTACCATTAAAATTACTATTACTAGTAATAGAAACATAAAAGTACTTGTAAAACCAAATAATAGTTCTGCTATATATGGCTCAAAATTACCATGTTGCACAGCATCATTAATTGCATAATCTAGATGTCTCCTTAACATTATTTGCGTAATTGGCACTAAAAAGTTTAAATCTATCAATTTTATGTTTCTATTCCTTAACCTTTCTACGAATAATAGCAGGTTTAGATTTTTTTGGCTCTGGCTCTTGAGCTGACTCAGGAGCTGGCTCAGACTCCATAGGAGTAAGCTCTACAGCCGCAATAGCCTTTTTACGTACTATTGCAGGCTTGGATTTCTTTAACTTAGCGACTTCAGGAGCTACTTCCGAAGGAACAGACTCAGGCTCTAACTCCGAAGGAGTAGACACAGACTCCACAACCACTGTATTTTTCTTGCGACTAACTGCCGCAGGTTTTGATTTTTTAGGTTTTGCAGGTTCAATATTAACTGTTTTATCAACCTTTGCTTCTAACTCCGAAGGAGTATGCTCAGGCTCTAACTCCGAAGGAGTACGCTTAGAACCTAAAACAGATTTTGCCTCTTCTGTGCGCTTAATCCATAAATTTTTCCCTTCATCAATTGGATCAAAATAGACCAATGATTTCAACACAGGATGCAAATAAATATTCTTATATTCATCATGATCCATAATTGTCTTCAACATATCTGAAACACTATGACCATAACGAGCCGATAATATCTTTAAAATTACCATATGAATATCTGCAATATGCGCAAATATTAACTCAAGTGATGCCTTGTAACATTCATCCGCGGATTTTTCTAAAGTACGCGCATGATAATGCATATGATCCAAACATGAATGCTCAGGATCTGATAAACCCTGCTCCTCCGCAATCAATGAACAAATTCTACACGCTGACTCATCTATGTCCATTTCACGTTGATAACGCTCACGAATATCTCGCTTATTAGCCATTTTTTAATTATCAATAAATTACTAAAAAATATTTCAAATTTTTAACATGGATCTTCGGTTTTCTGACTACTTATTTCCGTATCAGTATCTTCTGTACGCACCATATCAATTAAATGCCCAATACTACTATCTTCAATAGTAGATGTAATTTCTAAAGGAATAATTCCTAATTCTCTAAAATAATGAGAGGTGTCTACATTCATTAAAATTAATCTTATATCATGTAATGACATCCATTTTCCTTCTACAATTTCATTTGTATCTACGGGTTGAATTGGAAATTCTTCAGGAACTATAAATTCATAATATTCACCTACCCACAATTGTCTTCGTATTGTTGGGGCAGGGAGATCAATAAATCCAGTTTCTTCATATACTTCTCTAATTAAACATTTAAATGCAGTTTCGCCCTTACGCAAATGTCCCTTTGGAAAAGACCATTTCATTGCTTCTCGCCCTAATACAAGTACATAACGCCCTGTATGTGAACATTTAATTATCGCACCATAAATGTCTTCTCTTTTAGGACTTGATGGTACTACGTAATTTTGCAAAAGTTTACAAACATATTTGCCAGAATTTAATGTATCAGGCATCATGTAGGATAATATAATTTCCTGGAACATAATTTTTCATTTTTTTTGTTTAGCAATAAAAACATTATAAAATAAATTAATAATAGATGGAACCAGTTTTTGCAAAAATGAAAGAGGTGCGAAATAGGCGAAAAGCCGTTGCAGATTATGAACATACAAAAAAAAGAATAATCACCGAACACTGCCAACATATTAATCCTGAAGCAAAATACCCAGAACAATATATTGAAACATGTGATCTGAAAAAAAGCCCAGCCAAAGAAAAATGTCTTGAATATCGTGAATGTGCATTACAATCCATTAAAAATATACCTGATCAAACTTTTAATATAAGTAATATGATTCCAGATTTTACATTTCCTATTCACCCGACACGAAATGTTCCTGTTTCATATTCTGTATTAAATGATTATAATTCACCAGATGTTTTGGAAAATATGATGCATTTTTTACAATCATGGCCATACCCATTAGATGAAACAACATTTATAGTTATGCTTGGTGCTGGTAATGTTCTAAATCAACACAAGCTTTTGAAACCAGATATAAGTGATATTCTTGAAAAAAGAAAACATACACTTATTTTTAATATTGATCCTGAATTTTCTTTTGGAGATAATATTAGTTCAAATACTTTATTAAAAGCCCTGAATAATAACTCACATCCCTTATGGTCACATATTGGAGATCGCATTAAAGTAACTAATGCGCCTATTATTAGCCAACCATATGATAAATTTAAAGTATACGATTATACACGTGATGATGGCCATACTTTTACATATGTATTCATTAAATCATTTGCAAATATATATTTAATTCATAGCTTCTTTTGGCCAAAGAATTATGGAAATGTCTATAAAGTTTATATAAATTTACTTGCATCAAATCCTAAGGGGACAAAAATAAAAAGATTTTTATTTGATATTTATAATGAAATATATAATCAAGAAGGACCAATTCTTGTAGAAAATAATGTTGTACGAAATAATTTTAATTTAAGTCGGCGCGGTATAGAAGGTGGTTCATCACATAAAAAACAACGCAAAACAAAAAGAAGATCTAAATATCACAAATAATACTAAATGCTATTCCGACGTTTCTGCTGTGATACAATGGGAGCATATCCAATAACTTGATCTATAACACCGGCTTCATTTAACTCCAATGCTGTTTTATAGTCTGTTCTTAGCACAAGCAGAATCTCAGGACCTGTTGGCTCGTAATTTACAAATTCCTCCTTTACCTCTTCCTTATTAAACTCTTCTAACGACTTTTTTGCCTTCTCTCCAAAACACTCCTCCTGTTGATCCATCTGTCGCGCCAATGCAAATGCAAAGATTAATGTGAGCAAACATGTACATCCACAATAAAGAAATACTTTTGGGCCATTTGATCCACAGAAATCACGTAACAAATCCATTATATTGCTACTTAATTCCTACAACCATTAATTTTCAAATTTATTGCGATTACTTGTACCAAAAATTCTAGAATATATTATGCTGTCATTAAATATTGAATTAATTATATTATTTCTTGTAAATATTATTAGCCATTTAGTTAATATTCCCTTCAAACTAACATCATATTTTGATAGTTCTATTAAACAACTAAAACAATGCACAGTCGCTGTCTTTGAAGAAATAAAAAAGACAGGTGAATTCACTGTGCAATTCAAAATTAAACGAGACTTACATGTATCGCCCGATAATAATACAAACCAAATAGAATAAAATTTGAAATAGCACACAGTCATTCTATAGATATTAAACACCAAAATAATGGCACAATATATTTGCAAGATCAAGAATGGCCTATTGCCAGCTACTGTTATTGCACGCCCATCAAAAGTGAATAAATCACCCTATTTGGCTGATATAGTACTAGAAGGATCTGAAGAACAGGTAATGGCACATACACCAGCTCTTGGATGTTGTGGTCTTATAGCTCCAGGACGAAAAGTATGGGTAAGTGCTAGAGAAGGCACGGGTGTCAGTAAATATACTATTTATTGTGCGGAGGATGAAGGCGGGCAAAGCATAATAGGTGTTCATCCAACTATTTCAAACAAAATAGTTTATAAAATGCTAACGAAGGAAATTATTCTTCCCGAAGTATACGAATTAGAAACTGAAGTCACTTATGGCGACTGTAGATTTGATATTGCAGGTGTTCAAGCCGATGGTAAAAAAGTATTCATTGAAGTGAAATGTGCGCCTATTGCAGACATTGTAGATTGTATGCCTCGTTATAGATTGCTACAACTCATTGCTGCGAAGGCAGCTGGCACGGAGAAATTTGCAATCTTTCCTCATGGAAATAATCGTAAGGAAGGAACAGTGTCACCTCGTGCTCTAAAACATGTCAATATAATGACTAAAATGGTTGAAAACTCAGAGGCACGTTGTATTGTAATCTATGTTACTCAAAGAACAGATTGTCATGCAATAAAAATATCCGAATTAGATCCTAAATACAGAGAAGCAGTTTTGACCGCAGCTGATAAAGGTGTTGAATTTATGGGAATTTCAGTTGGATGGACAGGTTCTGAAATATATTTTCACAATCATCTTCCAGTTATTTAATTTACTAAAAAATGCCATTAGGCTTTTTACTTTTATTATCTAAAATTATTCACGCGCCTCTTTGCGATCCTTTTTTGTAGTTGCATGGAAACCTGATTCAATCTTCGCGACAGAACGCTGACTCTTGCATGTATTACATGACACAAAGTACAGACGTGTTGAACTATCACGATTAAAGATGGTCTTTAGGGAATTACAAATGTTGCATTTAACATATTGATCAATATACTTGTCCAACAATGACTTAACACGACTAGGAGGATATTTTCCTTTGATAATAAGATTGTCATCTTTATCAACTGAGCAGAGAGCACCGAACTCACAGCTAACAAATTGCTGCACATGTTCTGGGTCACGGTTGAGTGCTTCACAGCAATCTTTGAAATTGGTCCAGGCACTACGTGTAGTGCCAATACGACTGACGGTGGGCAACTTAAGTTTGATCTTTTCGCGCTCACCAATCATCTCTGGATTCTTTGATCGGATTTGAGTATACAGTTTATCCAACATATCATCATATGATAGATCATCTGTATCTGGAACCCATTGAGATTCTGTTCCCCAATTTCGCCCATCTGTAAGATCTGGGAGTGGAATTGCACCTCCTTGTGGTTTCTCCTTCTTCTCCTTCTTCTCTTTCTTCTCTTTCTTTTCCTTTTTCTCCTTCTTTTCCTTTTTCTCCTTTTTCTCCTTCTTTTCCTTCCTCTCACCGCCGCCTTCATCATCAGATGATGCGTCACTATCGGATTCTTCCTTTACCTTCTTCTTTTTCTTCTTCTTACTATAATCAATCTCAAAATCACCGAGATCAATATCATCATACATTTTCTTTTTACTTTCGCGAGGCACTACTTGTACCATATCTTCTGCTTCAACTGCTAAACAATCGGCCATGATACTTACTTATAATTTTCCATTTACGAAAATTATGAATCAATTTTTTTTATGAATTTATATAGTATAATTCATAAAAAACATATTATATATGTATACAATAATTAATCTATCCTATAGCAACGTTTCTTCATTTCACAACTACTCTTTCTTCCAGCAGTTGCCTCTTGTATTTTAAGATATGATTTATGCAATATATTGAAATGGTTAAATTCATCCAACATAGTACTGTAAGATTCAATATTAAAACACATCTCAATAAATGCATAATTTGCTTTCTCCTTTGTGCAATAATTAAATGGAATATATACATCTCGTATAAAGCCATATTGCGCAAAGATCTCTCGCAACTCTATTGGAGTTGTCTTCGGATCAATATTGCGAATAAGTATTGATTTAAATTTCAGACTATCATCGGAAATTTTCAAATATGAACCATTTGGTGAGTAGAGTGGACGAGCCTTGTCCAACGGCAAAGCAATCCAATCATTGAATTTTTGCTGATTCAAAGCCCGTGTTTTTAGCCATAGACTTAGATCACTCACATTATTAAATCGTTTATTGTACCGACCATTATTTGTCGGCAATGATTTCTTTGCAATTGCAGCTGTGAAATTTAGACGATATGGAATTGATTTATAAACCTGCTCACGGATTTCCTCCGTCTGCATCTTTGTCTCTTCTCTTACCTGAATAAATAACTCCTTGTCCGCCTCTGTTAAATTCCAATCAGATAATACTGATCTAGATTGTAGTCTTGGCGTTTCAATTATATTAGAACTCATTTAATTCTGTACCTATTTTAAAATCTGGTTACTCTTTCATTTTTACATACTAAATTTCAAATTTTTTATAACTTATCTATTTTTCTCAGAATCTCTCTATATTTTTCGGCAGCCTGCTTTGAATTATATCTTTGGAATGGATCCAGATGCATCATTTTTTTGCATAATTCAAACAAATCTATTACAATTTCATGATCAATTATTGTATTAGTTATTGGTTTGCCCTGAGTTGCTTCTGCACCTAAATGATAAAGATTACCATAATACATTTGAACATGAAATAAATCTCGCACTTGTGCTACTAACATTAATCCAAGAGAATAAACATCTGATTGTAAAAGAATAAATTTTTTTAAAGACTTTGATAGCCCTTTTGAATGCTTGCGAGTTTTACTGGTACTTAATGAATTACGAGTATTTTCCTGAACAAATCTATTAATTATATCACGTATAGTCTTATATGAATTTATAAATGAAACAGAATATGTGTGTCCAGCAGTTTTATCCTTAAATACATAAATTGCATTAAAAACTTCCAATGGAATCTCTGTTTTTTTAACTAAATGATCAAAATAGGTGCTTACATTTTGCTCAAAAAATTCATCAGAGTTGCCGTCAGTGCCAACCGACTGCAACTTTTGCCATATATCATCAAAAATAAACATTAAATCAAATGAACGATAATTAAATAATTTTTGTTTCAATGTCCAACTATGCAGATCATTGTATAATTGAGAATTAGGCTTAAATATATTATTTATATTCTCAGACAAACCAAAATCAATATACTTGCATGTATTATCACAGACTACATTATCTGATTTAATATCTAAATGTACAAAGTTTTTGGTTTGATATAAATGTAGACCCTCAATGAGGTTACCCATTGCTTTAATAGTTTTAATAATTTTTTCCTTTTTGTTTGATTGAGATTTAACAATATCACGAGTTATATTATATAGTGTTTCACCTCCATGAGATGCCTGTAATAATTTATAAACTCCAGTTTTTGAAATAGCATCATACATTTTCTTTTTTTCCTCTACAGGCTTATCTTTAGGAAGAAGATTGCAATCAAAGAAACCTTCTTCTTTTGCAATTTCAAAATCATCAGGATGTAAATTGCAAATAATATTTGGATAAATAGAATATTTCATATTAGGATCTATTTTGCGAATATTTTGGGTTAGCTGAAATTCCTTGATAGCATTTTCACTAAAAAGAAGTTTACTAATTTGATTTGATCTTTGATTGCGATCTGCTGCACATCTAAATGCAGGAAAAAATCCACATCCATATGTTCCTTGTCCAACTAATTTACCACCTTTTTGTCTAGATCGCTTTCTTGTTCGGCGATTCATATCCTATTATGGTTGGTATATTTTATTCATCCTTGGTTATCAGCTTAACATAATATTCGGATGCTTTCACTTTATTCATAATTGCTTGGAATCGTTGTTGCAGATCAGTTAAAGTCTGTACAATTGCATCTTTATTCTTTCTCAGACGATTAGCAGCCTTCTGTGCTTCAGCCATTTGCTGTGAGATTGCCAGTCGCTGAGCCGGGTTACGTGCTAAATGCACGATCATTTTTTCATCTTCTGCTGACAAATAAGTTGCAGCAGGCATTGAGCCACTACGTACTATATCAACAATATTTGATGGTAGAGTAGGTAGCCATGTTCTATATGTTGCTTGATGGCCATCAGAATAATAGATCTGTTTCGCAGCAATATTTGCCTTCAAGGTCTCAATGACTTCAGGCATCTTTTCAAGTTCTTTCTTTCGCTTATTCAGACGACCTTTGATCGCCCAATCATGATTTTCTTCCAATTGTTTCTCTAGTTTCTTTATTTCTTCGGCAAGTTCATTTGGTCTTCCTTCTGTCTTCGCTAACTGAGTACGCCATGTAGATGGATCAAAATCTGCTGTATTTAGATTAATCTCATCTTCCTCGCTTGGCTTCTCTTCCTTTGATTTAGCTTCTGTAGGTTTTGCTTCTGCCTCTACAGGCTTTGCTTCTGCCTCTGCAGACTTTGCTTCAACTGTATTCTTAGCAATCTTCTTCTCTTTAGAAGCCTTTTTGCTCTCAACCAGTTCAATTAATGTTTTAAACGCATTCGTAAATTCATTATTCAATTTACGTAAAATGTCCATGATTTCTTTTTTTAATTTTGAACCCTCCATAAAAGGCATAGGTTCATTAATATCAATAAACATCCCAATAGGTGAATCATTCATATTTGTCAAAAGTTTTTGATAAATAGAAACAGCTTCAGTATGAGTAGTTGCACTTTTAATTTCATTACATGTATTATTAAACATATTTGCTAATTGCGTGAAATCATAACGAGTTTGTCTATTTGGGAAAATTGAATAAATACATGATGAATTTGAATTAAATTTAATGTCACCACTTTTATTTGGGTAACAACCACGAATATAAATTGTGAAAATAGGCTCTGAACTATTCCAAGACCACTCTTTAGTATAACTCTTAATTAATGATTCTGGAATCATCGGTAGTATTAAACTCATAATTGCTTTAAAATATGTTTATTATTAATAAATAAACAAAAAATAATTCAATTTTTACTTTAGCCATTTTAATTATTCGGTTTAAACTATATTGCGTGCATGTGTGTGCCATACTCCATAAGCGATCGCAACAATGAGTACAACAATTGATACAAATGCAAACTTTTCAGTCTGTGAAAACAGATTTTTCGCATCATCAATCTCCTTTTCAAGGGATGTGTCGGCTTCAGTGGCCTCTGACTCTGATTCAGCATCCGATGATGCCGCACTCACTGCTGCCGGCTTCTTTTGACCAATGTCACTAAGAAGGACATCAAAAGGGCTACCAACAAATGGCTCCGCAAGTGATAGATTTATATCATTCATGTTACGCAACAAGAATAGGATACTTACTTCCAGATCTTGGTGCTCTTTGCCTTTGGCTGTATTATCATGGTTAGTTAGTCCAAAGAGTGGAACATCAGTTGATGTGCCTGCACCGTAGCAGCAAATACTAAGCATGATCAATGAATTCAGTTTAGCAACAGCACTTAGTCGCTGCTCACTGTCATATAGTTTTAGAATATTGACGAGACCCAACATATGTCTATTCCTAAGTTGGAACAGACGGATGTAATAAATGGCCTCTTGTTTTAGTGGCTCAGCAAGATCTCCAAGAGTATCAATTCCAAGAAGTTCCTCCATTTTATCAGCCAATTCCTTTGAAATTTCATTGGTCTGAATTTCAAGATTTCTGTAGGTTTCAATATAGAGTTTGAGGAACTTAATTAGATGCATTTCGCAAATTGTAATTACTTGTGAATCAAATCCATGGAAACGACTATCGTCTGCCAGGGAAATATTCTGTACAATGGATTCACAGAAATTATTTAACTTCATAAAACTATTTTTTTGATCTAATTAAATAAATTTTTCAAAAAATCAATTTTACAATAATAATTAAGTGATTACGAAAAAACCTGGCCAATTGCCCTCGGTTTTTTATCTAAAACACTCAGAATTGCTTATTATTTGTTTTATATCAATCATTCTTTTGTCTGAGTTTTTTCTTTTTATTTTTACTTTTAACTGGGTCTAATACCCTCTGAAACGCTGAATACGCAGAGCCGCGCCTCTAAAATTTATGGGGGCGGCTTGTAACATGGCGAGAGCTTGTTCTGCGCTCACGCCGTTGAATTGACGAGCAACGGTTACCTTGATGTTGTTACCGGCGACCATACGGCCGGTGACTGGATCAGGATACACTGGACGGAATACGTCCAACACGGGAATGCCCGTGGCTGCAATCATCTCACGAATGTCATGTAGGGAGAGTTCGCCTGTGGGGAGATTATCAATGTAGTATTTGAATTCGCCGTAAGCTGGGTTTTCTGGGATGGTAGGGCGCTGTGCGCCGCAATACATCATTCGTGCGGGACGTTTAACTGACCACCAATCCTTGAAGCGCTGATTAAGCGCGACGAAGTCTGGACCCGTTTGAGCACGGCACCACGCGAAGGCATTGCGGCCAAAGATCGGGTGTCCATGTACAGGGGTAGGAACAGTAGCTGCCACCTGAACCGACACGACAGGCGTGGGCTCGGGTGCTGGTGCAGGTGCTGCAGCAGCAGACTCATCAAAGATCGCCTGTAAGAGCGCAGCTGTACGTTCCGCACCATTTGACGATGGCGTAGGAACGACAGCAGGCGCAGGCCGTGTCGTGATTTCATCTGTTATTGCATCACCCCATGTTCCTTCCCATGAATCTGCGTGGAGTTGATCCACGATAGTGCTGGGGTTGGGGTTAGTGTTGTCAGTGGAGGTAGTCGTTGTCACAGAGGCAGCAGCCTCAATAGGCTCTCCTTTAATAGTGATACGATGCTTGGACTCCAATGTCCGAACGAGTGCATCAGTATCGGCTCCCCCAGTATCCTTCACATACTGGGTAACCAAATTCCTGACATCCTCATCATCTAGTGCTTCAACGAAGCGAGCGTCATAAAGCTCGTGAAGTTCAAAACGGAGTTCCGTCACCTCTTCATCGGTAATACGCTCGCCCTCATCTTCCTGGGGCTGCCTCTCCTCCTCCCTGCATAGGGAGGAGTCACCATCACATGAGCCTGGGGCAAATGTGTCTTGGCGACTGAGTTGTGGCATCTGAGACATCATCATCCTGCAATAATTCATACCCACCATAAAGGCGGATGTCATCATATCTTGAATGCTGCTCATCTTTGTCCAAATCGTTGTCAAGTGTCTCGTTAACGAGGGGCCTGATATCAGTGAATTGGAACTAGGACTTTTGCAATAGAAAAAACCTATTTCAATTTTTTTTTCATATATTTTCCATCAAAATATACGAGAAAACATGGCCCCTTGGCCCTCTGTCTCTCAATAAATATACATTATGTGTGTTTTTGGTGTTTTCTCATTTTGTGTTTGTTTTTGTGAGTTGACACCAGGGTATTAATACCCCTTGAATCGCTGAATATGCAAGGCCGTGCCCCTGAAATTGATCGGGCCGGCCTGTAGGATAGAGAGCGCCTCTTGAGCGCTCACGCCATTGTATAGAGCAGGAACTGTCACGCTGATATAAGAACCGAACTGCATTTCGCCGGTCTGATCGCGATACATAGGACGATATACGTCCATCACTGGAATAACCGCTGAAATCATCTCACGAATATCGTGATTTGAAAGGGGGCCAGAAGGGAGATTATTAATGAAATATTTGAATTCGCCATGTTCTGATGTGTGACGAACCATGGGAGCATGTATCCCACAGTACATCATACGGTTTGGCATTTTGACAGACCACCACTGCTTGTGACGCTCATTGAGCGCCTTGAAGTTGTGGCCGGTGCGAGCGCGGCACCATTCAAAGGCATCGGAGCCAAAGATGGGGTGCTGCGGTTCGCGATCGTGATTGCGTTTGGGCTTAACCTCTTCCCATGACTCCTCCACATCTTCAGTGGCAGGAGCGGGAGGTACAGATTCTGATGCAGGCACGGGCGTAGGCTCAGGCTCAGAGTCGCCGCATCCACCACCCATGAAGGGATTGGGAGCGACAGCAGGAGCGGGAGCGGCGCGAGGGGCAACACGAGGAGCAACAGCAAGTCGCTTAATGACGACCTCTGGCTCAAACTCGTAGCCGCGCTTCACGCGGAGACGCTGGTGCTTTTGATCTTCGGGAGGTTCAGAGAACCAGTAGACAGGCCCGAATTGACCAATTTCTGCAATGTAGTGACCATCCGTGGTCACACTGTATTCAAGAACGCATTTCTTGATCTTGTTGTCAAAATGAGTGAGCGCATCTGCCTGATCTAGCGTAATCGCCATCAGGTCACGGATATCATCATCACTCAGAGCTGCGATAAAGTTGGCATGGAACAACTCATGCAGTGTGAAACGGCAAGCCGTCACGTCCGCATTCTCGTCGTGTTCCATCCTTTCATCTTCCGTCTGGACATGCCTCTGGTTGCACGCGCTTTGCGCGTGACCAACATCTGCCAGCGGCACCATCGTCATCTTAACTTCACTCTTGGGAGTTGTCATCGTGCTTCAAGTGCTCAATGTTCAAAGCCTTGCTTAAAAGCAGGTGTCTGAACGCGACTTTTTGCATTAGAAAAAGTCCCATTTCAATTTTATTTTAGCAACCTAAAATTGATATTAAATATCTTCCATTTAATAATTATTCAATTTAAGGCATCAAATGTCCGAAAAATTTCAAATACAGATTACAAATTTTACTAATAATACTATTACTTTAATTGAAAGACATTATATGTATGAATATGAAATTTATACAGATATAATAAAAAAAATGTGGCTACTTAATTTATCTGCACCCGCATATATATTCTTCCGTGATGAATACAAGAAATTATTTAAACAATTTGATCGTACAACTCGCCATATTATTAATTGTGCTCTCAATGCTCGTTATGCCCAGTGCTATAATGATAATTGGACAGGATTATATGGAGTATGTAATTTTAATTTCCCTGTTGATATGGCCAAAAAAAATGTTGATATTTTACACAATATATATCATTTCTTTAATAAAATTTATCAGGATAATTATACAGAAGGCAATATCTTTGCAGTAGATGTTATTCAATCTGAAGATGAGACTAATAGTCATGAATAAAATTCAGAGTCTAAATCTTTTTAATATAAATACATTAAATGTCACAACAAATTAAAGATGCAATTGAACTTGCATTATTAAATGATGAAGGACTATTAATAGGAAGAAATGGATCTACTGAACTTGAAGTTATTCTTCATGGATCAAGTTTTGAACAGCATATATACAATACTGGTATCTGGCCTCTTACGAAGAACAGTCTGGAAGAATATCGGACTGCAGCAATAAAAGCAACAATGGCTAGCGACTATTTAGCTACTGGGTGGTATGCTTCTTTGGCTGAAGAAGAGGAAGAATTTCTTCGTGCTGCTCCCGCAGCACTCACTAAAATTAATCTTATTGCTCTGGAACCTTACTTTTCAGATCAACGAAGTAGATGGACAAAATGTCTGGAAGAACAAAAAGTTGCTATTGTTAGTCCATTCGCGCGCATATGCGCAGATCAATATGCAAAAAGAGATCTTATTTGGCCTAATGGACTTCTTCCTAATATGACCATTTGTCCCATAGTTACAGGATATCCTCCATCAATTGCTAAAGGATCCTGTGAATGGCCCGAAGGTATCAAGAAGTGGCAGGATGCTGTTGATTATATTGTCAATGAAGTTATTGGATCTGGAGCACGTATTGCTGTCATTGGCTGTGGAGCATTAGGTATGATTGCGGGCGCGCGGCTTAAAGAAAAAGGGGTCATTATTATTGTTATGGGTGGCGCATTACAAGTGTTATTTGGACTAAAAGGTGCGCGCTGGGCTAATCATCCTATTATTAGTGGTTTCTGGAATGATGCATGGATATACCCTCTGTGTCGGCCGGCTAATTATGGAATCATTGAAGGTGGTTGCTATTGGTAAGGCATGCTTCGCATGCCGACCAAAGGCCACCAGAGCTGGCCGACCAAAGGTTGGCTTTGCCAACCGACCAAAGCGACCCGAAGGCATCCATGCCGACTGGCTCTGCTGGCCTCTATAAATAAAAAAAATTGAATTGTATCCATTAATTAAATAGAAATGTACAAGAAAAATGATCAACGTATTCAGTTTCAGGGAGATTAAAAACTCACAAAATTACGTACTACAGCTACTGTTAGTACCTATAGTAATTATTATGGCGGTTATGTTCTATCTCTTAAATGGGATCATATTTTATGGAATGACTGAAATTAATTGGTTTACAACTTTTATTCTGCGCTTTTCAGCTATTAGCTTTGTAGGTATATTTATTATTGGACATATACTTGAATCTATGGGGATTGCGAACATTAAAAAGTAAAACTGAAAAAAATTTATTTTTAGTATTCATACTTTATTACTAATGCATTACCATGAAGACATAAATCTATGCCATTTTGTAATGCTTTCAACTGCATTTTCACTTCTGCTATTCCTATATATTATTTCACCAATTATATGGTATAAATATTAATAATTTATAAAAAATTGAAATTTTATGCATTTTTAATGTAAATTAGATACATTAGAAATGAATACTGAAGATTGCTGTTATATTTGCGCTGATATTGAAACAGAACAAATGCAATTTGTTAAATCATTACCATGTTGTTGCGAAGGGACAATAAAGATTCATAAACTTTGTTATGAATATGTTCGTCGCTCTTCACAATGTGGAATTTGTAAACATTCTTTGCCTCAGGAACCAATTTGGATTAATGACCAATCTATGAAACAAGATGGTCTTGTCTTCTGGCAAGAAAATGAACAAGGACAAAAACATGGTCTTGAACTTACATATGTAATCAAGAATAATAGATATTCTATTATTAAAGAATTCTCATATAAAAATGGAAAACGTGATGGACCCTATAAGATTTGGAATTCAAATGGCAAACTACTTCTAGACGGTGCCTATAAAAATCACAATTCCTTTTCAGGACATCAACGACGTTATAAATCAGATGGATCTTTTGATCTCATTGATGAAACTGGTAAACTACACTTAAACAATAGAATAATTCATGTTTAAGAAAAAATAGTATTATAATTTTATATTACTATTTTTTAATGCATAAAATTGTTTCCTAGAAGCCTAACTGTTGTTATTCTCTCCATTGCACGATCAAATTTCTCTGGTCCTATGTTTGCCATATATAAATTATAGGTTCTACCAGTAGCTTGTCGGTTAAAATGTATAATTGAATTCATCGCCTCTAAACGGTTTCCACATTTGTCCAATAACATAATTTTGTTATATAAATTCTCAAAATAATTATCCATATCTTGAAGTGTAACTATATTTTCATCCAGATCGTAATAATATAGACCTGGTTCTCTTGGTTTATGTTGCCTAGATATAGGCTTTACTATCTGCTTCTTTACAAATAATGATATAACCCATGTCCAAATAATACTATAAATTGACATGATTCTTTGCTCATCGCACTTGCTTTGCATTTAAAATAATAGATAAATATAAAAATATATAGTAAATATTTTTCAAATTTTTATTTTATACACTAAAGGGAATACCTGCGGCTTTCAATTGTGCCATTTCCATTGATAGGGATTTTAGAGGGTTGAAACCATATACTTTTTCTAATCCAAGATGTAATAAACCATGAACTCCAATAAGAATACCAATCAGGATCATGACAATTAAAAAGAGATATACTGATCCTTCACTGATTTGACTGCAGTAACGAATTGAATAGATAAAAACAAAAAGAAGAATTAGACCAGTTATTCCAAGTGCATAAAAAGATGGATAATCAATCATATCTATTTCATACAGTTTTAGATTGCAGCCGCCCTAAACACCACCAGTGGATGCAGGAGCACCTTGACAATTTGTTATCGGAGTAGATGACGGACAGTTAGTTGCACAGCCGGCATGTAATGCACAGCCATCACGATAAACAGTTCCCGCACCAATATTGGTATCAATACGCACAGGATCAATGGGAGGAGGACCCTGCATAGGTAAAACAGATTGACTGTTATTTACTGCAGTGCTATTTGAATTCTTAAATGCATATAAAGCACGTGCCTTGCGAAAACGAGTAACATCAGAAGAATCATAATTAGCAACACTCATTTATTCTGACATAGATCAATAAATTAGTTTAAAGTAAAACCAATAACATTGGGAGCACAAGGAAACCTTGGCTGAGGAAAGGGTTGATTATTAGCAATTGGAGCCGGGGGACAAGGTGGTGGTGTAAATCTCTGGTATTCAAGAAATCTTGCATTAGGATTTGTAGTATAATCCACATACAAAATTGAATCTCGTAGCCTCTGAAGTCTTATTGATTCAGTTATTCCTCCAGCTGAAATATGTGCATCTGTTGGCCCTATACCACAGGCTATTGCCAATTGCTGAACCGTCTTTGTATATTGAGACTCAGTCTGTATAGTTCTTGTAGCAGAAGGTTGTGGTCTGCATGTTGTTGTGCAAATATCGGCTTTTGGTATTGGCTCAAAACAACAACCACCAGGCTGTGTTGCAGAAACTAAGTTTGATATTCTACCTGCCTCCGTATTACCGGAAGATGTTGCTGATCCATTACCATAAGGCGGTGGTGGTGGACAACGAATCTTCGCAATTTTATCATTAATTGTGCAGGCCCTAATCTGACGCTGCAATGCAGCTAAACGCGCTGATTCAGTATAACTCATAACCTAACGTTTTGATAGCTTTTAATATCACAAATAATCGCATGGCATATAATACTATGAAAATTATTTGTTATCTTGGCACCTATAAGCTATTTACTTACGGCTGCGGTTGCGGCGGTTACGGTTGCGACGGTGAGTAGCACGACGGTGAGTCTTGCGACCAGTGCGACGATGAGTCTTGCGACCACGACGGTGAGAGCGACGGCGACGACCGCCGGCCATAGGCTTAGTTTCAGATCCAGAGGCAGATGATTCCATTTCTATATCTATATCTTAGATTTTTATAACGCATGGCCGGGAAATCTTGCTCTTAATTAGGATATGGCCTATCTAGGTGGAAAAGCAACTGGGTCACAACATATTTTAAAAGTATTAAATCACCCAGTCTTCAATGAAATGCCGTATATAGAACCTTTTTGCGGTTATTGCCATGTGCTCAGACGCGTTATAAACAAATCTAGCTATACTGCTAGTGACTCAAATGAACTCTTAATCATTCTTCTTCAACATATTCAAAAAAGCACAGAACATGAGTCCATTGATGCACAAGAATACAAAGCACTTGCTGCCAATCCCTCTTCCGATCCATTAAAAGCTGCATATGCTGCCTTCACATATTCCTATAATGGTAAGTTCTTCGCTGGCTATGTTGGTGATAAAACAAGAAACTATCCTGCAGAACGAAAACGCTACTACAATCGTCTTCATGATAATCCCGTCTTCGCTTCTTCCGATATCAAAATTGGTCCATATTCAATGTATAAACCATCAAATATACATGCACCTTCCATTATTTACTGTGATCCACCATATGAAGATACTGAAGGTTATAGAAATACATTTAATAGTTCAGAGTTCTGGAACTGGGCCAGACGAACTACAAAAGCAGGTAATTATGTCTTCGTCAGTGAATATAAGGCCCCCGAAGACTTTATTTGTATTGTGCAAAAAACAAAGAGACAATCTGTGGCTGGCCGTGGTGCTACTCGGAAACGTGAAGAGGTTTTATTTGTTCATGAATCTTTATTGAAAGATGAACGTATTATGGAAGTTATACAATCTGTAGGAGATAAATATCCCTGTAGTGGTACCGAAGACAGCAGTAAAAGTACAAGAAGAAAAACACTTAGAAGAAAAAAGTGATTATTCAATTAGAAGAATATGGATCAAAAAATCGGTGAAATGGATAAGAAACCAACCGTGGTGATTACAGAACGTCCTGAATTTATGGAACCTCTTAGTCCAAAACCAACACTTAGTCCTAAACCGACTATACAAGTTCCATCTAAAACTGTGAAACTGAAAACTGAATAGTTCCAAACAAATAATAGTAAAATTGAATATTTTTCCTTTTACAAATTATAAGCAACAACATAATGGCAACCGAAGAATGTCCTATTTGCGTAAGTCAATTTACGACAACTGTTAAAAAACCTATCAGTTGTCCTAAATGTAATCATGTAGCATGTATTCAATGTGTGCGACAGTATATGTTGGGTCTAATTAATGATCCTCATTGCATGAATTGTAATTTTGGATGGACACCTACATTTATTCGTCAGAATCTAACAATAACCTTCGTCAATAACGATTGGGCTGATCATCGTCGTCAAATTTTATGGCGACGTGAAGAAGCCTATTTACCTGAGTCACAGGTTGTTGCTGAGCGAATTGTTCAAGGACGTAATATGGAAAAGGATTTAGAACCTTTGAGAAAGAAACGTACTGAAATTGTTAAAATGCTAGACCAGATTGATATTGAACTTAATATTAAGATGCGTACTATGAATCGGCTCCAACAAGGCTTGGATCCATCTGGTTCTGCTGCTGTTAAATCGGCAACAGAACGTAAGGCATTTGTTCGCCGTTGCACTTTCACTGGTTGTAATGGCTTCCTATCTACTGCATGGAAATGTGGTATCTGTGAGAATTATAGCTGCTCTGAATGTCTTGCTGTTAAAGGCAAGGATCGTGATGCAGAACACACTTGTAAGCCTGATGATATTGCTACTGCTAAATTGTTGGCCAAAGATACTAAGCCTTGTCCTAAATGCGGTGAAGGTATCTTTCGTACTGAAGGATGTAGTCAGATGTTTTGCACTGCTTGCAAAACACCATTTGACTGGAATACAGGAAAAATTATCTCTGGGGGTCTAATTCATAACCCCCATTACTTTGCATATATGCGCGAACATGGAAATGCTCCTGGTCGTGCTGTAGGTGATATTCAATGTGGAGGTATGCCGCATTTCCGTGATTTGAGCGGGGTTAAAAATAAGGAAAATCGTGCTCAAATGGAGGAGATTTTCAGAAGTATTAATCATACTATTGATGTGGAGGCTAGACGCTTTACCGCCCACATTGATGAACTACATAATCAGGAATATCGGGTTAAATATCTTCTTAATGAAATAAAAAAAGAAGATATTGAACAAGTTCTTATTAATCAAGAAAGAAAGCGTGAAAGACATCGTGTTATTCGCGAAGTCATGGATACATTCGGTAATGTCGGTGCAGAAATCTTTCGTCGTTTCATTGCAGATGCAACAACCAAGGGCTCATGGGATGATCTCTGGCCAACCTATCGTGCAGAACTAGAAGGGCTGCGCGACTACTGCAATAATGAATTATTAACTATTAGTTATTATTACAAATGCTCTGTTCCTCAATGGAGTACAGAGAATTGGTCTATCACAAATCAATCAGAAGCTGATATGAGACGCACAGAACGTAATCGTGTTCTTGCAGCCTATCAGAAATTGAAAGATACTAAAGCTGCTCCTGCAGTTACAGTTGCAGCAGTGGTTCCAGCGGTTCCAGCACCCATACCAACTATTACAATTCCTAATATTCCAGGACTACCTGATATTGTAATTAAATTACCAGCAGTTGAGCCTAATACAAAATAGATTTAGTGTTTATTGAAATTTAATAAAGATATTATTTTTTGAATAAATTTTTCTTGTCATATAATTTGTCAAATTCACTGAAGAACGGAATAAATGATTCATTACATTCTGAAATACTTAAATATGGTGTCAAATCATCTAGACCTAACAGACCTATTTTTCTCAAAAATTGTGTCAATGATATATTATATGGATCAATGTATTCATCAATATATCTATCAAATTGTTTTGTTATTTTTTTCACTTTTGATACAAATGTTTTATAATCATTAAATTCATCTGTTAGTAAACACTGTTTATAATATTGTCTGAAAGATCTATTATAAAGAGCTGTTAAATGTGATACTTCTTCCTTGAATTCTTTTGCAATCTTCCATATTCTTGAATTTCTTGCCTTATATAATTTTAATTCTTCTTTTGTAAACTCAATATAATCTTTCCAAAACTGAATATCTTCAGGCTTCAATTCCTTAATTTTTTCATCCAATTTTGAAGTTATATCTATAAGATATTTTGTCTCTGACATTGTATAGGCTTCTTCCAATGAAATAACATTCTCCATATTCATTAAATTTGTTGGTGGAATTATTGTATTTTCCTTTGCTGCACTTGATGTACAAACTCTACATTGTGGGTGCTCAGTAGTACTATAAATTTTATTACAAGATGCAAGACCACAACGTAAATGGAATACATGCTTACAAGGAAGTTGCATATATCCATGAATTGTAGCATCTATTGATGCTTCACACAAACAACAATTCATTTTATTTAATGGCAAACCTGCTAAATATTGATAAAGATGCTTTATGCACCTGCAGCTTAGTCGCCTACCGCTTAGTCGCTTGCCACTTAGTCGCTTGCCGCTTAGTCCATGAACATTAAACGCCCACGACCCTCCTTAATTTCATATATACCCCATGCTTCACCGATTATTTGCATAAACGTTGTTCTCTGATCATCACAAGGATCAGGCTCTGAATCTTTGAGATCAATTGATAAAGTAGGTCTTGATGCAGTTGTGAAATTCACAGTTCCTGTTGGTTGACGATTATACCCTATTCCTTCAGGAATTGACCAGCGAAGTTCCTGTTGACCTCTATCTGCCATAAAGCGCTCATCCTTAACAAGCCCTGTTATTGTATGAAGAACAGGAGATGGCCAAATATATTCACGCTCTTGTCCTGCAACCTGGAAGCCAATATTATTGTAAAATTCCTCTCCTCCAATGAGCCAAAGACGTCCATCTGAAAGCCATTGTTTACGCCTGAAATAAATCATTAATCGCTCCATTGGATGACGCCCCTCCATACGCCTCTGGATCACCGAGGTTCCACCACGATCTAGACCAACATAATCTGCCTCACCAATTGTAAATGTCTCATCATAATAACGGATAAATGGTATTTTAAAATGCTGAGCACGCATCTGATTTGCCGTTTCCTCTGTAATATATATCTGTGTAGTCTCAAGCATAATGCTTGGTTTGCCTAACGCCGCACGACCTGCTCCACCAATATCTGAAACTATTGCGGTGCCATTTGGCGCTTTAACATTAAATGTAATATTCCATGGCGCAGGGACTTGAAGGCCAGCAGGCGCTGAACTCTCCCAAAGCTGCTCTGCCTGTCTCAAAAACAAACGAATTCTGAAATTTTGATCGCGCAAACAACATAATGGAAGTCCACCATCAGCGCGCCGTTGAAGACATGGAAAAGGTATACGTACACGAAGACGATTTGGCGTCGCATTTGCAGCTATTTCACGCGGTAAGCCATTGTGAACACCTGCAAGATTTGCATTTAAATAATATTGTGCATTAGTATGTGATGTATTTTCTAAGGCTAATAGACTATCACCACTAATATCCTGAATTAGGAATTGATCCTGAAGAATCTGTATACGTTCAAAGAGAAGATAACCAATTCCACGAACCCAGCCATATTTATAATTAGGCGCTGAAGATGCTTCAACTTCATTTTGCCAATTAGATTCTTGTGGTGGATATGTTGTTCCACTAGCGACAATGGGAAGTGAAGGAAGCCATGAAGGCATGTCAACTAGGACATACATATCAGTCATTATGTCTCCCCATGTCTCTAATTGGAATTCAATCATTCGTCCAAAATCTGCTGCATTAGATGGAACTTGTGTACGTGTATCAGCTAAATGCGGTTCTTGTGATCCATAAATAGTATTAAAGGGAGATTCAGCCTTGGTGGGATCCTTTGAAAAGAAAAATGCGTCCTTATTTCCACGGGCCACTAATTCCAGAAGCGCACCGGGCGTCAAATTCTCTGTACCAATAGTTGCCATTTCCTAAATGTAACATGGAATATGGTTTTTAAGGTCTGAGCCTCCAAACAAAAATTGACGCTTATGTAGACTTGTAAATTAATTAGAATATGAAGCTTGTAATTGTTGAAAGTCCTGCAAAATGCAGCAAAATCGCTGGATTTCTTGGACCAGACTATAAGGTCCTTGCTTCAATGGGACATATAAGAGCACTGGATGAAGATCTTGATGCTATTGGTATTGATCGTGATTTTGAAGCTCGTTTTGTCTTCATGAAGGATAAGGCAAAAGCAATTAATGCATTGAAGGCCGCTGCACAAGAGGCATCTGAAGTTATTTTAGCTGCAGATGATGATCGTGAAGGGGAAGCCATTGCCTATTCAGTTGCTCTCCTTCTCAAACTTCCTATTGCTACAACGAAACGTGCAGTATTTCATGAAATTACTAAGAAGGCTGTTTGTCAAGCTGTTGATAATCCACGAATCCTTGATATGAATCGTATTCATGCTCAGCAGTCTCGTGCTATCTTAGATATGATGATCGGATTTACTATCTCTCCTCTTCTATGGAAACATGTTGCCCGTGGTCTATCTGCAGGTCGCTGTCAAACACCTGCATTGCGATTCGTATGTGATCGTGAGGCAGAAATTGGACGCTTCGCTGCACAAACCTCTTGGATTATTCGCGGTACGTGGACTACTGCAAGTGCGACAGCTGGCTCAAAGGCGCCTACATTCGTAGCTACCCTCTGTGACGAACTAGAAGATGAAGAAAGTGCTACTAATTATTTGGAGATGCGTCTTGAAGATCCGCAGGCAACTATTATGGAAACTGCGACAAGGCCATGGACTGAAAACCCTCCTCCACCTCTTATTACAAGTACATTGCAACAAGCCGCATCCTCTATTTATCATAGTAATCCAAAAAATACTATGAGAGTAGCACAGCGGCTATATGAAGCAGGTCATATTACTTATATGAGAACAGATAAGGCAGTATTATGTGCTGAAGCAGTCACTGAAGCACAGGCATTAGTAACAACAAAATATGGAGCTGAGTTTGTCGGTTCTGTTGGGGCTACTGCCTCTGCCTCTGGCTCTGCAGAGCCTAAGAAAACAAAGGGAAAAGCGAAGGCCAAAGAGGCAGATGCCGATACGGCTCAAGAGGCACATGAAGCTATTCGCCCTACACACTTTGATGTGGATTCATTGGCTGGTGCCGAATGGACACCATTGGATCAAAATATATATCGTCTCATTCGGGCTCGTGCTATTCAATCTGTGATGGCACCTGCGCGTGGTGATACAGTAACAATTAAAATGAAATGTGACAGCGATGATGAGGATTTCCTCTGGTCAGCTACTGGACGCCGCACGACTTTTCAAGGTTGGCGTGTAGTTGGTGCGCGACCGGTTGATGATGATGAAAGTTCAGACTCGGACTCTGATGGCTTTGATGCATTTAAAACACTATCAGCCTTCAAGGTCGGTCAAAAGGTTCAATGGACTTCCTTAGAATCACAGCCACACATTACTAAAGCGGCACCTCGCTACACTGAAGCAACCTTGGTCAAGGCCTTGGAGCAACGTGGTATTGGTCGCCCATCAACATTTGCATCACTTTTAGACGCAATTATTGAGAAAAAATACGTTGAGAAAAAGAATATTGAAGGTACGAAGGCGACTTTCAATAAATATATGGTGGCTGCACCTGGTGCAGCTATTGTAAAAACAGAGTTCCAGAGATCACTAGGAGCAGAAAAAGATCGTTTGGTGCCGACAGAACTCGGCCATCAGATGTTAACGTTTGCTCTCAAACATTTTGCGGATCTCTTTGATTATGGATTTACTGCTGGTCTTGAAACATCCTTGGATAAGATTGCCGAAGGCGCTGAACCATGGAAAAATGTTCTGCGACTTACATGGAATTCCTATAAAGATCGCTATGGGGCTCTTAATCAGGCTGTCAGCAGCGTCAGCAGCGGCCAGTCAAAAGATTTTATGAAAGATCTTGGAGATGGCTTAAAGGCCCAAGTTACTAAGAAAGGCCCATTGCTTATTCAAGAAGCCGCTGAAGAAGGAGGTAAAGCCAAATTCTATGGCTGGCCTCAAGGAGTCACATTCACTGATATCACACCTGAAGTGGCTCGTCAATTTATTACTCACTCTATTGCTGCTATTCCAAAAGTTGGAACACATGAGGGCGAACCTATTACTAAGCATAAAGGTCAATATGGCGAATATGCTAAATGGAAGGATATTTCAGTTCCTTGGAAAGAGGCTGATACATTGGAAACTATTATTGAGAAAATTATTGCTAAGGGCGGCGGATCAGGAGCACAAGGAGGCGGAGCAGGAGGCTCCACAGGAACACAAACAGTCGGTCCATTTACATTTAAAACAGGCCCTTACGGTCCATATATGTATAAAACAGATCTGAAGACGAAGAAATTTGTTTCAGTACCTGCTGGTTTAGATGCAAGCAAACTAACTGTCAGAGAGGCAGATGAAATTTATAAAAAAGGCCTTGAAGAAAAGGCTGAAAAAGCGAAGAAAGGTGCGCAATGGGCTGCAGTCAAAGCAGCTAAGGGGCGTTAATTAAATAATTAAAAACTATATGTAATTTTTAGCGTTATGTCCTTAAAAATTACATATGAAGCATATGGAAGAACAGGCAATAATTTAATTCAATTTGCAACATGTAAATTAATTCAAATTATGTTCGGTCAACATTCCTTTATATACAATAAAAAATTATTAAATCCTATTATTTTTGATGATAAACTCTATCAAAAATTAATTGAAGGTGACAGAGACACTGAAGAACTTGTAAAGAACAGGAACATTTTGTGTCAAGGATATTTCCAGGATGATCGTCTTCTTCTTTGCTTCAGGGAACAGCTGGTGGAAGAATTTTTGAAGAGTAGAGAAACTATTTACGATAATAATTGTCGCAATCGTTGTCTTCGCTCGTTCTTCCAGGTTGGTCCACAAATTAGCCCTTCAGAAAAAGATATTATTATTAGTCTTCGTCTTGAAGATTTCTTCCAGGCTAGTACCTCTTCAACAAATATTATTCCTCCGCAATTCTATTTAGACATAATATCCCATCAAAAATATGAAAGATTAATTATAGTATGCAAACGCCCTTCATCTGATCCAAGTGCTCAATGGGAAAAGAAGTATTTGTCCAAATTTATGCATCTAAATCCTATAATTAGCCATGGTTCTTTAGAGCAAGATTCAGCTCTAATGCGAGCTGCACCGAGATTAATTCATTCTAATTCAACTCTCTGTTGGTTTAATAGTTATCTCAGTAATAAACTTCAGCGATTTATCCCTGATACAGGTTTCTATCCTGAGCAAAGACTTGGGCTCATTGATATTAGCACAGATGTAATAATTAAAGTGAAACCTATGACAAATAATGAAGTTTTAAATTTATAAAATTGATTAATTTTCAATTATATAAGATGTTTTAATACAATGTGCGATATTCAGCAATTATCACATTATAATTTGACGCATCATGTTAATTATAATAAAACGCCATTTCATACTTATATAGGATCGCGTCTACAAATCTGCGTGGATGAAATTATTTCGGAATTCCACAATCTTGATGGCATTAGTAAATATTCTGTAAGTTATTTGAAATATTTCTTTCAGACTATTGTGGAAAATATTTGGACTTTGAGGGATTTTAATGTGACACTCATTCCGATTATTTCAATTATTTTGGAGTATATGCGTAAAAATGTAAAAAAAAATAGTGAACTAAATGTACTGATTGATCAATATAATTCTTTGTTACAACTAGAAAATGGAGGTTAAGCCAGAGGTCCCTTTAGAGGGTATTATTGTACCTGCAAGTAGTGCGCCCAAAGTTGAAGAAAAACCTAAGAAAAAGAAGCCTAATAATGGCTGGACGGCAGAACAGGAAGAGCTTGTTGCAAATTGGTCCGATGTAGCCTCATGTTATAGACTATTACATGATAAGACTGAAAAACGCTTCAGTCGTTTCAATATGGCTATGACTATACCTGTAATTATGCTATCAACTATGACAGGTACGGCAAACTTTGGCATGGGCTCTTTTTTTGGTGATGATATTAAGAGTCAGAAGTTTGCCAATTTAGCTATTGGTGGTGTTAGCTTAATTGCTGGACTTATGACTACACTGGGCAACTTCTTGCGATATGCACAAAACATGGAGGCTCATCGTGTTGCATCAATTGCATGGGGAAAATTCCAGAGACGTATTGCGGTTGAATTGGCGCTTAATCCGAATGAACGCCAGGATAGTATGGATTTTATTAAATTATTGCGGAATGAATATGATCGGTTAATTGAACAGGATCCTCCTATTCCCGAAAAAATCATTAATCAGTTTGAAAAACAATTTAGAACTATTCAGATCAAGAAACCTGATATATGTAATCACTTGGAACGTACTGCGATCTATAAGATGAAGGCTGCTGGTTCTACCGCTGAATTGATGGAAGAAGATATACCTCCCCTTGTGGCTCCTGGATCAGCTGCTTCTCGTATTCAGAGCTTCATTATTAAGGCCAGCTCTGAAGCTAGTACTCCGAGAAATATTATTGATATTGCAGGAATCGTTGAAGATGATGGGCGCGTTTAGAATTGTGAATTAAGTTCTTCGGCATCAGTGGCGACGTTGTTGCCAAGTGCTTCGGTAGCTCGGCAGATATAATCTGTCAGCGTACGTAGCACTCCGTGCTTCGGTAGCTCAGTTAGGTCAGAGCGCATGGCTGTTATCTAATACAAAAGATATTAGGCACCATGAGGTCGTAGGTTCGAACCCTACCCGAAGCGATCTTAATAAACTTTAAAAATAAATTATAATGGATCTTATAATATATGTTCCATTACAATTTAGCATAATATCAGCTTATATATTCAATTTAAATTTAATAATTATATTTGTTTCAAGTTGAATAGCTATTTTTATAGAATAATTATTTACCTTAATCATATTTATAATTTCTTTCATTGTATATGTAGCATCTTTATTTTGTATGGATAAATTTAATGCTGGAAACCAGTTATAACCATCTAACCCATTCTCATCAGTTAATTTCATATTAAATGTAGTTGTTTGTAATATTTTTTGCGTGGGCATTGACATCCATATATCATCTAAAATTGACCTATATCTTAATTTCATTGAAATAATTTCTTCCCGATTTTTAACAATACAGTCTAATATTTTAGATGAATTTAATTTTATTCCATTAAATTCATCTTCTGTAATATAAATTTCTTTTGGAGTAAGGATTAATTCACCATTTATAATTTGTTGTGTGTATTTCTCAATATTTGGGATACGAATAATTTCACTCATATTTATTAATATTTAATGTTACTAAATTATTTATTTTTGTCAATTTTACTAAATTATCAGCATTTTACATCTCCAAAGTTTTAAAAGCCTTTTAATTGCGACGCTTATGGCGTCTTGTGATTCTGCGACGACGCTTACCACCCTTCAAGCTCCGAGTAACTGCACAGCGTGCACCAAAGCTTCTCATCTGATCTTTATCTGAAGGATTGATCATATCATAGGTTATTGCAAGTTTTGAAGGTGGTTTCAATGGTGCTTCTCTGTAAGTTATTGCTAGTGGAACTCTTGGACCATATGTGAATTTGAGAGGCCATAATTCAGTATTAAGAGGAGATGAGGGCCCCATGGGATATGTTGCCGCATTAGAGATTTTAGAATGCAATGATCTCATTACATTTGCATGTGATACAACTGCATATGATCCGTCATTCTCAATTGAATTATCAATAGCATTAAGGAACTCAGTAATATTTGGTTTGGATTTGGTTGCAGGATCTCTAGCGCTAATTACAGTGAAATCAACTGGATTACGTACAGTACCTGGTGGTGGCATAGGTCTAGGTTCTGATCCTAATTGTGACTCATACCAGGCTATTAGTGCAGGTAGTCCAATACTTTCATTTTCAATATCCAAGCCACCAAATGCACGTTCTTCTGAAATGTAAGGAATAACTTTGATTGGAGGATAATTTATACGAGGAACAACACTTGATCTGTAGGCGGCTGTATTCAATTCAGGGAAGAATTTACGTACAATACTTGGATCACCGAATACAATAAGCGCTGTTTCAATTGAACGTCGCAAATATGAGGCGAAGACCACTGGATATTCTTTTCTTTGTAACATGATACGAAGCTGTAATGCCTGTGAAATACCAATATTAGATAGAACAGGATCTTTACCTTCAGCTGTAGATTTGATGACACGTCCTAATTGCGCACCGAGCATTGAAAATCCTTTTGATTTTTGTCTAATACCCTTTTCAAGATTTGCACAAGAGAATCCATGACGGATCATATCAAGATTGAATGTCTTTTGTGCAGGTGGTGGAGGTGCAGGAGGTGGAGGTGCTATAACAGGTGCAGGAGGTGGAGGTGCTATAACAGGTGCAGGAGGTGGAGGTGCTATAACAGGTGCAGGAGGTGGAGGTGCTACAACAGGTGCAGGAGGTGGAGGTGCTACAACAGGTGCAGGAGGTGGAGGTGCTACAACAGGTGCAGGAGGTCTAGGTGCAGGTACTCTTCCTCCAGGTGCAGGAGTTGGTACTCTAGGTGCTGCAGGTGCTACTACAGGTAAGGCTCTTACAGCTGGAACTCTTCGTAATCTTGGATCTGGTCTTACGTAAGGAGCAGGAGCTGGCAAACCATTCAATGTATTTATAAAGTCAGCAGGTCTTAAAGTATTACCATCTGAAATCCATCTTTGATAAGTAATAATTGGTTTAATAAAATCTCCTCTAGCATCTGTAACGTGTCTGATCATGCCTCTAATCACATTTCTTTTATTTATATAAGGTTCTTTATATAATCTAATCATATTATCAAATGATATTGCATTACCAGATGCATGTAGAACTGCAAACCATGTCATATTGAATAGATCTCTTTGTGCTTCAGGTACAACAGGAGGGCGCATATTACCATCAAACCAAGTTCCCATTATTTCTGGCTGGAACTTGTTAATCAAAAACATTAATTGAGGATGCATATCAACAATTAGATCCTTTTCAAGAAGGAAACGAAGAGGTTCAGAATTGTCTGCTAATTGATCTTGTTTAATAGTTCTTGCTGAAGGAGATATAATTACACCTGCAGGTGTTATAATCTTTAAATCACGAATTTTATAATATAAAAATGCAGTTTCTAAAATTTCAATATTATCAGCATTTCTGCGAATATATTCAGGATTAAAATTAGTATTACGTTCTGGGTTTAATGCATATGTTCCTATAGGATTGAAATAATTTTCACGATCGCCTGCAGTGAATAATACAACTGCTGAATTAATATCCTTTGGAGCATTTGCGCCTGCAATACCATTGTTTAATAATGGTATATTTGGATCTATTGCTCTAATTTTACTAATTTCTATAGCCATAAACATTTTAATCGGCCCTGTTATTATATGATTAATACCTCTTTCAAAACCTCCTGCGTTGGCAATAAGTCTTAAAATTTTATCCAAATGTCCAACAAGCATATTATAACCCTCATCCGTCAGTTGTAGTCTAAACACATTAAGTACAAGTAGTTTTCTTTTAACATCTGCATCAGCTGCTTCAGGCATAGCATCAATAATTTCTGTCCAATAATTCCATAATTTAATAAATTTCTTCCAGAAATCATATTGCTCATCAATTGACAATTCCTCAAATTCATCAAACGGAATTCTGAACAATAACTTTGACCATATTTGTAACTCTGCCCCATCGCCTTTTGTAGTTTGACCTAGAGTGGTACTATATGTTCCATTGGCATCTTTAGCAAGTCTAGCACCAGTTGAATCTAAGAATACTGGATCTACATTAATATGCAACTCATTAATTAAATAATTATAGTCAATTGGCTCATATGCAAATCCTTCAAATAATGTTGCATTATGATATTTTGGTGGCAGATTTGCACGATTTATGAAATTAATTGGATCTCCTGGTGCTGGTCTAGCAGGTGGCGGTGGAGGAGGTGGTGGTCCAGCAGGTGCTCCTCCAGGGGCTGCACGACCTAGTTTAAATCCAATCTTTGGTCCTGCACGTAAGCGACCTCTTGGTCTTTGAACTAAGCCGGCATCTGGAGCAACAGGAGGTGGTCTTGGAACTAAACCAGCATTAATATCTGCTGGTACAGGTGGTGATCTAGGTGCTACTATTGCTGCTGGATCTGGATCTGCACTCCAAACAACTGGATCATCTACAAAAATATGAGGTCTACCCAATTCTAATTGTTCTGTTGCACGTATAATTACATTATAATACCTCTCATTTACTAATTTTGTAGGATCGTGAATAAGTTTTAGAATCTGAACTGGCCTTGTTATACCTCTTTTTATTAAACGATTAATGAAAAATGCAGCTGACATACCAACATCAACAAGGGCTAGACGTGGTGGGCCATCAACAGGGTTAGAACAACGTACAACAACACAGCCCTTTTCTTCTCCACATCCAGTGTAATCACCTTTTTCCATACCATCATGCATTGTATTTTGATATGAATGTGTTGGACAATGTCCAACTACTGTTAATTTAATCGGTGATCCATTAACTAATCTGCATCCTCTACCAGGTTGTTTAGCATATATACGATTCCATAAAACAGAGCTATCATTAGTAGAACCATTGATTAAAATATTTCTAAAAGACTGAATTACATCAGGATCTCTAAGTACATTTCCTGGTTTTCTATTAATAAGATTTTGTATATCTGTTATTTGATCTAATTTAATTTGATAATTATTTACACCATCATATACATGGAATCCTGCATGAATACATGAAACTTCTTTACTACCATCTTTTATTAAATTAATAAAAATGTATGGAGAATGACTGTATAATGCTCTGAAACATTCTTTTGAATTATTCCAGATATTAAGTGCTTGACCTAATTCTTGATTACTATTTGGCCCTACATTAAAGAATTGCTTAGCAGTTTCATGTGAATATTCCCATCTAACACTCCTTTCTTTAAAAAATTGTAAAGTACCTGGGTTATTAGGAAGCGGATTTAAGAATGTTTCTATACCACCAATTGGTTCAATACAATGATTACCCATTGTAAATAAAACTTCAGAACCATATCTGCGTGCGCTTAGACGTAAATTATAGAGTAAAATCAATAATAATATTTCAAATGTTCCTTGTGGGTCTTCTACTTCTGATATGATATTACGACCAAATTCACGTTTTCCATCAATCAGGTCGCCTACAATTATAAACAAAGTTCTAGGATTTGCTGGATTCCACATAATATTTTCATATACTGAATAATCATATATATCATTAGTAGTCCAGTTGTAGGGCCTAGGTCCATTAACAACTGCTAAACCACTTGTTGTAATTATGCTCATAAATTTACGTAAATCTGCATGAATATCACTTGTTATATATACAGTATCATATTTAGTTGCATCAATATTGTTATTTAAGTTACCAAAGTTGGCACCAACTATCTTTCTCTCAATATCTGGTAGGCCTGCTATCAATAATTTTTTTTGTTCACCCAATCCAGGTCCAATAAGTGCATTCAAATCTGCTGCTGTAATACGTTGTCCTGGTTCAATAGGTATAGGCCTTATAAGAGGTGGTCCTGGTCTTGCAACTGGTGGTCCTGGTCTTGCAACTGGTGGTCCTGGTCTTGCAACTGGTGGTAATAGAGGCTCACCTGTTTGTCTTAATCCATATGCCGCTGCACCAGCTAGAGCACTTGCTGCTCCCAATGGTAATAATACATTTGTAGCAGTTGGACGTGGAGGTGCAGATGCAGATGTAGGTACAGACGCAGATGCAGGCGGAGATGCAGGTATATAATGACCCATTACAGAACTAGCTGTACTTGGTGGTATTATACCTGCAGGTGCAGATCTTGGTCCCCTGGCTCTTGATTCAAAACGATCTCTTAAACTTGCAACACTACCAATTCTTCCTGTATTTATATTCGCTGGTCTATTTCTAGCAGGTGTTGGAATAGGTGCTATAGGTGCAGGTGTTCTAGGTGCAGGTGCCACAGATGCAGGTGCAACAGGTGATAATATTGGAGTTGTAAATTCTCCAACAGGTGAATCAACTTCGGGTACAGGAAGTCTAGAGGCTACTGGTTCAGAAGGTACAAGAGGACCAGTAGAAATATTTGTACCTCCAGGATATGCTTGAAAAGGCATACGATTTAATGGATTTGTACTACCTACAATTGTTGTAGGAGTAGGTGATCCATTTAATCTACGTCCTGTTTCTGAATTATATATTTCTACACCAGGTGGTAATCCAGTCATACCTCCAGGTGGAGCATTTATAGATTGATAAGGAGCTGGTAATTCACCTGTTCTAGGATTAGCAACAAATGTATTTCCATTCCAAACATAATTCCATGCACTTGTTTCTGTGTTAGTAGGAGCAGGTCCTCTTGGATCAACTAATGCACTGCTAGTTCTAGCTACTTCTCCAGATGCATATGGGCCTCCAATTTGAGACATATTTAAATATGTACCAGGTGCTCCTATTGCAAGTTGCCCAGGTGCTCCTATTGCAAGTTGCCCAGGTGCTCCTATTGCAAGTTGCCCAGGTGCTCCTATTGCAAGTTGCCCAGGTGCTCCTATTGCACCTAGGCTAGGTGCATATTGACCAACTTCATTTCCAAAAATATTATTCATACTGTAATTTGTTCCAGATCTTACAGTATTTAATCTTCCTGGTCCTCTTGGATCAACTAATGCACGGCTAGTTCTAGCTACTTGATTTCCTACAGGTACAGATAATTCAGAAGGATTTTGCCCCATACCTTGAGCTGCAGCACCAGCACCAAGTGCTGCAGCTACTCCTGCAACTACTCCTGGCCGAATACCACCATCTTGCTTAAGACGCAGCGACAATCGTAAAGATCGCCTACGAGATCGCCCTTGGCCTTTCGGGCGCTTACTTCTACTCTTGTGTGCCATTACTACAATAATACCACAAAAATGTAGGCTACATATATACTCTCTTTTTATTCCTGTAACCAGTGTTGGCGGCAAACAGGAATATATTTATCTCCTGATCCAATCTCAACAGTATCATCTGTACCAGCAATCTTTTTACTGAAATGCGCAGATGTTCCATCACGACAAACAGAACAATATGATGATAGCCGGATTACTGATTCCGCATGAGGAATCAGCTGCAACAGCTGCCCAAAAGGGCGCCGCTGGGCATCTCCATCCAAACCACTAACAATTACTTGTAGCCGATCATTATTATCCACCCAGGCTGTCACCTTTTCAAGCAGATCCGGATAAAACTGCCCCTCATCAATTACAATAACATCGTAGTCGCTAATATCACCGACCTCATCTAGACTCTCAACAGCCTTTGCTGGAACTGTATCACGATCATGGGATGCAATAACATCGGTTCCATAACGGACATCATGTTTATAGTTGATGACAAGTACATTGAAGCCAATAGATCGGCTACGTCTAATATGACGTAAAAGCTCAGTTGTCTTCTGAGCAAACATACATCCTAGAATGACAGTTAAGTGGCCCATTTTCCTATTTGTTGGTCTAGGATGCCGTAACTGTCAATTTTACCTGCTGCTGCGGCCATTACCCGTAAGTAAATGTAAGCGAATAATAGGATTATGCATATAAAGCTTGAAGAGTTACCTTCAGTATGTATATCATTGGCCCGGCGCCCAGATCGTTGGTCAAGATTTATAGAACAGCCTGAAGTTAGGCGTGCGCTTCCGAAGATTCAGAAGTTTGCAGCAGTTGATGGGAAAACTATTGATCTGAGAGCAGATTCAAGGATCGCAGCCTTCACGAAGAAGAATATTCTGAATAAGACTCGGCGCTCACACTATGAACTGGATTCAATTGGAGGTGTTGGCTGTGCGCTTAGTCATATAGGGGTCTGGAAGGAATTCTTGGACTCTGGAATGCCATATATGTTGGTCTTTGAAGATGATGCAGTGGTTTATCCTGGTTTTGTCGGCCGTGTTAATGCTGAGCTAGAGTCAGTCGGTGATAACTTTGACCTGATTGTTTTAACACGTGCTTATAAGGCCGCTGAGCCATCGCCTCTGGCGACAGGTTTTGTTCGTGCTTCATCATTTGTACTTGCACATTGTTACATCATTAGTCGCAAGGCTGCTCAGATTTTCTATGATGAGGCTTTACCAATTACAGGTCATATTGATCTCTATATGTCAGCGCAATGTGAGATTAAAGGTTTACGCTTGCTCTGTTGCAGAGCATTGGCAGCACCACAAGCCGGTGCTACATCGGATATTGTAACAAAGCCAGTATGTCATATATGTGATATACCTGCAAATTACAATGAATCAATGGACTTGATGTATCGTTGGGATATGAAGGTTGCTAGAACTTGTCAGGCTGTGCTTGCTGTCGGTCTTGTAGCCTTCTTTGTTCATAGGTGGCGTAATGGGTCCGAATAAATGCGGATTATGATTTTAATTAAAATCGGAATAAAGATTAATGATATCCCAAGGCCAAAATCAGCTTTTACCTGAAGAAACAAGAGCTAATAGAAAACCTCGTACTCTCCGGTATGATATTAGTTCATTGGATAGAAATATTAAGACGGAAACAGTTAATAGATTCCGCTGGCGTCTACCAAATGCTGTGCGAGAGGTTTCTGAGCTAAGTATTGTTTCTGGATCAATTCCTATTCCTGGATATACAATTTGGGGTCAAACCAATCAGTCAAATGATTTCTCTTATAATAAATTTACATTACTTATTTCAGGTACTAGTACTCGTTATACTGTAACAATTACACAAGGATATTATAGTACAACATCATCTTTTGCAGCAGCAGTTCAGGCTGCATTAGTTGCCGCTGTTGGTGCTGGGACATTTACAGTTACATCCAGCTCAACAGGATTTTTAACAATAACTAATGTAGCCGGTAACCAATTTACATTATTATTTGGCTCAGGTGGATATGTTGATCAGGTTGATCCTAGCACAGGTGCAGTAATTCAGGCTAACTCACCTGCACTCTTAATGGGATTCTACCCAGCAACAGATCAAATATCATCCTCTACAGGAGTTCTTGGTTCTCCTAATGCGGCTGATATTTTCTTATTAGTAAATCGTATTTATGTATATATTAATTATGATTCAACCCAGGATTTAATCTGCTTTGATCGTGGATCGGGTCGTTCTCAGCCTACAGGTATTATTTATACGGATAGTATTACAGGGCGTGATAGAATATATTTAAATAAGGACACCTATCAACCAATTATTAAATTCCGCCCAGCACCTATTGCGCGTATTAATGCCTTTGATCTGCATTTTGAGGATGTATTTGGGCGTCCAATTGATTTCGTCGGTCGCGAACTTTCTCTTGTAATTGAATGTGTTTCATTAGAGCCTTAAATAAAAAAATTGAATATAAACTTATATAGAATAAGTAATTACAAATCGTAATCAGTAACAGCCATGGAATCTATGATCGTTAATGCTTACAAGTTTAATAATAACAGTACATACGTGAAGATCAGTGGGGCAGCAACAGCAGCTCCTCATGTTCCCGTCCATCTTATTGCAGTCATTGATGTCAGTGGCTCAATGGAAATCAATAATCGTCTCACAAATGTGAAACGATCGTTGCAGCATGTTGTGCCGCTGATGACAGCGGCCGACACCTTCTCTCTGATCTCCTTTAATGACGTCAGTCGCATCATTTGTCACAATGTTGCACTGACTGATGCGGGTAAGCGTCAGACGGAGGCCTACTTGGATCAGCTGATCGCAGATGGATCAACAAATATGGGATCGGCTCTTATTGCAGCTCAAGATCTTATTGCACGTACTCCTCCAACACAAACAGTGTGTATGCTCGTTCTCACCGATGGTGATGCAAATGCGGGTATCACTGAAACGGAGGATCTGGTACGTCTTGCACGTTCAGATCGTGCTAATACCACAACTTATTCCATCGGATATGGATCGGTTCATAACTTTGAACTGATGCGTCGTTTGGCCCAGGAGGCGAATGGCTCATATTCGGTGGTGGAAAACCTAGAACACGTTGCCACAGTATTTGGCGACATTCTTGGTGGAATTCTGTCAATTGTCGCGCAGAACTGTGAAATCATGTTGCCCCCTGGGGCGACCGCAGTTACACGACTTAAGACTACAGAGGATGCGAGTGGCACAAAGGTGCACATCGGCAATCTCTATCAGGGCTCTGAACAGGCCCTTATCGTAAATGGACTCCCCTTTGATCCTTCTGGATCACGAGTCCTAAATTATCGGTATTTCAATGTTGCAACGCGCTCTCTTGTTACAGGGACAACCGTTGCTGCAGTTGAGTCCGATGCAGTAATTCAAGCTGATGCAGAGGCCTATATCCTTCGTCTGGATGCGGCCTCAGTGATGAATAACATCAGCAATGGAACAGTGACTTTGGCGGAACTGGATGAAATGATCCGTCGTCTCACTGAATTTCAACATGTCGCATGGGTGCCCGTTATTAAGGCGGAACTGGAGCGTGTCGCGGCTGATATGCGCGCACATCCTGGAGCACACCCATCACATCTGGTCCGCGGAGTAGCGGCCAACAATTATGCGGTTCTTTCCATGGGCCGTGGTGTCTCAATGGCATCACAGCAAGTGGATTATTCGCAGGAGGTCGCTTCGGCGTTCTCCACTCCTTTCCAGAGAATGGTCTCTGGGTCAACTAGTCGTGCAGTTACTGGCGCCATCCCTCTTCCAATTAATGTTGGGGGTAGCGGTAGGCCACAGCTGTCACCAATTCCATCAATGACGGATGCAATTTCCTCATTTATGTCGGGTCATTCAGTCCCAAGCGTTATCATTCCCCCACCTCCTGCAACATTTGAGGATATGGTGGATCCTGATCGTCCTACCACTCCTGTCGCGCAGATTCGTGGCCCACCTGCGGCCCCTCCTGTTCTGCGACGTGCTCGTGCAGTTATTAATCCTGCGCCGAGCCCTCAAATGGTAGATGAAGATGATCACATGGAACAGCTTGATTAAATAATGGAATAATAAAATAAAAGTAAATATTTTTAGTTTATTATATTTGTGCAAATTATACTATTTAATTATTATTTTTTGGCTCATACATACGTTTTCTATTAAGATTAGTCACTGATTTAACACCAGAAATAGTCTTATTTTTTGATAGATTAATTTTGTTTTTCTTTACTCCAGAACTAGTACGGTAGTATGATGTTAATACATCCGAACCTGTGCGTTCAGGCATAAACTGATGCTTAACTGTCTCACCTATTTCAGGTTTATACTGCATAACAACATCCGAATATGTACCTGTCATTGACTTAGGATCCTCACCATATAATTTAGATGTATTGATTGTATATCCAGTATTGTTCATACCCTTAATAATATGTCTTCCTAGCATTGGCATATTTCCAGCATTAGAATATGGTTTAGGATGAGGATCAGGGTAAAGACTATAAGGACCGGACCCTTTTGGGAGAACATATTGTGGCCACTGAGGTTCAGTATATGTGTATTGCTGAACAGGTCCAGCAGGGCGCTCATAGAGTGCGCTGGCATCTGGGCGTGACATAGATGGTGCTACAGTTCCTGTCGGAACAGATGTAAGTAATGCGGCTGTGGCAACATTACGCAATTTAACGCCACCACGACGAGTTTTACGGCGTATATTATTTCTACGTGTAGAGCGCCTATAAGATTTTTTAGACATATTATATTTTATACGGATATTTTATAAATAGTCAAAAAAAATGACTTAAACCTGCAACTGAAGAACAGGTAGAAATGTCCGAGACTGCTGTAAATAAACATTATCTTTCTGATGGAATTGGTTGTGTAGAACTTCTGGAGACCTTTGGATCTGATCTAACAGTAGTAAATGCTGCACGTGTATCATTTGCCAAGGAGAGCACCGAAATGTGCTTAGCAGATGAGAAGCTGATTAACTATTTGGCGAAGCATAATCATATTACTCCATTCTTTCATCCCCAGATCCGTTTCCGTATTAAGATGCCGATCTTCGTGGCACGTGAATGGTTCCGCCATCAGATTGGTCTAGCTCGCAATGAGGTTAGTCGTCGTTATGTGGATTTTGATCCTGAGCATTGGCTTCCTGTAGATGGAATTCGTGCCCGTGATCCGAAGTTGAAGCAAGGCTCCAAGGCAGAGAATATTACCGATAATGATCGTGTCTTCGGGCTTATGGATGATTTCACTAAGAGTGCTGTTGGTTTCTATAAGGATCTTCTTGCTCTTCAGGTAGCTCCCGAAGTTGCTCGTACTGTGCTACCACAGAGTATGTATACTGAATTTATTGAGACTGGCTCCCTTTCGGCATATGCCCGTATTTGTGCTCTTCGGCTTGATCCGACTGCTCAGAAGGAGATCCGTGATTACGCTGGCATGGTTAGCCGGCTTCTGGAGGCTGCATTCCCTGTGAGCTGGAAGGCACTGGCTCCAAAGGCAGAGCCTGTTGCGCCTAAACCTAAGCTTCTTGCAACAACTAATTCTATTGAAGCAAATGTGCAAGACAGAGATATTGCAGTTGAGGGTGAGGCTATTAAAATTACTATTCGTTCTGCACCTGAACCAGTTGTGGAGCCGGTCCAAACAATTGATCCAGTTACTTTGAAAAAGACTGAGGCACAGCCACATGAATATCAATGGAGTTGTTAGTGAGTTATAAATTTTATTTTAAAATAAATATATAATAAAATGATTATACGTTTATGTAAATCCATTTTATTATTTTTTGGTCGTATGTTTGAGACTAAGCGAAGAAGAATTGAGGTACCGGTGCTACCAGAAGTAGATCCTATGGCGCCCTTAGAGGAGGCTGCTGAGTTAAGACGCATGAAAGCATGGGGTTACGGCCAGGATTATGTTCCAAAAGATAATGATTATATTGTTACCAATTTAAGAGTCTAAAATTGATTTAATTTGTTATAATTAAGAAAATTATCCGATGTCTTCCGAACAACAAGATGTTGTTGGCGCATGTTATATTTGCCTAGATGAATCACAAGCAGAATCACCTTTTGTCAATCCAAATCCTTGTAAATGCAAGGGAACAATTCGTATCCATGAATCATGTTTAACACAGGTCATGGACTATAGGAAATATTGTGGAATATGTAAAACTATATATGCCCGTTTTGTTGATGGGCTTGCAAAAATAAAGGAGAAGCGATTTCTAGGAATTGGATATGAGCTTTTAATTGAATATACTGTTGATACTAATTGGAATAAACAAGGTCTAGAAAAACATTATCGCAAACGTGGTCAATACATTGATATTAATGGACAACTTGTTAATCCTGAACCGGTTTTGATTAAAACAATTCCGTATAAAGATGGAGTTATTCATGGAATTCTAGAACAGCTAGATATTGTAAATCCTATTATACCAAGAAGTGAATGTATAATTAGACAAAAAATTCCATATGTTAATGGAAAAGTTCAGGGTCTTAGATCTGTTGTATATTCGGATACAATTGCAATAATACCTTATTTGGATGGATTAGAGCATGGAAAAGCGATATATTCATTTATGAATGGTCGTCTTGCACAGAGTGCAAATTATGTGAATGGCACAATTATTGGACAAGTGAAATCATATTATGAGGATGGATTAATTCGTTCAGAGAAAAATTTCAATGACCGTGGTCAACTCAATGGAATTGAAAAATACTGGTCAGAAGATGGTTTTCTGCGATCAGAGACTATATATATAAATGGAAGACGTGAAGGTTTAATGAAGGAATATTTTGTCAATGGACAAATTAAAGCGGAAACGAATTTCAAGTCATCAATTAAACATGGATTATGTTCAAAATATAACTTAATTGGAATTAAGATTGAGGAAGTTACCTATGATATGGGACAAATATGCGGATTATATAAAACCTGGTATGATGATGGAACACCTCTGTGTGAAGCTGAATATATTAATGGATTGCGTTTTGGTTATTACAAGACGTGGCATGAGAATGGAATGCAGGCATCCGAAATGGAATATATCAATAATAAAAGATATGGAGTATTCACTGAATGGGATAGTGCTGGTAATGTAATATCGGTTTTAACCTATGATGAAGATCCTTTTGAAGAGGAAGAAGAGAACGAAGAGCTCTATGAAAATCCATTTGAAGAGGAATCTGATGAGGAGGAAGAGGAGCCTGAAGACGACGAGGAAGATGATTAATAATCATAAAATTGAATAATTTTTTTTCGGGAAATAAGTAATAATTATAAATGTCAGACAATGAAGAGATTCAAACATTTCCAAAGGTAGAGTTTCCACCACCTGAACCTCCATTGCCAGCAATGAGTCATTATGCACCGCCTCTTGATGCTGTGGCTGAATATTATTCACATACACCACAATATCCAGTTATTTATACTTTACCTGTATCAAAGCCAATTACAACACGCTATGATTATTTGATACAACTCAGTCATCAATTTAAATGTCCAATTGATTCACTACAAATGGTACTTGGTCCAAGTTTGCAGGTACAGATCTTCTATTTGGCATGTTTATCTGCAGATTGGCCTGAGATGTATCATATGATAAAAGATTTTGGTGTTGATGTAAATATACCATTATCAGGAGGACTTCCTGCATTATGGTTTGCGGCACAAAGAGGCAATTTTGAGATTGTTCAAAATCTACTATTAATGGGGGCTGATCCAAATCCTAGAAGTCAGATGAGTGGATTATCGGCAGTTGATGTAGCAAATAATAATCGGTTTGGTAAAACCGTTCATTTATTGCGTGCATATGGTGGACAATCGGCAAACCCTCGTAAAAAATAGATTGTAAATGTAAAATTGAATTAAAATTTTTCTATTAATTTAGATAGAAATATAAACTTCATAATGCAATTTGATCCTGCAGATCCTTGGTTTTACAACCGATCTTATTTGGATGCATTGAGTAGTTGGCCTGGAAGGACTCCTGAAGAGATCCGATCACAGTTGCCAAAATATGTTCTTATGTTAGCAACTTTGCAGGGAGATCTGTTTCAGATTCAGCGAATTCTTGTATCACATGTAGCAAACATTAATGATACTGTAGCTGAATGGCCAGGAACACCAATATGGTATGCTGTACAAAGAAATGATCCTGAACTAGTGGATTATTTGCTTGATTTTGGACCAGATTTGACAATTGTTAATCCTGAATATGAAATGAATGCACATCAATTGGCTCTCAATAAGGGTAATAAAAAAATAATTGATATGATTGAAGCGAAGCTCAAGAAGAAAAAGTAATCAAATTGTGCATTTTTAGTATTTAATCAAATAATTGTTTTCCAAAAGAATATTGACTATTTTGAACTAAGTCTCCATGCTCAGACCACATTTTATATCTTCCGTGTCTTTGACCGCGTATATATGTTCCATCTGTAAAAGGATGTCCATTAGCATACCATCTTTTTTGTATTCCATGACGTATACCTTCTTGAAACTGCATTAAACATGAAGTTAAACCATTATCATGGTAACTTGCACACCAACCATCTATTTTACCATTTTTAAATTCTATGAAAATATATGGAAAACCAGAGTTTTGAAAATCCATTAAATAACCTGTAAAATCTGATGTTGCCTCTACAGGTACAAACATCCCATCCTGAAATTTATAGAAATTCAACATACTATAAAAAATGCATTATTAATAATTTCAAATTTCCCAACCAAGTCCTAATGAGCAGTATTATAAATACGACTAATTGAGATTTGTTTTGCAATACTATAAGGGATATCCATAACAATCCCGTTCTTATAAACTAAATGATGTACTAGCTTACCACTAATGTTCCATTGTCTAAAATGACCATGGCGCTGACCATCCTTATAAGTTGTCTTGTATTCTATTGATCCATCGGGAAAGAAACTTGCACAAAGCCCATTAAGAACATTATTTTCAAAATACATTTTGGATGCAATTTTTCCATTCTTGTAACGCTTAATATAATAACCATGTTTATTACCAGACAGATCAGTGTAATACTTTTCAGTACCACCGTCGCTACAACGTGACTTAACAACTAGATGAGGTTCCATGGTAGTATAGTGATTTATATTACTTTACATGCAAATTTCAATTTTATTACTGGAAATAAAAGATCAATGATGAATATAATATATTCATTATTGGTCCTTTTTATAACCCCCCAAAGGGTTGCAGACTGCTTTTTAGTAATTTTTGAGGGAAAAATTCAAAATTAGTTGCTGTGAGCAGTCTATGATTTTGGATTTGCTGATTTCTTTTGACAGTAAAAAAAGGAGTTTTTTTTCTTTCAATTTGGTTGCTGTAAGAAATCATAATGCCCTCCTCGGATTATTTATTGGCTAGATAAATTCCGACGATGGTCGTCTAATATTGCCAGTATTAAAAACGTTGCCATCTAAGACGGACATGCTGGTTTGCTTTCGGCGATATTTTAGTTGGGTTGCTGCGTCAAACCGCGGATATGGTTGCCCATATCCAATTTTTATAGTGTTTTATTGCTTTAAGTGGCTGTTTTGCGACCAATAAAATAATCTCACAATAAATTAATGAATAGCGAGGCTCACAAACAGAGTTTGCTTGCCAAGCCCAGGCAAGGCATGGGCGAGGCCCCGACCTATCCTTATAAGAAGTATTTTATGAATATGGAGACGCTCTACGAGCGGGCAAAAGATTTCAAACCATGGATATTAACTGAAGACCGACGTTGGAACATTCCTAGAGGAGGAGTAAAACTTCTTCATGATATTCTTGGGCGTCTAAGTGCCAATGGCCAGCCCGAAGTATTTGGATCAAATGTGTTCATTATTTTCACAGATCCGACAGGACGTTACATGGATTATGAAGTTAATTTTCTCACTGATATGTTTTCCGAAGAATGCCGTGTGAAATGCCAACTTGAGAAGAGTCCCATGAGCCCTTACGATGCCTGGGCTACACATCAAAAAGATATTATTGCAGGCGCGAAACGCAATTTCAAGGTCGTTAGCCCAGAAACCCTCAATAAATACATGGAATTTGTTGGCTATAGTCTAGGTCCTGGGCGTAACGTGCGAATCTGTACCAACTATAAACTCACTTATCTTCTTGGTCTAATGAAACTCTTCAAACCCCGCAGATGGCTTGATATGTCGGCTGGATGGGGTGATCGTTTACTGGCTGCTATAATTCATGGAACTGAATATTACTGTGGAATTGATCCCAATGCATGCCTACATCCATGTTATCAAAATGCGATTAATACATTAGTTCCTGCAGGACGTCGCGCTTCCTTCCATATGATTCAAGCTGAAGCACAAAAGTTGCCCAGCAATTTCACTGATCAAACTTTTGATTTCATCTTCACAAGTCCACCATTCTTCACGTTTGAAATATATGAAGGCGGTGCTGCTAATCTATATACATCAATTGAAACATGGCTCAACAAATTCTTGTACAAAACCATAGAAATTGCTTGGACCAAGCTGGAGGTCGGTGGGCACTATGGACTCTATATTGAAGATAAACCCGAATATAGATTCATTGATCAATTAAAAGAATACATGGCTGCAAAGCCCGACTGTAAATATGTTGGCGTAGTATATCAAGTATTTTACGATCCTAAATATACTAAGAATCCATATTCTATGAAAAAGGTTTATTTCTGGAAGAAAGTCTAGCCCCTAAATGCAGCACGAACAGGATCATAACGAGAATCATCAAGTAAGGCACGAAGCACCTCCAAACTATTATCAATATTCTTCTTATCAGAACTGAGTGTCTTAAGAAGCGCAGGTGACCAACCAGAAAGAGTTAGTACTGCCGATTGCTGGGCAGATGCATGATATTCCTTGTATTGAGCACGAAGATTCCAAATAATGATTCGTGGAACCTTGTAGCCGGCCGCCGACCATTTACGACGAATCTCATCAATGTGGAATGCACTTCCATGACTAGCTGCATCCCAACCCATATCCGTCAAAACAAGAATATCATCGGGCTGATCTTCAGGCTTTACCTTTGCGCCAACAAGACGATCTAGAATTAAATCCATTGATGCCTCAAAATTAGTTGAACCACCCCAAGGAGCCGCCTGCATTCGCTCCACCTTCTCCTTCAGACTCTTACATGATGCCAAAGAAACCCATGAAGGCGTCGTATGAAATGTCATAACATGATCCTTGAACTCTGAGTCATTAATCTCTGAGATCAAGATACCAAGAGCAATACTAATATCCATTGGAATTCCTTCCATTGAACCACTGACATCCGATACAACTACTGTGCGCGTCAGACCACCTGCTGCAGCTGTCTTCTCACGAATAGCGTTCCATTGCTCCTCTAGCAGGACTTCCTGCTCTTCACTGCAATCCCATTGAAGTTTTTTAGTGATTTGATGCGGGAATACAGTCTCAGCTCCATTAATCTTCTTCTCGCCTGTTCTGACCTGATACATAAATGTCTTGAAATTGTCAGCGCATTGAATACGATCTGCATTCGTCGTGCGACTCTTGTTGGGATGCTTCAACTTCTGATTAAAAAATGCTGTGCGATTAATGTTCAAACAACGACCAGGAACCGCAGATGGCTCAATTTGGGCCCAAGTACCACCACACATATTAATCTCAGTTGTCTTCAAATACTTATTGAGAGCAGATATACGCTTTCTGTATTGCATACGTTTCCAGTTCTTCGTCTGCACAGTATCATTAAGGCCAATATTTGCAAATTCTGGAATAAGATTGGCATGCGCCTTCTTCTCACGAGGTAGCCATTTTGCAAGCAGACTGACTGATTTCTTAACTGCCATTGCCGCCTCGTCCTTTGCAAGCTGATCTTTGATCATTTGAAGAATTGCATGTTTAATAATAAATGTTGGTGCATGCTCCATAATATGAATCAGATCAATCCAGCAACCATATTCAGGAACAAGGGCCAACATACGAAGTGATAGCCCAATATCACTTTTTGAAAGAAGATGATTAATCATTTTATAAAAGACCTCACGCTCACCTTTACCCCCACGTACATCACGTGTCTGAAATGCAATTAGCCATGCATCCTCTGTTGGTCCTATAAGATCTAGCTGCCGCTGAATAAAATCCTCCTCACAATCACGGATTGCACTTGTAAAAAGCACCACGCGAGGATCCCCAACCTGTTCCTCTGTTAGAACTGCTGATCCATTAACACCTGTAGCAGGAGCAGTATTCATCGCTGCAACGAAGGCCATCTTAGCTTAAATAGGTGTTTGTTTTTTAGATAGGCGCTAGATGCGTCCGATAAAATAATCAAAAATCCTTCATATAAAGTATAAATGAAGCTCCCTTTCTCTCTCCCGACAGATAATTATATTCTTATTGGTGGTATCATCCTTATTGTGGCTCTCGCCTTTGCAGTGACATTCTTCATGTCTAAGCGTTCTGCTGCTATTGGCACAGAGGTTGCTGCATCACGTGAGTCTGGTCAGAGCATAGAGGGCCAGGCTCCTCCTATGCACATGCAACAGGAGTACAGCCAAGATCAGCTTGACCCTGTCACTGGACCTAGAGAACAGTATGATTAAAAACAATCTAAACTTCTGAACCATTACATAAGTAAGCAAAAAGGGAGATGGAAGATGAAGTCGTGGTAACAGGAAATAATGAATTTGATGCAGCATTTTTTGATGATGCATCAAATGCATGGAAAGCGAATAAAATTCGCGGCGGCAATGGAACATATTCTTATAAATGCAAGAAAGGGTCTTGTCAAAGAAAGGCGTGTGTAAGATATAAAGATATGTGTTATAAATGCTATAGTGCAAAGAAGAAGTCACGTTGGGGAATATAAGGATTTATTGCACCAAAGATATAAAATGGAAGTAAAAGGAAAAATTCAATGTCCTTATTGTTGTATGCCTGATGTTAAATTTTTAACAGCAAATGATTGTCGGCAACATGTGCTGGAAGAACATGAAGAAGAGATGAAGGAGCCTCTTGCTCAAGGATTTTTCTTTGAGGATTATTTGGTAGAGGAGCAATTATTTTTTGAACTGAAGGATCGTTTTAAGGACTCGGAGGAAGATTTGGCAGCGCTAGAGGCAGCCATAGGAAAGCTCGCAGATGATCGGAGAGAGCGCTTAATGATTTTACGACTCGCAATCAGTTTATGGCCTTGTCGTCATGAAGTTGCGGAAGATAAAAATGGAGATATTAATTTAAATGAATGTTGTGAGGGTCGGCGGCGTTTTGGAGAATTTATGAATCTTATTTGCGAAGCTTACGAGTTCGGCGAAGGCGAGAGCGACGATGAGAGCGACGGCCACCTCTAAAGGATGGTGTAGCCATTTTATGATTAGTTTGTTGCAAACGAAGTAAGTTTAAAAGAGAATTCTTCTTATTTTTTGTTGATCCAGGTCCTTTCATAATATTGGCTGAACGTGTTGAGAAATTCTTATTTTTGGAAAATCTTTTACTCAAAGAAGCTACTGCCATACTATTTAGTTCATTTCTTGTTGGAGTTTTAAGATTAAAATAACTGCTCATTCTATTGTATTTCTTGATTTTTTATTTGTTGGGTCGCTCCGCTTCTGGTCGCTCCGCTTCTGGTCGCTCCGCTTCAACCAGCGATCAACATATTCTCCATTAGAATTGAATTTTTTTGCCTGTGTTTCTGCATCAAGACGTCGGAAAGGAGCCTGTGAAAACGGCAATACTGAAGCAACCCAACACCAATTTCCAAAGTTCTGTGCAAAATCATAATCAACAAGATGTTGTGCAAAGAATCTTTCGCCCCATCTCCAGAATATTTTCTTGTCTTTGACGAGCCAATTACTTACAATTAGACGTGCTCTATTGTGCATATAACCTGTTTGTAAAAGCTGTTGCATAGCAGCATCTACAATCGGGACTCCTGTTTCACCTCTGCACCAGGCATTGAATATTGTCCGATCTTTGGACCAGTCACCTCGCCCCTGGAAGTCATACGGGCTAACTCCATATAATGTCTCAAAAGCATCGCATATATGTCCATAGAAGTCGCGCCAATACAGCTGCCGCCGCAGATCTGGCTGGCCCTCAGCTGCATGGAAAACTTCACGAATACTGACTGTACCAAAATGGTTGTGTGCAGACAAGTTCGTTGTTTCTTTTGCAGGTACATCATGAACAGCGCCATAATCTATGGATCCTACACGGCGCAAAAGCGCTAAACCCTCTTTGCGACCACCCCGTACATGTATATCCGGATTATATGGGGGCTTAAAGCGATCAATGCTTACAGCCTTTATGGGTGCAGAGCCTTTGTACCAGGGTATGGATCTCGGTTTCGGAGCCGGTGCATCAACTTTGATGGCTCTTGCTGCTTCCCAGAATGGAGTGAATTTCTGATAAGTCTTTTTTGTCTTCGTTAGAACTGATCCAGGAGCTGTTAAATATGTATCATGGATTCCAAAATAAGGCGTGCCCAGAGCCTTAAGGTCTTCAGTGCGCTTCTTCGCAAAAGGAGTATAATCTAGAGTTTCAAAGATTGCTTCCAAGTGAATCTTCTTCGCTACGCGCGCAACTACATCATCTGTATAACCATGGAAGAAATGCATATGACCTCCATCAGATTCTATTTCATCAGCAAGTTCTTCCAGCGAAGAAATCATAAATTGAACAGAATTATTTGACTTGAAAGGATTCTTCTTTTCATTAATCTGTTCTTCGGTAAAGATGAAGACCGGAAGTAGTTGTGCATTATGTGCACGACAGAACGCTACGGCCTCTATAAGTGTTTTATTATCATTGAGTCTAAAATCTCTATGAAAAATATATAGAACGACTGACTGACTCATTCTTTCCTTATTCTATAGCAGAGAATGAATAGTCATCTTTGGACACTATTAATAGCTTTTTTCCTAGCCTTCAGTGATCTCTTCAATTTGGGACTCTTGAAGATGTTACGAACAGGACAGGTCAAAAATATGGCATGGATTGCACTTCCAACACTATTATATTCGCTGCAACCAATGATATTCTATACAGGTCTTGGACACACTTCAATGACTGCATTAAATCTAATGTGGGATGTTATGAGTGATATATTAGTCACTGCTTCGGGACTATTCTTCTTCAAAGAGAAACTCTCCTTCAAGAAATATATTGGGATTGCATTTGCTTTTGTGGCTATCTTCCTTTTATCAGGTGATGATGAGAAATAACCTAAAAATATATAAAAATATAATATTAATATTAATATTGATGCATAAACATTAAAAACTAATCCATAACATAATTAATAGTTTAAATAATTAAAAGTATATTTAATAAATATACTTCTAAAATATGACATTCTATATATCTTATAAGCCAAATGGTAGAACTGGAAATAATTTATTTCAATATTTTGCATGTAAAATTATTGGATATATATTTGGACATGATTACAAACATGATATGATCTTTAATAATGGCGAATATATAACTTTAACAGATGAACATTTTGCTGAAATAAGTAGATATGATGATCCTATAAATGAACAACAATTTAATTATTTAAAAACAAAACACATTCTATGTGATGGATATTTTCAAAACTCGGCTCTTTTTATTAAATGGCGCAAAACACTTTTAATGGATTTATTAAAATCAAAAGATATATTACATGATAATAATTGTGGAACTAGATCTATTAGTGATTTTATGAAAACATGCCATACCTATAATTTTACAAATGATGATATTGCAATATCTCTTCGCCTAGATGATTTTTATCAGGCACCTTGTAAAACATCTGATATAATCCCTCCTGATTTTTATACATCATTGCTTCATAACATGCAATTTAACAGATTATTTATTATTGTTGATAAACCACGTCATTCTTGGGAACATGCATATTTAAGCAGATTTAATAAATGGAATCCAATATTAATTTCTGGAAGTCTAGAACATGATGCAGCAGTTATGAGATCCGTTCCTAGACTTATTCACTCTAATTCTACTCTTTGCTGGTTAAGTAGTTTTATGAGTAATAAAATATCAAGACATATACCAAGAACAAATTTCTATAAAATGCAAAAATTAGGTATTATTGATGAAGTCACTGATATTATATATAATGTAAACCCATTACCTCATGAAGAAGTACATAAATTATAGACCAAGATATGTTTTTAGTTTATAAACTAATCCAAATAGTATTGCACCCCAAGTGGTATCTTGAAGCGCAAAACTAAGTGTATAGTCTTTGAGAGTGGCATAATTTGTAAAATCATACACGGCATATGTTGCTCCTCCAATAAGTGCAGCTTGACGCCAGTTTGATGCAAGCGTTAAAAGGTAGGCAAGAGCTAAATACACAGGAATAGCTGCCGCAAGACGGAAGACAAGTGGAGATCCCTGAATATTCATGATCATAGGTCTAAATGCCTTAGAGGCAATAAGAGTTAAATATGGTAGATCAATGAGAACTAGGAGAGCTGTGATAATTGCAATTTCTTTTAATAAGGAGGGCAGGACCATATCTAAATGCCGTGTATAAATTTCTTTTTGGAAAGAGTGTGGCTCCGATAGATGTCTTCAGGACAATTTGTGCAATTAGAAGAATTTGATGAGAGTTTAAGAGGGCGCAGGATTTGTGCATATATGCCTTCGGCTGAATCTGCACAACATCATATTCGTCTTGTCATTAGTAATGCACAGGTCGGAGGTGAACCCTTTACGCGCCTTATTGCAGTTACATCAGATCCTGTAATGAGACTTTTGGCAGATTCTATTGGAGCCACAACTATTACTGCTGCTCGTGATAATTCTGATCTTTCATTAATTCTAACAGCCGCTAACCAGGCATCGGCACATACATTAATTGTTATCTTTCCTGATATTGCACGGTTACCTGATGCTTTCTTTGGCCGACTTCCCGTAGGAGCAACTTTAATTATATTTAGGAATGCCGATGATGTTAATACAATCAGCGGCTGTAACATACATATGATGCCATATATAAAAGAGCTGACTGTACCCGATTATAACAGCGTTACGCGTCGTGTTGCTGCACTAGGAATAACACAATATGATTTGCCGGCAATTCTGAAAGAGCTGCGTGTAGCACAGGCAGGTCTGATCATTTATACGCCAGGGGGTATACGATATCCGGAGTTATATTGGTGGAATACAGGTGATGAGGTTCCACCAATTAAACGGAAAAAAGAGGTTATTGGAGGTTTATTGAAGTTTATTACGGAGTTACTGTAAGGGCTTTGTCGCCTTTGCTCAAAGCCTATGTTTTACTTCTTAAACAATTTAAATGTACCCTTCTTTGCAATGAAGCCCATCTTCTTCAAAGTCTTGATAGCCTTCTTACCGAGAGCATGCTTACGCTTGCTTACGATACGGCCGGACTTTGTGCGCATAAGATCCTTCTTATGGAGCCCACCACTGGTGTGACGAGCAGTTCCATGCCAAACCTGGGCCTTAGAGCCGACCGCAGGGATCTTAGCACCACCAACCATATTTTCCCGGTTCTTACGTGTCTTACGCATATTGTTCATCTTCTGATTAATGTAGATAAAATATTAATCAGAAAATGCTGGGCTCAAATAGGTAATGCTTCTTGATTTCAATGTAAATAAAGGATTAATATTTATAGGAATAATTACTATTATTGCAATAGTAGCGCTAACATTTTGGCGCTCCATGTGGTCTGAGCTTAGCCGTTCAGCCCGTGAAGAATATGATATGGCTCTTAAAGAGGCAGATCCAAATAAACGGGGAATCTTAGTATGGCTTATGCGTGCTTATCTTCCCAATGTAAAGGCCGGAGCCGAGATCACAGCTCATGCTATTAATAAGTATCTTGTTAGTCGTGGATGGCGTGTCATTGTAGTTGTACATGACTATCAGGTTCCGGTGATTGATGGAGTTGAATGTGTGGCTTTTGGGTCACACGAGGCTGTTTTGGACCAAGCTACACTCTTCTTCTGTCAAAATTATGATACCCGAGACGCTTTGCGTGTCCTGGAACCATATGGACGACCTGTTGTGTTCTTCCTTCATATTGACAAGGAGAAGCAAGATATTTTGCAAACACGATTTGCTGTACCAATAGGAGTTGTATATAATTCACTTACACAGAAAGAAGTTAATCCCACAGTTCATCCCAATACAATTATTCGTCCATTTATTCCTTTTGAGCTCTTTAAGCCCCGCCAAAGGGCACAACAGGCAGGTCCTATAACGCTGCTAAATTGCAATGAGAATAAGGGCGGCCGAGTTTTGCAAAAACTAGCCGCTGCCATGCGTGATGTTCCATTTATGGGGGTTGCAGGTGCATATTCGGAGCAGCTTACCTCTAATGCTACACCAAATTTACATTACAAACCACTACAAGATGATCCTAGGCCAATTTATGAGGAAGCTGGAATAGTAATTATGCCGAGTCGCTCTGAGAGTTGGGGTCGTGTGGCCTTGGAAGCAATGGCTTCTGGAGTACCAGTAATAGTTAGTCGTGCACCTGGTTTACGAGAATGTACTGCAGGAGCTGCGGTAGCTTATTGTCAACCCGATGATATTGGCTGCTGGTCAGAGGCTATTAGGCGACTGAGATCAGATGGAGTAGCATATAGAGAGGCTGTTGCTCGGGGCTTGAACCGTATTGAAGATCTGAAGAAGGCTAATGATTTTGCGGAATTTGAAGATTGGCTTGTAAGGCAGATTGCAGGTTGGATAAAGCCTCTTGAGGCCGACTAAAAAGGCCTCTTGAGGCCTTAGTCATCAGTCTTAATAACAGTTATAATTGCTCGCCGGCGATTTCTATTATAGAGTCGTGCACGCTCTACTTCTTGCTCTCTAGCAGTTGGTACAATTGCAGGAGGTCCAATGTTTTGCCGTGAGTAGATACGCCGACCAGTCTCAGCATTTACCTGTTCCATTAAAACTTGAATGGGTCTCAAAGTCTCTAAGACCATAATCCAAATATCATATTCTGTAGCGGTTGCTCTACGTGCCTTAAAAAAGGCAAGGAGGCTAGCTAGGGCAGCCTGTGAGCAAAGACTTTGAATATGATCAATAATATCAGCGGCTATTTGAGGTCCATATAGTTGTCCCAATAGCCTTGGGGCTATTGTTTCAGCAAAGGAATTAAGAGCTACAGTAATCTGAGGTTGTAGACGGTGATTTGTCACCGTGCGTGTTTCTGCTTCATATTCTTCTGTCGCTTTCTTCAACCGTTCAATTAATTCTGGCGTTAGCGGCAAAGGCACTATACCAAAATGCCGACAAACACGATTATAGAGTTCTTCTGTAGCAATCTCTATATCTGTGTAATTAGAAAGCGTCTCTGACCCGGATGCTTGTAGTGCAAATAAAGATTCAGGAGCAACAATAGGTCTGCGACTCAAATATATACGTAGAGGTGGATCTAAATGTGGTAGCTTTGCAGCGAGTGCATTGCTAGCTACAATGAAATGTCGTATATCTCGGAGTTTGGGACTATGAGATTCCCATTTTTCCTGAACATGGACCTGTTTTGTTCCGTAACGAATAAAATGATCAATTCCGAAGCAACAATCACCATATGCTTGGCATAACGTGACCTCTTCTACGATCTCAACAGTACCTTCATTGACTGCAAAACGAGTTGTTATACGATTTTCCAGAAGACGTCCTAGTTTTGATGCAGCTTCCGTCATGGTTCTGATTACAATTTCATAAAATATATTTGATTATCAACACATATTTATAAAAATAGGAATCTAAAAGTTTATAGCTAAATAATAAATAAAAATAATGAGCATAAATGAATTTATTGATATGGCTATTTATATAAACTTAGAGGAAAGAGTTGATAAAAAAGAATTAATTGAACAAATGCTTATTGAGTATGATGTTGCATTTGAAAGATTAAATGCATTTAAGACATCTCCAACATTTATTGGCTGTGCACAATCTCATTTAGAAGCACTGAAACTCGCACGTGAGAGAAAGTTTAAAAATGTGCTTATTCTTGAAGATGATTTTGAATTTTGTGTAAGTAAAGAACAGGCATATGAAATTATTAAAAAATTTTTTGATAGATATGGAAATGATTTTGATGTTTTGATGTTGGCATATACCAAAAAAACAATTAATGGTATGCCAGATGATCCGGATTTTTCTGAAATGTCAAAAACACATGGAGCCGCTGGATATATTGTTAATGAAAGATTATATGATAAATTAATTAATCAATTTGAATGGGCTTTGCCACTTCTACAATCAACCCATCAGCATTGGAATTATGCAAATGATGTATCATGGCATAAACTCCAATTTCCTGAAAATAAATGGTATGGAAGTGTTGTTCGTATAGGAAAACAAAGAAAAATATTAAATGATCACGGTACTATAACTGATCATGATGGATGTTAAAATAGTCAGCACAAATACCAATATCAACAAATAAATTTTAATGTATAATTATTATAATTACATTAAAGTTTGCATATTTAATATTATATTTAATTATATTCAATTAATAAAGCAGATAGGGGCCTCTTAAGGGACGCACTGAAGTGGATGCGAGTTGATCTAAAGTACCTGGGCTCATTCCAAAGGTTTCCTTAGTGACAAGATAGATGCTGAGAGCGGCGATTAGAACAAGCAGTAGAAGTCTCATTTCTATTAGGATCTCGCTTAAAATAAATTTGATTAATTTTATAGGAAGAATGGAAACTAACGAAGAACAAATGGCCCCGCGGCGTATTATTATCTTTGACACGGAGACTACAGGTTTGCCGAAGGCATACCGAAAATCCGCTCTGGAAGAACGCAATAATTGGCCGGACCTTGTTTCAATTAGCTGGCAAATCTTTGACCAGGGTCGCTTGGAAGTGAAGGAACACTTTATTATTCGTCCTAATGGCTGGATTGTAAGTGATGAATCAGCAAAATTTCATAAAATTACGCATGATATGGCTGAACGTGTTGGAAGACCGCTGGAAGAAGTTCTCAAGAAATTTAAACATGAATGCCGTCGTGCTGATCGCCTTGTCGCTCATAACATGGCATTTGACTCCAATGTAATGATTAATGCCTATAAGTGGCGCCTCAGCGATGATGTTGTCACCTGGTGGCCCTATAAAAAGGAATTCTGCACTATGCTTGCATCCATGAATGAACTGAAGATTCCTGCAAAATATCCTACTGCTGAACAGCCGTTTAAATGGCCTGGCTTGGATGAATTATATCGTGCAACTTTCGCGGAAGAGGCACCTGCAGATGCTCATTCGGCTGATCGTGATGTTGAGGTCTTACAAAAAATATATTTTGCACGCTATGAATCTGCACCTAATAATTGTAGAATAATGTAAATGGCGGATCCGCCTTTACATAATAAAAGCTGCAATACGAGATGCAACTTCTTCTGGAAGCATCTCCAATATTTTTACTATTTGTTTGCTCGTCATCTTTTTCTTAGCCTCCACAAGTTCCTTCAGACTTGGCTTATAAATACGATGAATCTTTGCTGTTTCATATTGTCTTACTCTAAAATACGTTGGCGCTAGTTCTGGAATATAATTAAACTCCTTATCAAAATACATTAATGGAATAATATCCGTTGATATTGTATCCGATCCCTCGGAACGTGTAAGTACTTGTCCAATGACATATACATCATATAGCCTGTAAGTTAAAGGACTAGGCTCCAAGCCTTCTGCAATAACCCAATCCAAATCCTTGAATGACATTTGATGGTGTAATTTGCTATTTTGATATTAAATTACAAAATCAAATTTTTTATATAAAAACTGAAACAAATATCAGTTAGTTAACCATAACACAAAAATGACAACTCGTAATACTATTATTGGGCCAACTGCAACTGCTCAGACCCTAGAAGTAAAAGACAAAGATGCACTCGCGTCCGTTTATCCCAAAATTATCAGTGCCTATCATTATATTAATGATAAAGTTATTAAAGAGGCAGTTTGGGAAAATATTAATGTTGAAATCCTCAAAGCTGCTAACTATGATGTACATTCAGAAGCAGAAGGATCACATAAATCTGGTGCGGATATTGAATGTTCGCTCGGATCATTTTCCAATAAATCTTCCAAATATGAAAAATCTGGAAAACTATTCAAGATCAGTTCTTATCGCTTAACCAAAGTCTGTAAAGCTGATGGAACTGATTGTATTGAAAGTATTAAAAAAGAAATCAATGATAGAAAGAATTTTCAATTCTATTCCATCATTGTTCGTGATGAGAGTTCCAAATGCAAGAAAATCAAATATGACTGGTATCTAATTCCAGCTACCGATCCAATCTTTGATCCTGAAACCTATAAATGGAGTCCAATGACTGGTAAGACTAGAGCAACTACTAATAAAATCCAAGGATGGACTACCGAAGAAGTGAAAGGATGTAAAATGTCCATTAGCTATGCAATGTCTTCTCAATTATGGATTGATGTATCAGTCACAGATGAACTCAAAAAACATTTGATTGCATCTACCACTATTAACATTGGGAAAAAACTAACGCTACTTGATATATATAACAAGTTTATTGTTTCACCTTCAGCTCCTCTTTCTCAACCCCAGGTTCAGCCAAAGGGAGGTGAGCCAACCGATCCTGAATAAGTTTCACATATTCGCCATTAATTTCAATAGCCTTATATGGAAGCCCAGCAGCTGCAGCGGCAACAGCCTCTGATCCTGATCCTGCAAAAGGTATCAATACATATCCATCAGGCTGCTGACAAGATTTAATTAATTTTTCACAGAGTGCAAGAGGTTTCTGAGTAGGATGTGCCACACGTTCCTTAGCCCCCGCACCACCTGCAAGTGCAGGAATCTTAATTACATCGCGTGGCAATGCACCTGCAGGATGTGCATTATATGTTGTCTTCTGATCACCCTTTGAGAATCTGCCTTTCGTTGCTGCACGCTCCTTGCCTGCGGCACCCTGTAAGAATCCTTCAGTATATGGCTCTCGCACTTCATCACGATTAAAGACTTTATCGTCTTTCCACAAACAGAGAATTGATTCATGGGATCGTTGCCAGAAATTGAGTGATGCGACATTTTTATTTGTATAATGCCATATGAGCCAGCGTCTATTAATTGACGGCGGAATCCGCGAAAGAATTAGAGCCAAGTTTTCACTGAAGCCATAAATGAACATAGTACCATTTGGCTTCAGAATACGCAAACATTCTTTAATCCATTTATCACACCAGGTCAGATATTCTTCGGTGCCCTGTTTATCTGAATTATTTCCGAAGTCTTTCCCTATATTATATGGAGGATCTGCAATAATGATCTGTGCCTCTTCCGCGGCGAGTGTTGGAAGAATCTTCAATGCATCATCGCAAATAATTTTATTTGTGTCGGCTTTGGGCTTCAGGGCTTCAACCAATTCTTCCTTCTTCATCTTGTAATATCCTTCAATTCCTCTTTCTTTTGCCATCTGTTTCAGCTCAGCCACCTTTATATTTGGCGCCAACTCAATAGTATTTTTACTCATCTTGAATAAATATTGATGAAGATCTATAAATCATCAAATTTATACACGGCCTTCCTGGGTAGCTGCATCGTCTTCAGGAGGGAAGAATTTAATACGTGGAACTGCACCACGAAGGATCTCCTCAATTGATCTTTTCATAACAGCAGTTTCATAAACACCTGCAAAATGGACTAGAAGATCACCTGGTTGCCACAGACGCTCGCCTTTGCGACCTCCAATATATGCATTGAAGATCCAATGCTTTTCATTAGTGAAAATCTTCTTCGCCGCCTCGGCATCGCTCTGGAACACCTGAATCATTGCCAAATTCTCATACCAAATATGATATAAGTTATCAGTCTTATTCCAGACCTGCTCTAGGTACCGTGGAAGCCATGAAGAGGCGACACGGAAAATCATATTACCGCTATTGAGATTCTTACATGCATCCATGTTCCACATGAGATCTGTGCCAGATGGCATTAGAGGAAGTACATGATTCTCTAAGGATAATTCAGAATTTGTTATATAGACATCTGCATCAGAGATCCATAAGAAATCAAACTCTTGTCCTCTTGTGCGAAGAACATGTTGCCAGAAAAGGATTTTGGACCAGGCAATTGGCCTTTCACGATCCCAGAACTCTTCGCCGGCTTGAATGTACGTATAGCCATGCTTGGCAGCATATGCACGCTTAGATTCAAGACAGGCTGCCAGGTCGCGACGATAGTCGGCTCCAATGACGAGCGTTAAAATTGCAATACGGGGTTTTTGCAATGACATTCCTGTTTTTAAATGTTTTATATCTATAAGTATTTTCCGGTATTATTATAGAATGGATTACTTTTTATATTTTACTGGTCTAAAACCATCTAAATCTCTGATACCTACTAAAACCCCTCCCGAATTATACATTCCATCTACATCTAATAATATAAATAAAAAAGAATTATTTCTGGAAAAAGTAATTTCTAGAGGCGATATAGGTAGACTAGATAAATACCTTAATCAAATAGAAAATATTTATGATCTATATAACTCTGACAAGACAAATCCTGTTTATATTGCGATAAAATTAAATAAACCTGATATTTTGGATTTTTTAATTAAACGTGGTGAACTACCTCAAGAATATAAAGATCGAGCTTATACTTATGTTTTGAGAAGTGGTAATATAGAAATGTTTGATATTTTAGCTATAAATGGATTAATGCCTACAATTAACACCATTGAAAAGTTTATTTTACCTTATATGGTTTTAAAGAATGTAGCTTATAATACTTTAATTTTAAGAAAATTAGTTGAAATGGGTGTTGATATTAATGTACAATTACCTAACGGTAAATATTTAATAGACAAAACAATAGACCGTAGTAATTGGTATATATTATTAGCTCTTATATATGCTGGTGCTGATATTTCTAAAGTAAATTTTAAAAGAATACTTAAGATTTACATAAATGAAGAGAAACCTGAAATTCCTATAGATCTTGTACATGCATTATTACAACCATATAATAATTTAACACGAGAAGAAATATATCAAAACAATTTTTCATTACGTGTTATGTACAGCTATCTTTCTTGGTACCGTAATGATAAAAAATATATGATAGATTTTGTAAATGGAGCAAGTGATTTGATTAAAATTGGGTTTTTAGAATATGTATTATCATCAATGGTGTTTGTAAAAGATACTGTTGATCTTGTTAAAATTATAGTTAATTATGGAAATATTGATATAAATTCACAAACTGTATTACATCCTAATAGAATATCATTATTAGAATATGCATATGATCTTCAAAGAAAATGGGGTCATAAGTTTACTCCTATTTTAGATATCTTAATAGGCAATGCATCAAATGAATTACAATATAAGCCTATTCCTGCTCCTGGACATGAATCTGAAAATGGTGAATATGTTAATGAAATGATGTATGATCCTATTGAACAAAACAATATAATGGTTGATTTTGTTATGAATCCTGGAAATTTAGCTAATCCTCGGTATGCTTATAATATGGGAAAATACTATAAAAAATCACATATTAATGCATTTCATGCACAGGCTGGTAGAGAAAGACATCCTATAATACAAGGTGCTAATATTGGACCTATGAGATATTATAAGGCAAATATTGGAAAGCCTATAGCTGCACCTATAGCTGCGGCTAATACTAGAAGACGTAATGATAATGTGAATAACCAAGAAGGTGGCAAACGTCGCCGACGCCGTCATACACGGAAGTCCCATCGCAAACATAAGAAAAATTGAAAAAGAATTAAATTAAAATTAATAAACAAACAACAAACACAATGAGTAAGACATACAAGATTACATTGCAGCTAGAGTTTAATCAGGCAGAGTTGGATTATGATGCCGACTCTGATACAGATGAAGAGCCTTATGAGCTGCCATCAGGAACACCAATTCCTGGATTGAAGGAGTTCTATGAAGAGATGAAGGAAAAGAAGAAGTTGATGGCTCCAGATTTTGCAAAGATGGAGGCGGACGGCTTTGATCCCGAAGAACACTTGAAGAAATATGATATCAATGAATTCATTGAATATATCTTCTTTGAGGAAGGAACTATTAAATCCGCCAAATGGCTGGAAGACATGAAGCTTGAATTTATCTATGAGTTTGATGAACCGAGAACTGTAAAAGAACTTATGCAAGATCTTATGATGAACTCACTTGAAGACGCCGCATATGAAGGCGATCATGGTTGGGTTGTATATACAGAACATGAATTTGAATATGGTCTATTTGACTATCGCAAGGAAGAGAACATCACTATTGAAGCTCTCTAAAGATTCATGAAAAAAATAAATATTTTTAGTAAAAAACTCACTCTCTCTCACTCTCATTTTTACTTTTATTAATATGATTTTTTAAACAATAGATAACGTTTATATATAGCATGATTACACTTAGCATTCGCCAGTGTTACGAATTCTGTTTTATCAACAAAATTCCAATACCATTTATAAAAGCTCCTCAAAATATTAAAGTCAAGGGCTTCAATCCATTCCATATCTCTCTTCTTGGCGAGCCGAGTCTCTTCTACAAATTTACAGGCGATCGCAACTGGTGATCCCTGCTTGAATTCAGGCTCCTCGTGCCTGACAGCTTTGACTGCTACTAGGAGCAGACAGAATAACAGCTTGATAATATTCCTGAGTGCCATTTTGTTTAGCTTGTGGGGACCTGTCTCTAACTGTATTGATTTATTAAATTTTTTAATAGAAAACTCCATTTCAATTTTTTTCTGAAATTTATAATAGGCTATATGATCTATACCTTTTAAACAATATATAAAAATTACTTCTAATTGATTTCAAAAAAATAAATTTTAGTATTACTGTAATTTATTTATTTAATAATTATTAGAAGCTACATAACGCACATATGTATCATTATTACATCTTAATAATGCACTTTTTGTAATATCTATATTATCCAAATATTTCCACCACATTTTATATGCAGTTTTTACAAATTCAAAGTTAAATATTTTAATCAAATCATGATCTCTTTTTCTTGCTTCTTTAAGATTATATAAATATTTGCATGCATATAAAACATGAGGTTTCTCATTGAACTCATGATTACGTCTTGATTTTTCATGTGTTGCATTAATTGTTACTATCAGTAGACAAATAATTAATTTGATCATATGCCTGATTCTCATCTTGTATAGTGTATAACTATAATAATGTGTGACATTAATACAAAAATATTATTGTATTTCAAATTTATTTATAATATGAACAGAAAACGAAAAAATGCTCAATTAATTCTTACTCAAAGTATTCAAATACGCAGTAGATCCTAGGTACCTCTTGTAACACTTAGTGAGGTCTAGATCTAAATCTTCATTCATTGTGTTAAAGTACTCAATCATAATCTTCTCATTGTGCGATAGACTCTTAAGTATTTCTCTCCTCTTCTCTAATTCAGGAGCGTGCATTTTTTTTACATCATTGTAACAGTTCTCATAAAGCTCCAATAGCCTCTTCTCTGTTACAGATTCCATGTTCATCTCATGGACAATGGTGGGCACCACTATAGGTGCAATGGTAGGCTCCACTATAGGTGCCACCTGGGGGATGTCCATCTCATGGACATCAATGGGGGCCTCTACAGTAACAACCCTATGGTTGTTTGTAGAGGTAATTGGGGCAACATCAGGTTCATATGCATCCATATAAACTTGAGTGAGGCGCACAAATGGTGCGGCAATGACTGCAATGAGTACCAAAATGGTACAACAGATAATCTTCTCAAGCTTGGTCATCTTTGGGGTCCTGTGATCTGTTGCTTTTTTACGATTTTTTACATAGGCAAAATACCTATTTCAATTTTATTTTAAATTTGATGCAAAATGCCCATATAATGCAAAAAAGCCTTATATAGGGATATACCTATTTTTAGCCAAAAATGACTATATTTCAATTTTTAAATAAAATTGAAATAGGGTCAAAAAATGACTAAAAATTTACTCTTTTTCTTGGAAATGTGCCTGTAAGGGCCTGAAAAGGCTCTTTCCTACTGATTACTGATTAGATCGGTATAGCTCAAGCTATTAACATACCTATTGTTCTGGCGGATCTTGGCAATCATAGACTCAATTTCAATCTCGGATTTACTCTTTTCTTCGTTGATTTTACCCATAATGTAGGGCTTTTCCGTGCCAGGTTGCATATATTCTCTAGTTCGCTTGACTTGTAGGTTTCGCAAGATTCCATTCAATTGGGCCAGAATCACATCATTGTTGAGCATAATCTCAGTTAGTGTGTGTTCTGCCTTCTTCTTCTTCGTTTGTAGCTCGTCAGCCTTCTGTTTGCGCGTCTTCTGATTTACCATAAGAATCATGATCAGAAGTACTACGGAACCAACGGCAAGCATGCTTGTAAATACTATGAGAAGCCTGAATCCAGGGCTCTCGTCCCAAAGCTCGTTAAACTCTGTTTCTGTCATTAGCATTCTTGTATTGATTGTGTGTGTGCTTCTCATTGTAACTCATATTGCGTTTCAATTTTTTTTACATTGTGTCTAAAGAGATTGATCATATAATTTATAAAGATCACGTACAAAAATGAATTATCAGTTTAGAAGTCGGCTTTTTGGAAAAATCCAGCCATGTTTGCAACCGAAGATGTTGCATGAGCATCTGGTACTTCTTGGAGATTGCTTTCCTCTTTATGGATCTAACTATGAAGAATCTATCAAGTTGCGGAACTTCGTGAGCACGACTTGGCCGAAGGTCTATGTAGTTCCTGGACTTGTGGAGCTTTGTGGAAATGGTCTTCGGTCTCATGTGCGAAACATTGATCAGCTCCATGAAGTCATGAGTGATGCTCCCAAACATAATATTACCGTGTTGAATAATACAGAGATCCATGATGGAAATTCAATGCTAGTGGGTTCTACCTTCTGGTCGGCTGCAGGACCTGGCTCGGAGATCATTAAACAACATCCACAACTTGCTTTAAAGAATATTAATCAATGGGCTGCCGATGATGCTAACTTCATTGGAACTATGATAAAGAATGCGACTATAATGAAAAAGGATTTAACTGTTGCTACATATTTCCCTTTCAATAATCTAAATGTGGATGGAATGCTAATCTTTGCTAAACATCTGGATCATATTGCATTAGAGACGTTGAAGGGACGCTGGATAAGCGGCCTTATAGGACGCGACTAGGAGCCGCTCCAAGAAAAATTGACCATCTGTAGGCGGCCTCCGATGTTTTCAAGAAAGATGGCATTCAAACCACGCATAATTTCAATTGAGGGTGATATTGGGTCAGGAAAAAGTACTTTGCTAAGGGAACTCCATGATAAATATCCGAATTATCATTTCATTGATGAACCTCTGACAACATGGACATCTCTGAAGAACGATGAAGGAGAATCATTACTCCATGTGTTCTATAAGGATATTCGCCGTTATGCCTACACCTTTCAGAATTGCGCGATCTTGAGTCGCGCACAGAACATCCGACGCGCTGTTGCAGAATGGCAAAAAGAATGTGAAGCGGACCCCTCAAAGGCCGTCAATAATGTATTTATCACTGAACGTTGCTTGGAGACCGATAAGAATGTCTTCGCACAGATGCTCCGTGATGATCGTAAGATGGATCTCCTTGAATGGGATCTATATAATCGCTGGTATGAGATGCTTGATGGAGTTGCACCAATTGATGGACTCGTCTATGTTGATACCAGCCCTGAGGTATGCTTGGAGCGTATTAAGCGCCGTGCTCGTGATGGAGAGCAAGAGATTCCGCTAGATTATTTGCGACAACTTGATCTATACCACAAGAGGTGGATAGAGGCGGCCGAACAACCTGTTCTCCATTTCAATAACTCTGATGGTGGAAAACCAATGACAAGTGCTGCGGATGTTGCGGCTTTCATTGATGGACTCCGAGGCTAAAAGTGCGCGCTCCGAAAATTTGAAGATTTTTTGGTCGGATCTGAGCACCGATACTATGGAACAGAAAAAACGAAATAATTACATCAAAAACGATGCAGGTCATTTCGTCTGTCCTCATTGCAATATAGTGAAAGAAAAACAAAACACTATGTTCTATCATTTACAGACTCATGAAGGGAAACTCCCATATGAATGTAATATATGTAAAAAAACATTTGTGCAAAAACAGGAACTGGCTTTGCACAAACTGAGAAAGCATACACAGGAACAGGAACAAGTTGAACGGACAGTCTGTCCATTTGATGATTGCGATTTTGCAGATGTCAGGAAAGGAAATGTGCGTATTCATTGCATCAGAATTCATGGACGTGAATATATTTCAGATGATATCATTCAACGTGGTGAAGACGGAGTCTTTATCTGTGGCCTTTGTGGCCATACCGCAAATAGCCAAACGGGGCTCTATTATCATTTGAGCACATGTCTCTTTGATCATGGAGTCATTAGTCCATCATCGGAATTTGCTCGGACTATGGAAAATCTTTAGTTACTACCACTACGAACAGCAATTAATTTTTCAGCTTTGTCGGCATTATAGACTTGCAGCGATCTGATCAAAGAATATAAATGGTAACCAAGACCGGCGAAGCCGACCATCAAAAGCAGCTCATAGGCCCAACGGGGAGTATCACGCCCCTTGAAGCCAATGAAGAACATGAGGGGGCCAATGATAGCTGCATGGATTATATTGACCCAGGCGTAAGGAGAGCCACGAGTGATGCGTATGAAGGCTTTGTATGCATGGTATGTAAATACCACCGCTCCAAGGGCAAGAAGAATAGTAAATACATAGCCGGGCACCGACATACGTTCAATACCGACATAGAGAAGGAAGGGCACGAAGAGTAAGATGTGAGCGAGTGCAATAAAAACATGAGAATCAACTGCCATTTCTATTTAGGGTACAAGAGTTTTAAGATCTTAATCTTTATAATGCAATCGTGCTTCTTTGAGAAATTCTTCAAACATCAAATGTCCTTCTTTAGTTACATGTTCTGGATAAGGTCCAAGTGTCATACATCGAAATAGTTCCATATTACGCTCAAATTTTGAGTCATAATTAACTTCACGTGTAAAATTACCTTCTTTATCATAATATTTCCAAATTCCTGTATGACCATTATCATCATATTGTCCTTCGCATTCTAATTGTGGTGGTAGACTAGGATTTTTAGAATCATAATAACCACGAATATATTTAAGTGGGTCAGAACTTTGATAATATGATATACGTTCCAAACAACCTGAAGATTTATAATATTCTTTCCAGGTTCCAGTTTTTTGTTCATAATCTATATCACCCTCTCCAGACATGACTCCATTTAGATAATATTCTTTTGAATAACCATTTATTCGCCCGTCTTTTATTTGTTGTTCAGATAATATTTTACCTGATAGCCAATACTTTTTTCTTTTATGATCTGCTGTGAAAGTCGTATCACATAATTCACATTTAGGAAGAGCTTTCATAAATTCATTACAACAGTTTTCATGCATTTTTAAAGATCTATTGCATGGACATGAATTAATAATTTCAATAGG
>JACCDY010454815.1_pt1 | contig 78148 bp, 106 predicted proteins | sample 7446391 | NCBI WGS metagenome assembly JACCDY01 (sample SAMN15323451, study PRJNA562643) | freshwater metagenome | isolation source: river surface water | place: USA:Blue River Watershed | collected 2017-08-18
AGTCAAGAACACCAGCCATCGCCAATGCAGACGCAACGTCAGCAGAAGTGATGATGAAGTTCGCGCGACCACGACGTGTCAATTGACCAACAGCGTTCGCTTCGCGTTCGATTTGGAACAATAGACCCTTGAATTTTTCAACAGACCAACGACCGTTAGAGTCAACGTCCAAGTCGAAAGTACCAGCAGTAGCAGTACCAACTTGAGCACCAACCTTAGCAGTACGGTACACAGTACGCACAACTTCACGGTTGATTTCAGTCAAGATTTCTGCAGACAAAATGTTAGACAATTCGCCTTCAGCGTCCAAACCATGCACAGACTTCATGTCTTGTGCTAGTTCGATAGAGTATTCTGCCTTCAAAGCACGAGTCTTTGCAGTTACAGAAGTCTTCTCGATAGAGAATGCCATTTGACCGAAAGTACCGTCACCAGAACCACCTTGACCTAAACGTTCTGCAGCAGTAGTAGCCATACCAGTACCGTTAGTTTGAGATGCTAGAGTGTCACCGTCTAGAGTAGTAGAGTGAGTACCAGTACCAGAGTAGTCAGAATCAGCTTCGTTGAATAGAGCTTCGTTGCCGCTTGGAGAACCATAGCGAGACTTCATTGCGAAGATCAAGCCAGTTGGTTGAGTCATTGGCTGAACGCCAGCGATATCATAAGCGATAAGTTGAGGCATAGCACGGCGAACCAAGCTGATCAACACTGGGTCGAAACCAGCAACACCACCGATACCAGCGCCAGAACCTACTACGCCAATTTGGCCACCAGTAGAGTTAGTTGGAGCAGTTTCGAAAAGTGCTTCAGCTTGCTTGCGCATTTCGCGCTCTTGGTTTTCTAGTAGAACAGCAGTAACTTCCTTACGGTAGTTATCAGCGATCTTTGGTGCACCTTCGTGATTAAGGACTGGTGCCCATTTTTCCATTAGTTGTTGACGAGTTGTCATTTCTATTTTCCTTTAAGATAAAAAGATTATTTAGTTAGAGCAGAAACGTAGCGAGCCATCAAAGGATCGATTTCTACTTTCTTCTCTTCAGTTAGAGTTTCGACTGGAGTGTCAGTTACAACTGACTTAACTTCAGTAGTTTGTTTAGTGAAATAGCTCTCACGTAAAGTCTTTACTTTAGTTGCGAACACTTCAGCAGATTCAAAAGTTAGTTCTTCAACTAGACCTTGGAACTTTTCTGCTTCAACGTCTGATAGACCTTCAGCAGCTTCTGCCACGATTTGAGCTTTAGCAGACTCAGACAATTGCTTAGTTAAAGCAACGTTAGTTTCTACTTGCTCGTTCAACTTTGCTTCTAGAGAAGCAATAGTTTCTTCCATCTCACCTAGTACGTCATACTTCTCTTCTGGAACATCAATATAGTGTTCTTCGAATAGACCCTTCATACCAGTGATGAAGCTCTCAACGATTTCGGACTTAATGCCATTTTCAAGGGCTAATTCATTCTGTGCAATCCACTGCTCGGCGATATAGCCAAGGTATCCATCAACTTGTTCAACAAGACCCTCAATTTGTTGTGCAGTAGCTTCTTCTAGCTTTGCTGCAAATTCTTCTTCAAGACGGGCAACTTCATCTTTAACGCGAACCATAACGGCTGCTTCAAAGATTGTAGTAGCTTTCTCTTTAAATTCTTCTGTTAGTTCTTCGCCAGTGAATAGTGCGTCCATGTCTTCTTTAACGCCAGCCTTAACTGCGTCACCTTGACGGATAGAAGTGCGGTCACCATTCTTTGGGTTGAAAGCGCCAGCTTCGTGAGAAACTTCGGCTTGCTTTTCGTCAGTCACGTTGTTACGTGCTACGTCTGGGTTTTCACCAGCATGTGTTGGTTTAACTGCGTCACCCTTAGATGGGTTACCAGATTTGTCAGCAGCATGTGCACCTTGAGTAGTAGAATCGCTACCACCTTGTGCGCCATCTGGTTTAACTTTTTCTTCTTGGATCTCCTGAGCCTTGCGTGACTCAGCAAGAAGTTCGGCGATTTTTTGTTCGATTGACATCGGTTGTTCTCCTAACTGGATAGTTCTATAAGATTATTTATAAATTATTTAATTTTACTCAGGAAATGTTGGAAGGCTATTACTTTAGCTTCTTGCAATTGCTTGCTTGATGCCTTACGAATAAACTTCTGAGTTTCCTCAATATCTCTTTCCACAAATTTTCCATCCACAAAAGCCCACTCCTTGCTTTCCATGATACCACGGACATAAGCGTCTGGAGCAGATGGGTCAGCAACGATGTCAGCGGCAGTAGATAACATGAAGTCATCTTGCACCACATTAACACCTTCATTGTTCATTTTTAATGAACCAAGTGCTCTGGATGAAACACCAAGGTTTGCTCCGCCGTCTAGTAGACCACGTGCAATATTACCCATTGGGGTTTCCATAATCTTTGCGCGACCAATGTAGTTAGTACCTTCTTTACGAAGGTCAACGATCATGTGGGATACACGGTCAAGATTAATGCTTGGAGTATCTGGGTGACCTAATTCACCGTATGCGCGATTCATTTTTACTGACTCTTGCATATAACGACCGACTTCTCTATCCATAACATGTTCTGGATACATACGACCGTTGCGGTTCTTTAGAGCTGATTGAAGGAAGATACCTTCAATAAAGTAATCCTTCTTACCGTTTTTACCTTCAACGATAAGATTAGTTGTGTCGAATACTTCTTTAATTAGTTTCATTTTAGCTTCCTACTGCAGTTGTATCATCATAAACGCTATAAGTAGCAGTTTCAACTTTAGTTGACCAACCAGCAACTTTACGCAATACCAAGAAACCTGATACGTCTTTAGCTGCACCGTTAGTTACAACGATATCGTAAGTAGCATCGTTGTTGATTGGAATACCCCAAGAGTTAGCTTCCATATATGGAGCATTCTCTGGAGCGCAAGCAATAACGATTTTGCTATTGCGATTGATAGTTACTTTAGAACCAAGCTCTCCATGCACGCTCCACTTAACGATTGTAACGTTAGGTGTATCAGAGTTACGTGCTTGAGAAGCAGCAGCCAAATCAGCAATAGTAATAGTGCCTGACTCAGCAGCAGAAGATGTGAAGTGAATCACAGTTTCTTGGTTAGTATTCTTGACAGTGGTAAATGTCATTGCCATTTGTTATTCCCCGATTCTTTCAAGTACATATAAGAAGTTCTGTTTAGACTCTCTCATATACTCAATTATTTCGTTTTGATTACATAATAAGGTATTTAGGTAATCTTGCGTTGACTCGCTAATAGCAATTACTGTACCGTCATTCAACGTGTAGTTTAGTTTACCTTCGACCAAGCGGTCTAATTTGTTGTACTTGCGCAACTCGCAGATAACTGGATCTACTGAAAAGATATTAGATGAAGCCAATTCCAAGTATGATTCAATAAGCGTATCAGTAACTTTTACTTCGTGATACTCTTTGATGATCTCAGCTACCTTGGTGTTTGGTATTTCTTCATAAATTTCTTTAGTGACTTCTTCAACAAGAGAAGCGTTCTGCTGCTCTTGATGTTTCTGTCTCATAGTAGAAATGAATTGCTTAAAGTGCATATTACTCTTGTTCTTCTGCGCCAGATTCTTCTTGTGGTGCAACAGCGTTAAACATATTGTGCGCGATGTTAACACGCAAATCGTCTAGCTTTGCAGAAATCTTTTCTGCCATAGCTGCGTTAAAAGCACCTTCAGTGTCAACTGCATTACCGCTCGCGATAGCGTTAATTAATTCTAATGTTGTAGACATAATTTTTCCTTCATAGTGTTATTGTGGCCAATTGCCGCTTTTTTGTTCGCCAGTGGCAGTAGTTTTACCTTCACGCTTTTCGCTCTTATCAGCAGACTTTTGAGCTTTTGCTTCAGAAGCAGCCTTCTGTTGAGCAGTAGCTGGTTGTGCAGCTGGAGCAGCTTGACCTTGCTGCATTGCAGCTTGTTGTTGCATTTGAGCCTGTTGCTGTTGAGCTTGGAATTCCATAGTAGGCTGTTGTTGAGCCAACTGTTGGTCACCCTTGTTCTGAGCGAACGTGATATTAGTCTGTAGACTTGCTTGAATTTGTTTATCCATCAACTCGATTTGATCATCAGTCATGCGCAATAGGTTACGCTTGATCCACTCGTCAGAGTAGAAACGACCAATGAATGGTTCAATCTGTTGTAATAGAGTAACACGTTGTGTTAGTAATTCAGCGTCTTTTAGTTCAGCGTAGTGGTTATCTTCTAGGTAGTCAAAACGAATACCTTGACGAATATCGTCCCACTCTCTGATGTTGATAATGTTCTTTGCAACTAGTTGAACCTTTAGAGATTCCAAGAACAGTACGGCAAACTTCTTGCGAAGTCTAACAATAAACTTGTTGAACTTAACTTCATCACGAGTAATCTCGTTTGAACGACCAATACTAAAACCTTCAGACTGTTGCATACGGCTAACAGGAACGTTCAATGAATGGTATAGTTTGTTCTGGAAGTATTCGATGTCTTCAATCGCACCTAAGTTTTGACCACCTGGGAGAGTAGAAATCTCTGTACCTTTACCACCTTCACGGCGAGGCATCCAGAAGTCTTCCATCATTGATAGATGACGGCGATCGTCACGAGTTTCACCAGTAGTTGCGTCATAAACAATCTTGTTACGGAACTTGTTCATGATGTCGTTAACATACTGTTCAGCTTTTAGCTTTGGTAAGTTACCAACGTCAACATAGAAAATTCTACGTTCTGGTGCACGTGAAATACGATAGATGACTAAAGAGTCTTCAATCATCTTTAATTGGTTAGTTGGCTTGATCGCTTTGTGTAAATGGGAAAGCGTCATACCAGAGTTCATATCCATAACACCTGATGGACAGTGAACCACAGAATCAATTGGAAGTTTTACACCTTGTGTAGACTGCTCGCTCATACCCTTATCATTGTAAAGGTAGAACTCTTCCATAGTTCTAACAATTTCAACACCTTGAGGTGTCTTTTCTTTTTTGATATTCTTGATCTTGCGAATCTTACGTGGATCAATATATCGTAATTCTTGAATACCAGCCTTGACGTTAGTTTCGTCCAGTAAGACTTGGTAATATAAACGTCCATCAACATACCATTGACGGAAGATCTCATGACCACGGTCATTAAACTTTAATAGTCTAAGGACTTCTCTAAACTCGTCAGAGATTTTATTTTTAATTCCAGCTGAAACTTTTAGGTCATCAAGAATAATCTCGATAGGTTGTTTAGTTTCATCGGAGATAAGTGCCTCGTTTATGATGTCTTCAATAGCAGCATCACAATCGGTGTACTGGGAAATTTCACGATATCGACGAATAAGGTCGTTTTCGTTTTTTAGGGATGCATCTAAGTCGACAACCATGCCATAGTATCCACCAGCATTTACGCCAGTGTTTACTATGGTGGAGCCGTCTTGGTTCGATGGAGGAACTACCGAAGGAATCGGTAGAACCTGCTCATCTTTCGCACGTTTGATTTCAAAGCCAAAAAGCTGCATTATATACTTATCCTTCTAGATTAAACTGGGAAGCTACCAACTGGAGTATTGATAGTAGTATTAATACCGAAGCTAGCACCAGCACCTTCATTAGAAGTGAAGAAGTTGTAAACGAATTCAACGTCGAATTGTTCAATAGCGTTTTGTTGTTCGTAGTCAAGAGTGATGGCGCCAATGTTAGTTGGGAACGCATCAGTAAACTTGTACGATTTGATAGTTGCACCGTTACGGTCTAACTGGTGAACAGACAAGTCAACTTGATAGTCAGTAGGGTTAGTACGACCGTTAGTTGTATTGTATTGTTGAATACCAGATTGCCATTGCTCAAGAGCATTACGGATGTTGAAAGTTGTATCGTTGTAGATCGAAACAGTCCAAGGTTGGAATGAACGCTCACCAGCGAAGTTCACTGGACGACCACGATACGGGATTGAAATTGTTTCAATAGTTGATGCAGGTAAAGATGCAGCACGGCATAGGAACTGTGCTCTCTGACCAGCAATAACACCTAGTGTAACGAATGATGGGAAAGTCAACTCAACTCTGAATTGGTTCGGACGTGCACCACCACCGATCATCTGGGCTTTAAAGTCAGCAATATTTGCCATTTAAAATCTCCTTGTTATTACTTTTATTTATTCGTTTTAAACGAGGGGAATTTCTTCCCCTCATCTAATATTAGCCACCGATTTCGCTAAAGGCGATGCTTGAACGAGCGGCAACGAAGCTAAGAGTAATAAAGTTGATAGAACGAGTTGGTTTAACGAAGATATCGGCAACGAATTCGTTACGATCGATAACCTCACCAGTGTTGTTAGACTCATCACACTTAACTAGGAAGTCAGTAATACCACGACGACCTTGTACGTCACGTAGGAACGGTTCAATCAAGTTCTTGAACTGACCGCGAGTGAACGCATCGTTGAACTCAAACAACTGGAATTTAGCAGCTGTAGAGATAGACTTCTCAAGAACGATAAACAAGCGACGAACGTTGATACGATCGAAAGCACTTGGTTTAGCCAATAGAGTCTTATCACCGAACAATACAGTACCTTGACCTGGGAAAGTAACAACTGGGTTAACAGCGTTACGATACAAGTTGTCACGGTTAGTTTGGTTAGGGTTGCAAGACAAGCGAACAACGTTCTTGATTTGACCACGGTTTAGACCACCTGGAGACCACCATGGATCGTTAGTGTAGTCAGTACGTGCACATAGACCAGCAACGTCACCGTTCAATGGAACCCAACGATACACGTCATTATAACGGTCGTATTGGTATTTGAAACCAGAGTCAAGAACAGTGTAAGAGTTAGAGTTCAACTCGTTACGATAAGCGATGATCTTGTCAACAGAAGAAGAATTATCACCGATAATAACTTGTTCAGTTTGAACGTCTTCTGGAGAAACGAACACAACAGCGTCCAAACGCTCCAATGCAACGTTGTCGATGATATAGTTTGCAACAGTTGGATTTGCTTTACCAGCCATGATTAGGTTGATATCATACAACTCAGCGTTAGCAAAAATCTCATAAGCAGTCATACGTTGACCGTCAGTACCAGAGGCATCATCGAAGCCACCAGATAGAGATTGTGTTAGAGGCGCAGTCATTGACTTGAACGCAGTTCCAGCCATTGGTTGACCCCAGTTAGAAGCGTCATAACCACCAACAACTTGGTCAGTGTGATCAGTCCACCACAACCACTCAGAACGAGAGTTGATAACGTCTTTGTAGTAGTTGTTTGTACCGTCTGGTTTCTTGTTATCAGAAGCCTTAGATACGAAAGCGTACTTTTCTAGAACAGCGTTTTCAACGCCAGAGATATAACCCTTTTCGTCGATAACGATAATGTGCATTTCGTCGTTAGAACCGCCGATAACTGCAGCACCTTCAGATGTTCCTGGAGCAGCGTCGAACTCGTCTCTATATGCCCAAGAAGCATAAGATGCAGAGTCAGCCATAGAAACTTTTAGAGTGTTACCTAGTTTTCCTGGGTACTTAGCAGCCCACTCACCAGTAACGCCAGCGCCATTGATGAAGTTTGCAGAGTAGAATTGACCATTAAGGATAGCAACACCAGCTGTGATAATAGTACCAGAAGCTAGAGCAGTTGTACCACCTTCTGGAGCATCAGCTACAATAATAGCAGGAGCAGCAGAAAGACCAGTACCACCTTCAGTTACTGTGATGCTTTGGATAGAAGATGGACCAACAGTGATCGCGCCAACTGTTGCACCAGAACCACCGCCACCAGTGATAGTAACAACTGGAAGTTTCTTGTAACCAGTACCACCAGAAACGATGCTGATGGAAGCGATAGAGCTAGTACCAATAACTGCAGTAGCAGAAGCACCGTCACCTGTTGGGTCTTCGATGTTTACAACTGGAGCAGAAGTGTATCCAGAACCACCATTTTGGATAGTAATAGAAGCGATTTGTGAGTAACCAACAACAGCGTCAGCCACACCACCAGTACCGCCACCACCAGTAATAGTGATAGCTGGCTCAGAAGTGTATCCAGAACCTGCGCTAACAATAGAAATAGCAGTAATAACGTTACCGTCAGTTGTAGCAACTGCAGTTGCGCCAGAACCACCGCCACCAGTGATAGTGATAGTTGGTTCAGTTGTGTAACCAGAACCTGCGTTGATAATAGTGATAGAAGATAAACCACCAGCTAGAACTGCAACACCTTGAGCACCAGAACCGCCACCACCAGTGAAAGATACTGTTGGGGATGAGTAACCAGAACCACCGTTGCTTACAGATGCGCTTTGAATAGCAGAACCAGAAAGAACTGCAGTAGCTGTACATCCAGAACCAGTGTCACCGCTGCCTGGGACAATAGAAACAGTTGGAGCAGTTGTGTAACCAGAACCAGAAGCTGTAATACCGATAGAAGTAATAGCGCCTCCAGAAAGAGTAGCAACCGCAGTAGGTTGTACACCACCGTCTTCTTGTACGTTTTGTGTTGTAGCAGTTGCTGCAGCACCTGTACCGTTACCGCCAGTGAATGTAACAACTGGGTTAACGTAGTTGTAACCTGGTGTAACAACTGTTACGCTGATTACTTTACCATTAGAAATGTTAGCTTGACCAATGAAGCCAGTACCAGCACCACCCAAAATTTCAACACCTGGTGGGTTTGTGTAACCAGTACCTTGGTTAGTGATTGTAATCTCTTTAATCAAACCTTCAGTGAAGATACCAACAGCAGGAGCTGCGCTTAAAGAGTTGTATCCAGAACCAGTTTCTTCCATAGTGACAGTTGTCAAAGAACCTGATGGAGTAACAACAGCGTTCTTCATGTTAGTTGTCTGTTGTCTAACTAGTAATAGATTATTAGAATAAGATAGGAAGTTTGCGGCTGTAAACCAAGACTCAAAGTTATTGTTGTTTGGTGTACCAAAACGACGAACTAACTCATCTTCTGAGGTAATTGTGATTGGTTCCAAAACTGGACCCCAGTCGAACTGACCAGCAAACGCTCCGATGGAGGTTGCTACGGCAGGAACGATAGAAGTAAAGTCTTTTTCTACGACTGCAACGCCTGGAGATAATTGAAACGGCATTGTTGTTCTCCTTGTTTATAATGATTGCCTAGACAAAAACTGTCTACAATTTTATTTAGTTTTTAGTAGTTTTCACTCAAAAATTCAAAGGATCGGCTTCAGGTTTACCGTCATCATAGAATCCAAACGGAGTCAAATCTTCTTCGATAGCCTTAATTTGCTTTTCATACATAATCTTGCGCATATTAATGTTATTTAGTTCTTTGAAATAAGACTGAGTTGTCAGCCAACCAAACAGAACTAAAGGCATAACCAAGTCATCATGATACCCTTCGTCGGCTTCATAAGAGCCACGTTTTTCAATAAATGTAGAGATTTCAGAAATAGTGTCTGGGTCTGTGATAAGAAGTTTATCTTCTTCAACCATAGCTTTGAAGTTATGGCAACCGATACGCTTAACACGTTTGTCAGTATTAACACCTAACTGAGACTTCTGTCCACCGAAACCACCACCGATAGCCTGAACACCGTTGGCTCTTGAAACCATAAGAATATTCTCATATTCTAGTTCTTGGTGCATAATCTGAGCCACTTGGTCAGAAACGTTTGTTTCAATCAGGATAAATGCGTTGTTGTATTCAGAAGCTACTTTGAAGATTACTGACGGGAACAACAGTGGTGTAATATCGTTTCTTCTGTACTTAGCCACGATACGATATGGTGTTTCTGTAATATCAATCATTTGGATAGTTGAAGAGTCACCTTCAACGCCAGCTGCAATATCAATAACACCACAATAAGTATGGTTCTTTTGAGGTCTCTCGAATACGTCTAAACCATCCTTGCTTAGAATAGGCTGATCAACTGTCATCTTAGCGATAACGTCTGCGCGAATTAACGTTAAACTAGAACCTAGGAAGTTACACAAAACTTCTTGGTTGAACTTGAGTTCACCAAGCATACGCTTTTGTTCTTCAGCCCACGCTGCATCACGACCTGGGATTTCCCAGTAAGGAATGAACAGCGGAACGAAACCGTTACGGTCATTCTCAGCATCGTTCCAGAAACGCCAGAAGTGGTTATAACCTAGTGGAGTAGATGATAATAGAATCTTAGTAGTTTGACCAGCAGAAATAGTTGGGTAAACCGCAGTGAAGAATTCCTCGGCAACGTTGTTTGGAATAATCGCAGCTTCGTCGACATATAGCATGTTAACAGACTTACCACGAATACCAGACTTACCTGTGGCAGCGGTGAATACCTTTGAGCCGTTTTCTAGTTCAATGTCACCCTTGTTCCAACCAGTAACACCTTGTTGCATCCACTTAGGTAAGTGTTCATACATTGTCTGATAACGATCCAAAACTTCACGTGCGGCTGCAGCTTTGTTAGCCAAGATAGCCACTTGTTTGTTAGCTTGGAATAGGGTGTACCAAAGAATGTATGCAGCAGAAGAAGTCGTCTTACCTTGCTGACGACCTTCCATTAGGATAACACGGCGATTATTGTGAATGATGTCAATCTTTTTCTTTTGACAATCATACAACTTGAATAGTTTTAAACCATAGTCAAGCGTAACAATGTAGCAGTAGTTTTCAATAAAGTAGATCGGGTCTTGAGCGCACTTAACATACTCCTGAACTTGGTCAGGAGTAAATTGGAAGGTAATACCAGCAGCTTTTAAGTTCGCATTACTATTATAAATTTCAGCCATAAATTATTAGAGTTCGTTGATCCACCCGTCATTGGTGATTATATGTTCACCATTTGGACCAAATTCGCCTGTTGCTCGGTAAGTTACATCAATTGGAGTTGCTGGGTTAGTATTCATGCCAACGTTAGCGTCAGTTTGAAGAATAACACCTTGTTGAGAAACTGGACCAAACATAGAAACTTTCATCTGGAAGTTAATTGTGTGGATAACAAAACGACGTTGTTGGAACGTACCTTCAAATTCGTCTGATACAATAACAGAGTTTAGAACGACTGGTACGTCTAGCTTAATGCCCATATCATCTACAGCATTAATAGTCATAGAGTATTCTGGGGTAAACCATGGAAGGATTTGCTCAATAATTTGAAGAGCGTCTTCTTGAGTCTTTGTAACAATATACAATGACATATCAATGTTATATGGAACAGGGGTTCTCACGATAGAAGTAGAAGATTCGCCATTACCTGCAACAGCGTCGTTCTTCATATATTGCATTCTGTTAACTTTACGCAAAGAATCGTAAGTGTATGCAATAATTTCAAAAGACATTCTTGGTAGAGAAGTCAGTGCGTGATTCTCTAAAGATGGATCTTCGTCTAAACGAACTAACCACTTTTCTTTTGGAGCGTATGACAGTGGAACGTGCAACCTTTGAATAGTTGGACCATTTACTGGGTCATCCTCTTTACGGTCAATATAGATGTTAGAAAACAGGCGTCCAAAACCTATAATACATTTTCTAACAATACCGTGATAAAATACGCTGTTATTTAACATTAAACTTCTCCAAATGGGTTGCTCTCATCAAATAGCGCATTCTCGGAAACAGCTTTATCTTTGAAGGTTTGATTGTCGGCAAAACCAGTAGCATCTTCAACTTGAGGGTTGATGGTTGTGTCAAACGACTTGAGGTTTTCAAATACATCAACTTCAGGGACGCCAGTATCAATCTTCTCGCTACTGTATTGGAATAGTTCAACGTCAAGTTTGTAAGTATACAAACGACCTAGTTGATAGAAAGGTTCTTGATGTTTAACGAACTTGATTTCAAACAAACCTTTGGTCAAAGGGTAATAAATTAAATCACCTTCGTTTGGTCTGTTTGGTAAATATGTTGTACCATGGACTCCAATTAAATCTGTCCAGCGTTTACGGGCAACTGTTAGAGTTGCAGACTGATCCATTAGTAAACCGAACTTCTGAATCATAGCACCCTGTCCCGCCAAACTCTCGATGTTATCAAAGTACATCTCAATTGGGTATGCGTGTTCAAATTTAGACAAACGATCTTCACCGAAGATACGGTCTGTTGATACTTGAGTACGAGGAATGTATAAGAAGTCTTTACCGTAGATCTTCAAAGACTCAATGATGATGTCTTCGATAAGATCTTGTTCGCTGGAAGTGCCTTGGGTAAAGTATGGATTTGTTGCCATTGATTACCCCAAGAAGAAGTCAAGCGGTGCTGATTTTGTTTGTAGTTCGTCTTCTAGGTCTTCAATCTCTTTAACAGCTTCAGCGTATAGTTTATCGCCATCAAGAGTCACGCCACCTGGCAATTGTAGACCAGAGAACTTCTTAATGTTAACTGCCCATTGCTTTTTAAACAAAGCTGTAACATAATGTTTCAACCATGGCTCGGAGAATACACGAACGTATGTTGACGGGTCAATTGCACGATAACCTTGGATTAAGATATAGTCACCGATGATAACATCAGTTTCCCAGTTAATATCTAAGTACATGCGGTTCTGCATACGGTTAAAACGATACAAGACGTGACCGTTCAATTCCAAATCCAACATAGCCAAGTGGCTCATTGTAGTCTTGTAGTAAACAATACTTGTAGAAGTTAAGTCATACAAGTCGTTCAAACGTAGTTGGTATTGTAAGTCAAAGATGTTCTTAGAAGAAGAAGCCTGACCGATGTTCAATACCTTAGTCACACCGTACACATAATCAGGCACAGTGATATATTTTAGATCGTATTCGCCAAGAGTAGCTGGATTGGAATCAGCTAGAGTGGCAGTGTGACCAGAAGAACCAGTAATAGTTTCTCCTGGCAAGAAAGTACCAACAACGTTTCTAACGAAGATCTTATCATCCGTCGGTTGACTTCCAGATTCTGGGATAACCTTGGCTTTAGCCCCAGAAGTTACACCTGTGATCACTTCTGCTATTTCAAATTGTGTACCATTATTTGATTGAAGGTTTAAGGTGGAAGCACGAATACGGTGCTTCAAATACATCTGTTCTACACCCTCATAGTGGTATAGATTCCAGTATTCCAACGCTTCATCTAGACGGTCTTCTAATTGACTATTTTCGACGTTGATCTCTAACACTGGAGCACCTAGTGCTCTTAGTGCATATTGTTTTAATTGTTCTCTAGATGCAACTGCCATAGTAGTTTGCCTGAAAGTTATTTAATTATCTATTTATATAACTGCAAGGTTTGTTGCAACTTAGTAAGGTCGGCGCGAGTGTAGGTTTGGTAACTAACCGATAACTGGTTAGGCATTGGAACTTGATTAATTGGGACGTTGAAACTCTCAGCGATCTCCATAAAACTCTTTACCTCACCTGTACCGATATTCCAGATACCAGCTTCTGGGATAGTTATAAACTTTTCTTGTATTTCCAGAATTGTTTGGACTGGGACAAAGTCTCGTTTATATTTCTCTGAACCCTTGAATACGTTGATATAACCGTTTTGCTCAGCTTGTTTCTTAAACTGACAGTATGGGCTTGCTTGAGAACCCTTATGTTCTTCGTGTGGACCATATACATTAAAATAACGGAAACACTGAACGTTTAGCTTATTCTTGGTTACATATTTTTCAACCATATATTTTGACCAAGCGTATGGCGTCTTTGGATCAACTTTAGATGTTTCTTTGAACTCAGTGCCTTGCCCGTAAACAGAAGCCGAGCTAGAGAACTGAACTGGAATACCTTTGGCTTGACATCTAGCGAACAGACCGATAGTAAAATCGTAATTTTGAGCCATGATTCTTTCCACGTTAGTTTCCGTGGTTGAAGAGATAGCTCCAAAATGTAAGACTCTATCTATACCGTCTAGTTCTGGAAACTTATCACCCCATTCGTATAATACGAGATCGTGCTTCTTTCCAAAATATTCAACGGCATTCTTACCGATGAACCCCTTATAACCTGTAATTAAAAGTTTCATTGTTCTTCTTTCTGGCTGTCACCTGGCATAACTCTAAAGTTATCTTCAACTGAATCTGGAGTACTGACTTCACAAATTGTACCTTTTTCTATACAATACAACTGGTGAGGTAAGAGAGGCGGATTGTGCCAAACGTCTCCTGGTTCCAATACAGTTTCAAATATTTTAGCGTTACTTGTGTCTATGTATCTAACTAAAAACTTACCATTAATGACAAACCACGTTTCATCTTTGTCTTTATGGAAGTGCATTGAGAACTTAGCGTCCTCGTTAAAGTGCATCATCTTACCACAATACTTATCGTTGGTTGCCCAGATGTCTTCATGACCCCAACCTTTTTCTTGTTTACCTTGTAATCTCATAATTAATCTCCTCATACGTTGGCGCATAAACTCCAAGATGCCTTACAGTTATTGCTGAGGCACCCATAGCAAATTCAATAGAAACGTCCCAATCCTTTGTTTGGGTAAACTTAACAGCAAGTGCTGCTAGGAAAGTATCTCCAGCTCCGCAAACATCAAATGCTTCTACAGTTGGAACTTTATATTCTTTGTTCTTGAAAACAACTTTCTCTGACCCATGAGTCACTATAATGTCGCTACATTGACTCGTAAGTTTACTATATTCTAAGCTGTTGATTTTAACAAAACATCCTTCAAACTGAGCCGTGTCAGTTTTCTTGGTATCAATAAAAATAGGGCAAGTGTATTGTTGTTTTAATTTGGCAATATCCTCGTAAGATAAAAACCCTTTGTCATAATCTGACACTACAATTAGATCGTAGTTCAATGGTTCAATCTCGTGTAACTGTGTTTTATATTTTGGAGGATAATCAACCCTTAACAGTTGATGGTTTGATTTACTGTCGATAAATCTTTGTTTAACACCAGAGTCTCCAAGATAAGATGTAACGCTGCATCCAAGGTTTATTAAATTATTGTAAACGTTACCACCCATACCAAGAGTTTGTTTGGTGTGTTTGAAATCTAAAATGGGGATTGGTGCTTCTGGACTTATCCTGTTTACAGTACCAATGTAATATTCATCGGTGCAGGTGTCGCCTAGCAATAAAACGTTCAATGGTGTTTGTGGTTGACTCATCATCTATTCTATCATAAAAAATAATATTACCAGCATATTCGTGACCGACTATACGCTTACCAAACCAGTCAGAACCTTTTAATGTAATGTCAGGTTCGTACTGTCTCATGATATTTATTAGTTCATCATCCGAGTCAAATACCTTGACTTCGTCTACCCACTTCAATGCTGCCATTAAGGCAACACGGTTTTCTTGATTATTGAATGGGCGGTCGCTACCTTTTAATTCAGCTATTCTCCTATCTGAATCAATAGCCACTAAAAGAAAGTCACCTAGAGACTTCGCTGTTTCCAGCATCCCTAGATGACCCTTGTGGAGAATATCAAATGATCCGTTTACAAAGATTTTCATTCTTCGTAGTTGGACACCTTAATCAGTTTACCATATTCTGGTAAGTACAGGTATTCAACTTCACTCTTGGCAAGAGTTGCAACTGCATCGTCCAAGGTTTCTACTAGAGGGTCTCCACCCAAGTTGAAACTTGTGTTGAATACGATTGGTGTTCCAGTCTTCTTGTAGAACTCATTAATCAAATCGTAGTAATGCTTGTTCTGTTCAGGGTTAACTGTTTGAATGCGGCAAGTACCATCAACGTGAATAATAGAAGGAATCTTTTCTTCAATCCCTGGTTGACAGTTTACAGCGTACATCATAGTTGGAGATGACTTCATACCGCGAAGGTCAAACCACTCGTGTACATGTTCTTCAAGAATAGAACCAGCAAACGGGCGGAAGTATTCACGATGCTTAACGCTGTTAACAAAGTCTTTACCATCTTCAAAGCGTGGATCAAACAAGAACGAACGATTACCCAAAGCACGTGGACCATTCTCTGAACGACCTTGGAACTGCGCCACGATGTTCTTCTTGATCAACAACTCTACAACATCAGCATGAGTGGCGTCTAAAACCTCAGCATCATACTTTTTAGCGACAGCAGAAATTTCTTCATCGCTGTAAGAATATGCTGGTCCAAGGTATAGCGTTTCAGCTCTAGATTCAACTGTTGCATCGTTTGTGATGCCACGGTGGAACATTAAGGCAGCGCCAAGAGCAGTACCTGCATCATTGGAAACTGGTTCGCAATAAATCTCGATACCATCTTCTTTCAATGCGTCTAGGTAATGATAGTTAGCAACGCAATTCAAGCCATATCCACCGCTAATAACAACACGCTTCTTACCAGACATTTGTGCAGCTTTTCTAATCAAAGCTACAACTTGGTCTTGAGTTTGTGTTTGACAAGCGTAAGCTAAGTCTCTGCGGTTCTGTAACAAGGTTACATCTTGAGGTGGAGTGCAAGAACAATCGCTGCATTCTTCTTCAACAACGCATGATTCGTCTGTCTTTAATGCTTCAAACAATTCAGCATTTACACGTGCACCATTAGGATATGTTGGTACAATTAGGTTGCGGTTTGATAGTGGTACAATGCTGTCTGTTTCAAACAACTTAGGAATTGCTGGGTTGTCAACACCATATGGGAATAGACCCATTGTCTTACCAGCTTCAATGCTAGACCATCCACAATACTCAGTAACAGCCTCGTAAACTTTAACGATACCTGCACGGTCGCTGATTAAGGCTTCATGAGTTAAACCTTGTTCGCCAAACATAGCAGAATCTAATCTAGTCAAGGCACCTGGGATTGGTTCACGAGTACCATAGTGTTTGTATAAAGTTGTAAAGTTTGATGGGTATGCGCAGTCTACAATAGACTCAACTTCCCAAACAGTTAGCGGAGTGTTATTGACGTTCATGCCAATGAAAGTACCTGCACCGTCTACAATAAGAGCAACAGCATCTTCCCAACCAGAACGGTAGAAAGCGCAAGCTGCATGTAGCTTATGGTGCATGAAACTCAAGTCAACAACTTGAGGGTGATTTGGTCCAAAAACGTTGCGGTCAATTAAACCTAGTTTTCTTGCAAGACCAGTGTAAACGTCATCGCCTGAGAAGTCGACACGACCAGCAGTTTCAGCAACAGACTGAGTGTGAGCGATAACTAGGTAATCAATCTTATCAGTATAGTCTAAGATCTTAACCATTGACGCATATGGACCACCATCGTATTTGCGTCTAGATAGTCGTTCTTCTTCAATAGAGAAAACAACCTTACCATCTTTAAGTAAGCAAACGCCTGAGTTATGTCCACGGGCAATTGCTGCAATATAGCCAGTTTTTAATGGCAATCCAGTATTAAGTTCACTCATTTAGTTTTCTTTCCCATAACAGAGTTAATAACAATATTTACAATATCATCAGTCATAGTCATAATCATCTCATGCTTGCGCATTAGACGCTCATCTTGAGTGATACGAATTGGTTCGTATTCTCTATCAATCTCACCCATGTCGATAATATCAAAATCCTTACAGTTAGGATACGTGATATTTATAGGGTCTGTTGGACCAGTAACAACAGTTGCTTTCTTACCAACAGCATATGCTAAGTGTTGACCAAGGCTGTCGCATCCTAAGAAATAATCTGCGTATTTGATAACAGCAGCCCACACGCGAACGCTTGGAATTTCAGGCATAGCAACATCGTCTTTAAGGTTCTCACCTTTAAGTTCAATACCAAACTCAGCCATCATAACAACAGCAAAATCTTTTTGCTGTAGCTTTTTAATAATAGACTTAACGTCTTTGAATTCAAAGCTACGATTAGTTGGGTCAACGAACGATCCGTCTTTCTGTGTAATTCCACGACCGAATGGTTGGAACACAATGACCTTTTCTTTCTTGATTTGCTTCTTGATGTTTGCGATTAATTCGCGAGCAGTTAACAGCTCTTCCTTAGACAAGCGAAGGGTAGGTTTAGGTAAATCTCTGATACCCTTTTGGTTGATCTCAATGTCGAACGCTTGAGATAGGTTACACTTTTGGTTATAGTATTCCCAAACTCTGTATGGTTCAGGTGACACAATATCCATGTGTTTTAATTTGTCTTGGAATAAACCCTTGTGCCAAATATCATAAGTGCGGGCATCTAGGGTTGGGTGACCCTTGAATACATCGGTGCCACCTTCACATACGATAATAAAATCTTTATCGCCAGATTCTTGCTCATATTTTTCGAACGCTGGAATTGAGCATAGTAATCTTCCAGCTCCACCATTCATAAAAAATGCTTTAGGTCTTTTCATAGTTTCCATATTTCTTCTCCACAATAACGAACTTCAGTTCAGTAGTAATATATAGGCGCAAATTAAAAAGCCCTCCGGAGAGGGCTTTGTTTAATATCGAGGGATATTAGTTGGGAACTTGATTTTCCAGTGTTCAACGTCGTGATACGTTTCTTCTAGGTTTTCCAACCATTCAGCATAATCTTCAAGAGTCTTACGCTCCTCGGCTGTATAGCTGTCATCTTCAACCTTCAAGGCTTCTCTGATGTTGCTTGCATTAAGTTTTGCAGCAGCCATTACGCTTTCACGAGAAAGAGCGTGTAGACGATATTGAGGTTTAATGAACACGCCACCCTCGTACTTCAAAGTAAACTGGTAAAACGCTTGGTTGATACCACCAGTGTAATCATCGTAGTGATAAGTCCACTCACCCAAACCACGTGGTAATACGAAAGTTGGGTCTTCGATTAAGTCGTGAGTGTAGTAGTCAGTTAGATACGCTGCTTCAAATGGGTTTACAGCTGCATCAACAGTAACGTAATTATAACCTTGTTCTTGTGGCATATTCTCAAACGCTGACAAATCATCAGATTCGCGAACAACACCTTCAACGATGTTAGTTGTTTGGTTAACTCTGCATAGAAGGTATCTTGGTCCTTCATACACTGCGTTGATTGTTTGATTCAACTCAGTCTTATCTGTGTATGGTTCGTCTGGTAGAATAAATGTAAAATTCTTTTTCATGGTTAATTCCTTTTATTAACTTGCAATAAACTTGATTCGTACAGCACCCCATCCGCCACGGAAACCGTGGTCACGAACGTCAGGGCACGGCTGTGGTGGAAGACCACCAACGCCAATAGGCAATAGAGCTTGACAACCTGTCATTTCATAACATCCGCAAACTTTATCAGAACGCCAGCAAGAATACTTGTGCGATCCACGCTTTGGGTTTCTAGATAGAGAACTCATAGCAGAGATGAAAGATGGATATTGGTTGCCAGACCAGTGCCCTGGACCATCGCCACCATCAGAGTCAGGTTCATAAATTACCCAGCTACCCTGTGTTGTAAATAAACCTGCAGGAACTGGAACGTGTTGGATATTATAGCAGTGGCAGTTTGGTAAACACTGACGTGTTTCAACACAGCTGAATAAACTGTTATAGTTTACGTCTCCGCCGTAAGCGCAGCCGATCCACATACCTGGGCAGTAGTTACAGATAACACCACATTGGTCTGGCAGGTTCTTTCTGTTACCACAGAAGCCGTTAGCAATAAAGCAGCAATAAAAAGAAGGTGTAGTTGAACAGATAGATACGCCACCTTTACCACCTTCTGCGCACATACATCCAGAAGCTCCACTGTTACCAAACCAGCAAAGTCCAGTTGCATCACCACATCCTTGGAAACATAAGCTAGATGAGCATGGTGGGTTGCCAGTTGTACCGCAAACATAACATCCTGGGGCTACTGTAATTGTTCTCTTAGAATAAGCGCCAGAGTTTCCTGGAAGTCCGAATCCGCAGCAGCACATGCGGGATCCTGGTCCACCAGCACCCCATGCTTCAATAACAGCTGTACCAGCTGCAGGTGCTCTCCAACAGAAACCTGACCACAGGTTAGCACTAGATGTGCCGCCAGTGTACATATACACTGTACCAGTTTCTAAGTTTTCTTCGATTCTAGACTCTTGTGGATGTCTATCTCGTAAAGCTGATCTTAATGAAATCGCCATATTTTATCCCGCAATAAATTTAATTCGTACAGCACCTTGACCACCACGATACCCAGCAGTTCTGTGATCTGGACAAGCGTTAGTACCAACACCACCAATACCAGTTGGAATAAAACCGATACATCCCATGGCTTCATAACATCCACAAGCTCTGTTACCTGTCCAGCAAGCAGAATATGGATGACCAGCTGTTGGGTTCTTAGAAGCCCCATCAAGAGCAGTAAAGAAACCACCCAAACCTGAACCTGTCCACGTTTCCCAAGTTCCAGAGTCTTCGTGATTAAATGTCAACCAAGCTCCGCCGCTAGAGATTAATCCTGGAGGGACATAGATGTGTTGTTGGAATTGGCAAACACAGTTAGGGTAGCAACCAAAGAAACTCTTGCAGTTAAATTGCCCGCAACAGTTAATATCACCGCCATATGCGCACGCAATATGTGGTCTAGCAGTACCAAAGTTACAAACAACACCGCAGTTTTCGTTCAGTGTTTTAGTAACACAAAAACCGTTACCACCGAAGCAGCAATACATTGAAGTGCCAGTAGAACAGAAAGATGAACCACCCATACCACCCTGAGCACACATACAACCGTTGCAAGAACCGTTTACAATCCAGCAAAGCATTGTTGGTTCAGAGCACCCACGGAAACAGATGTCCTGTGAGTTACCACACGACCAACCGTTACACCCTCTGATATAAGAACTACCATCTACGCAGATAGTTTTCTTTGAATATGCGCCAGAGTTTCCTGGAAGACCAGAACCGCAGCAACACATACGTGCAGCAGAACCACCTGCCCCCCATGCTTCAATAACAGCTTTACCAACTCCTGGAGATTTCCAGCACCAGCAGTTATAGAACTTTGTTCTAACAGTAGCTTCGTTATAAACCCAAATTCTACCAGTTTCTAAGTTCTGTTCGTTGTTAACAATAGTATCATACTTTGTTAATAAACTTTGTCTTAATGATGCCATATTTTATCCCGCAATAAATTTGATTCGTACAGCACCGCTGCCGCCAGTATGAGCGTGATCGCGAACACCAGCGCATGGATGCGGCGCAGTTCCTGGGACGCCAACTGGCATAGCTCGAGTACAACCGTCAGAGTCATAACAACCACACTGACCAGAGAAACCCCAGCAAGAAGACCAGTTATTAGACTGAGAAGGGAATCTTCCTAGTGCATTAATTGCAGATAAGGCTTGGCTGTGTCCTTGACCAGACCAGTTTGCAAATTCGTTGTTGTTTTCTACTGTGTGCGTGGCAACACCACCATCTTTAGCGTACAACCCTGGAGAAGTTGATAAATGATAGTGATATGTACACATACATTCAGGCGCACACAACATAAACGAAGCACAAGAGAAACCTCCTGGGCAGTTTACATCACCACCATATGCGTTAGGCATCCAAGCTCCTGGGCATGTATTACATACAACGCTGGCATACACACAACCATATGGATACAATGTAGTACAGAAACCTTGTAATCCAAAACAGCAAGTGGCAGAAGTTCCAGTGGAACACAGAGTGACGCCACCCTTACCACCTTGAGAACAGATATACCCTGAAGTATTACCTCTGCAGTCTTTACCTGTCCAACCAACCCAGCTTGGGGAAGAACATCCACGGAAACATAGATCGTTCGAATTTGCGCAGGCTTTACCCACATCACCACAAATCCAGTTTCCTGGCTCAACGTGAATTGTTTTCTTTGAGTAAGCTCCTGGATTTCCTGGAAGTCCGAATCCACAGCAGCACATTTTAGCGCTGGAACCAGAGGCTCCCCAAACTTCAATAGTTACGTGACCACATCCTGGCGCTTGCCAACAGAAGTTGTTCCAATAGCCTGTGAATTGAGCAGGAGCAGTGTACATCCAAATCTGACCCTGCTCAATGTTTTCTTCCGCTGAAGTGAATGTGCCTCTTTTTGATTCTAATAATTGTGATAATGAAGCCACGATTCTATCCTTATTATATTAAACAGCAGCGTAAACCCAACCGTATGTTGCGCCAGTAAAGATTAAAGATGTAACAGAACCGTTCAAGTCAATAGTCAAATCTTCGTTTAGACCTTGAATCTTGTTACCGTTTCTTGCTACTGTAATTTTGTTAGTTGCAGCAACGTTACCAACGTCAATGATTTGAACCATGTCATTTACCAACGGAACAGCTGGTAAAGTTAAAGTGATAGCACCACCTGAAGTGTTGGCTAAAATTCTATCGTTAGCGTTGATACTTTGAGATGTGGTAACGTTCTCTTTTAGAACAATACCTAAAGTACCTTGTGATGTTAAAAAGCGTCCCATATTTTATCCTATTATAGTGTTGATGTTTCTACACCGACAACTACAACGCTAACGTTCGGTGTGCTTGACCATACAATGATTCTTTGTCCAGCGCTCAATAGTACGCCAGTTCGTTCCAATACACCGCCACCAGCGATAGCAACGTTGTATTCAATCCACTCGTCGTCAGTTGGTGTTGTAGAAGCTGCTAAAGCGATTCTAATACCAGCGTCTGAGTTACCTCTGTTACAAACAGAAATTGAACACATAGTGAATGTGTTCACTGGTACGACGTATGGTGTAAAATATGTTGCAGCAGTAGTAATGTTAGCAGTGCCTAATCTTCCAGTTGCCATTTATTTCTCCAATTATACTTAGTTATTTAGTAGAATTAAGCATTTAAAAAAGCCATTAATAATGCTTGCTGATCCACGTATTGTTTGTTTGCGCCATCATAATTAACAGTTGGTTTTACGTTAATCTTAATACCGCTAGTGAAAGTTTGAACTCCGTTAAATGTGTGGGCAGCAGAAATTGTTCTGGAGTTAGAAATGTGCAAATATTGTAAGTGATCATCAGAATTATTACCAGTTAAACCTGCGTGGGTGAAACCATGCATAGTTGTTCGCTTAGTATTATCAGCTGGTCCAGAAACACGCTTAACAGAAGCGATAACAGATTTAGCAGCGTTGATTGTATACGCAGAACTTGTATTTAAAGTTACTTGGTACAACACCACAATCTCTTCAAACGGTAGATCATAACCGTCAATTGTTTCGCCGAATGCACTCATCAAGCTACCGTGGATTGCTCTACCCATCAACACCTTTACTGGGTATCTCATATCATTAGTTGCAATAATCCAGTAGTTTACGAAAGCACCTTCACCAGCCTCAACAAGAGAACCGTTACCGTTGACGATTCTGTTATATCTTGCAGTTGTTCCAGCCAACCATGGAGTAGAAGATGCAGCAACTTGTAGGTACGAAGTTCCGTTATAATATACTGTTGGTAGCAATGCGTTAGCGTTTAGAATCTGCTCATAGTAACCGTTTGGAACGAGAGCGTGATTGATATTGTGCTCAATATCCTCATCAGCGATTACCAGATTTGTGAATCCAAGAGTAACAGCTGATTGATTGTTTAGAGTGTAAGAGATATCTCCACCATCAACCCAAACAGCACCAACTTCAGTGTGCTTAGAATAATGCCACTGTGTGTCTCTTGAAGCAGAGTGTCTTTCGTCGCCGAAAATAATTGCAGTAGAACCGTCCCAATACACATAAGCCACTGTGATGTAATCTTTAACATCAATCATTGCGCCAGAATCTTCTAACTGAACAGTGTCAGGGTTTATGGTAATGTAACGACCACCGTTTGCAGTTGATAATTGAAGATTAAGAGTTGAAGAAATTGTAATCTTTCTACCTCTCCAATGTACGTCAAACTCAGAAGCAACAGGTGCTAGGGTAACAGTTCTATTACTATCATTAAAAGATATTGTGCTACTAGTTCTATCAACAAAACCAGTTAAGTCTTCAGTCAAGCGAATGGCATCGTTAATGCCAATAAAGTTAGCGTCGATTTCAGCGTTTGTTAATGGCGTACCTTTGACTGTTACGTCATTACCTGATGTGATACGTGATGTAATAATTGGCATTTACGTTCCTTACTCTTCCATTCCGATATGCTTTTTGATCATATCAAGCTGAAATTTTAATTCTTTAACAGCGCCAAATGATAGCGTTGCTAACTTTTCATAGTCTACTGCAAGAGTACCGTTCTCTCTTTTTCTTACTGCTTGTGGGAATACTTTTAAAACGTCTTGGGCAACAACGCCGAAATCAGACTTTGTAACAAAGTAACCATCTTCACCGCCATGCTCTTTGATGTATTCATCAGTCCAATCGAAAGTCTTGGAACCGATAGCGCATACAATATCAAGAGGGTTTTGTACATCTTGAATATTTTCTTTTAATGAAGCGTCAGAAGAATAAAAAGCAGTAATGTTATTTGTTGCTCTAACTTCACCAGCTGTGCCAGAAGCACCAATACCAACACCAACGCTAGTAAGGTGTGCGCCGCCAAAACGATTATCCGCTTGGCCAATATCACCAGAGGCATTAGTGCCACCCTTAGTGATAGCAGTTACTGTTGGGACTAGAGTCAAACCAATAGTAATGTCGCCGTCTTTACCAGTTTCGTTAGTAATTTCAATAGAGTTACCTTCAACAAACTTTCTAATAACAGAAGTATTTGTTGCAGTTCTAACAACCAAACCATCACCAACAGTTGCGCTGATACCACCAAGAATAGCAGCATAGGCTTGAATATCTTGACCGATAACCAAACCAAGGTTTGAACGAGCACCTTCTTTTGTAGAAGCACCAGTACCACCATCCGCGATTGCTAAGTCAGTAATACCAGTGATAGAACCACCAGTAATATCTACAGTGTTTTTATTCTGTGTAGAGATAGAACCAAGACCAAGGTTTGTTCGGGCAGCTGATGGTGTAGTTGCACCAGTACCACCGTGGTCCACTTGTACCACACCATCAACGTTTGTAGAATTACCGATAAGAGCGCCAGTAACAACACCTTGAACGTCGCCTAGAACGTCACCGATGTGCAAACCATAAAACTGGTTTGCGTAAATGTTACCAAGAGAATCTCTAAGAACTGAAGTGTCTGGTACAGCTTGAGTTGTTGGAGTTTTACCACGGACTAAATCCGCATCCAAACCAGACCCTAAACCTGCGTTACCATCTAAAACAGATAAGATGTTTTCAGCGTTGAATGATTCTGTATCTAGTTTAGTGCCAACCTCTCTGTTAATCGCGTCGAAGTTATTATCTACTTCTTCGATTGTTAGAGGTCTTTCCTTGTCTCGTCTAAGGTTAATAGCAGCCATTAGTTACCTTTTTCTATTAATTTAACCAATAAAGTTTTTATGTCAACTAAATCAGCCTTTAGTATATTTATTTCATCCTGCAGCATGGTTACAGATTCTTGAGTAGACTTTTGAGCTTGTGCGTTTCTAACAGCAATCATCTTTTGAGCTTTATGGGCTTCATATGATTTCTTGTCAACATTAACGACACCGCCAGTAGCGGTGTCCTTTCTCAAAGAATTAAAACCATCAACTTGTACTAGACTCATGACAACGCCAACAATCTAAAGTTCTTAATCTTAGGTACATATACAGGGTTTGTAGATTTCAATACAATCTTGATTTGGATATTATAGAAAGGTTCGATGTCAATAACATCAACGCTTCTTTCAATAAATTTACCATCAGCGTCTGTATTTATAGAAACGTAACCAGTGTCTGTATAAGGTACTTTTCTTAGATCAACGTTACCAGTCCATGTTCTGTAGAATACTTTGATAGCTGTATTGTTAACAATGTTTGCATCAAAGATAATCTTGAACGAATCAGCAGCTTCAGACAAAGACAATGTTCTAGTTACATAGTTTGCGTTATTAGAAGAACCGATTGGACCAATGTCGCTAACGTACTTATCATATACTGCAACTTCAAAGTCGTTATCAGTAGTCATGTTGAATGAAGATGTAGTACCAAAGGCTCTTTCTAGAACAACCTTTGTTAGATCTAGTTCTTCGTTACCAGCGTATGTTGTAGCGTCTTCCACTTCAACGATATTAGTGATTAGATATTCACCATCAATACCGCCTGCAACATTAGAGATAACTAGAGTCTTACCGATACCAGCAGAAGCCAATAGGTTATCAGAAGAGTCAATGTTAGTCTTAATAACACCAACGCCATTTTCGTTAACAAACGAGATAGTTGGAATTGACTGGATTACAAATTCACCGTTAGTGATTGTAGTTCCTGTGTAGTTAGCAGCTAGGGTAATTGTAGACCCGTTCACTGAACTCACAGTACCGATAACAGTGCCGTCAACTTTCTTGATGATGTTAGTTGCAACAACTTCAGTAGAGAAAGAAGTTCCAGTACCAGTGATTGTATCAGTATTCTGTGTGATAGAAATAGTACCAGTACCAGCTTTAGAGTAGTCGGCAGTAACCAAGTCACCACCAGCAACTAATACTCTCTTGTCGATTTCTAGTACGTTTACTGTTTCAGAAGCAGTATCGTTAATCAAGTTAGAGATAGCATAAGCGGATAGCTGTTGCAAATCAACCACTGGAGAAATATTCTCGTTTGAAGAATACAAGTTTGCGATAATCTGAACAGAAGACTGTTTGTTACCGTTGATATCAGTAAGTTGGTTCTCGAAAGAACGAATGTTCATTCTTGTTGGGAAGTTGTAATTACTATTTGCAACAAACGGTAAAGCGTTTGTCATAGCGCCACCAACTTCTTGAGCCTTAACTGTGTAGTTGATTTCAGTTCCTTGGAAGCTCAAATCAGAAGTCTTCAAGTACAACACATCCATGTTGATGCTAGAAGAGCAACGTACACCAGTTCCACCGTACTCACCTTTTACAAAGTTTGCAACAGTACCTTCAATGATAGCACCAGAGCCATCCTTGTAAGTCAAAGCGTTCTGACCATTAACTGTTGTAACTAGGTTGATAACGAAAGAATCTTTTTCTAGACCAGAAGAAGAAACAGTGTGAGAAGTATTCAATAGAACGCTTGGGATACCAGCGTCATTGTATTCTGTACCGTAGTATCCTTCAGATACACCTTGAATGTTAACAATCTGACCAGCCAACATACCGTGGTTTGGAGCATACACTCTGATCTTGTTAGTATCAGGAGTGATCTCAAACGGGTTCAATGGTAGGTTGATCATGTCTGGTGGAACAGACTTCAATGTCAACTCAGCAGTTGATGTGATATCAAACTTAGCCTTGTTCAAAGTAAACTTCATGTCTAGTAGAGGATGAATTTCCCACTCTCTAGCATTCTGAGAAGCGTATAGTGAACCAGTTAATGGTTGACCAGCGATAGTGTTATCAGTGATGATATCAGTACCACCCATCTCAGAAACCCATAGTTGAGTTCCTGGCTCGTCAGTCATAACAACGAAACAGTAAGTCTCAGTATCTTGTAAGTAAATTGGAGACTTGAATTTGAAAGTTGTTGCAACAGAACTGTCATCAGATACATTCAATTCGCTTGCTGGTTTAGTAACCTTAGAGAAAGGGATAATCTTAGAAGAAGGGACACCGTTATCAGTGTTTCTTAGTTCAACAGAAACTGGGCGAACACCCTTTGCAGCAAAGTACAAGTCAACAGAAGTCAAGAAACAACCACCTTCAGCGCTGACAGTGAATGTCTGTGCTAGAGGGTCGTATGTGTATTGATACAACTGACGTGTAGAAGTAGTTGTTCTTCTTACTGGTGGTAGAGACTGAGTGTCTTCATAAGTATCAGCTTGAACAAACTCAACGCTTCTGCTAGAAACGATAGTTCTTTCTTTGCTTAGTGTAACACCTTGAGAGTAATAAACAGCAGAACCAATAGAGTCAAACGACATGTTGCTATTAGACTTATTATCTGTAAGTTTAAATGTACGCTCGCCAGTGCGGAAGCTCAACTCTGCAGTCTCAGGGATAAAGAATACGCCAACTGCTGTGCCGTCTTCATCAGTGATCAATGCGTCGCTAGTATCCTTGTAAGTAGGAACAACTGTTGTGCTAGTTACACCGTTGATGGAGTTAATTGTAACTCCATTGTATGAAGAGCTGTTTCCAATGTTTACAGAACCAGAAAGAGTTTCACCGATAGCAAAACCATTCTTGATGTTAACTAGGTGAATAGTCTGAGTGATTGGACCAATATTGTCAGAAGATTCTACAATACCACCCCAAGCAACAACGCCTGAAGCCTTCAAACGCATTAGCTTACCAAATTTGTTTGTATCATAAGATTCTAGGTCGTATGAGCTGAAGGCTGGGATCAATGTGTCGTCTAGGTTAGCAAGAGTTAGTTTTGTACCAGAAACTGCTGTTACCTTGAACTTCTTAAGGTTCAATTCCTTAGAAGAATTATCATTAGTTAGAATACCATCGCTCTCGCCGATAATCTTAACACCGTTAGAAGATACTTGGTTTTCTTTTAGGTCAGAAAGGTTTAGATCGCTTGACTCGTTGTGGAAGTCCAAGTTGAACAATACAACGTGGTGACCAACTTTAATGTTTTGAGTAGAACCAACATATAAGTCAAAAGTTGCAGCTTCTTGAGTCAAGTGTACGATTTGAGTAATGTTAACTGGTTGGTGTGTAGAGTTTGTTAGAACGTCACCAACAACAAACGCTGGTTCAATTCTACCATTGTAAGCTCTACGATCGCTGTCTGCTAGGATGTTATCGTTCAAGTCGTTTTGGTCAAACGACATTAGAGATTGACCATCGCGTGTTACAGAGAACACATCAGCTGGTTTGAAGTAGCTTTCAACTGAAACGTTATCAAAGAATGGCCAGAAGCGAGTCTTTGACTTTAAGTTTTGAGCAATGATAGTTACTGGTCTAGATCTCATATATGGAATATATGAAACATCAACAACTCTATCGCCGTAGTCTTGAGCGTTAACTGAAGATGTTAGAGTAGTCTCAACACCGTTGCGGTAGTTATAACCAACATAATCAGTATATGTTGTTTCATAACCTGTAACGCGAATACCACCAACCCACTCTCTAGTCTCACCAGCAACAGATCGTGTGCTAATTGAAGTCCAGTTAGTTTGCCATTCATCCCACTTAGTGCCAGTGACACCAAGTTCTTCCGCCATGAATTTGATAGCGTCATAGTTGTTATCGTCTACAGCAACTAGGTCTGGACGACGATCAATAGACTTCCAGTTATCACCCTCAGGGATTAACTGAACTTGACCTTTGAATGCACCCATAGACAATGCGTGAATGTCCATGGCTTGAGTGGCGTGATTGTTAAAGATGAATGAATCTTCTTGGTAAGGTAATGTGATAACATCACCAGTCTTTTGGTATAGTTTAGAAGATCTATCTGTACCAGAAATTAGGTCTTCAACGATCTCTAGAGCACGAGCGTGGTGCATTGGACGTAGAACACGGTTTTGTGTATCCACAGAGATTCTGTAATCTTCGTTCTTAACATCACCGATACCGTGACCAGTAAATTGGTCAACGATAAAACCGTTCTTGAAACGATCAAGACCAGTAGTTTCATCAGTGATTTGTAGATCGGCTGTATCTTTTTCTAGAAGAGATAGTGTCACATAGTATTCTAGATTAGAAATTCTACGCTCTAGATTACCAATGTCGCGCATTGTATAACGTTTGTTATCACGTTGCTTGATTACAACCTCACCAATGTTTTGAGTATATGGTGGAACAATGATAGATGCAATCACCATACCGTCTTTAGGGTCGGCTGGCTCTTTTGGTTGTTGATCTGGTACACCGTTGATTACGTTGAATTTACCAACAGAATCTAAAACGATCTTATCAATTCTACCGATATAGAAAGCAGTTGGAGCAATCATATCAGAACCAAACTTTGGTAGTTCTGGTTTGAAAGTGTTTGCGTTCAAACCACCAATGTATGGTCTGAAGTCAATAACGTCTGCTAGGTTAACTTCAGAACGCTTACCAGTAGTTGGGTCAGTTACAAAGTGTGATGGAATCTCAGAGTAATCAACAACGTTCTTGTAAGAGTCAACTGAGAAATAGTTACCGCTGCCGTTCAAATCGGCGCTGAAGTAATCATACTTAACTTGGATCGCGCCAGATGGTGACTGGAAGCCAGACTTAAGAAGTAGCTTACCCTTACCATAGTAAGTGTCGCGTTGTCCGTTGTCTAGAGTATAACGATCTGTGATGTCAACTGCGTTGTCTGGGTCAAATGCGTCATAATCACCAGGAGTCATCAAAACAGACTTCAGTTTAAAGATGTCGCAGTACTCAAGCGCGATAGTTGAAGCAGAAACTGTATTCTTACCAACATACTCTTTTTCGTAGTTAGTAGTCAACACTTTCAATCTAGCAGCTGCAGAAACTTCTTCTTGGTTTACAGAAGCAATCAAACGATAGTTACCGTTTGGAACTTTGTCAAAGTAAACAGTTTGGCGAGCGCCAGTTGTGTTGAATGTTGTATTTGCTTCGTTGATATTAACTGGGCGGTTATTATCAATGTTGATCAACAGATAGTTAGACAAATCTGTATCAAATTCTAGAGTCTCATCTAAGTCAGTTACTCTGAATTCAACTTTGTTAGTTGTAGTGTTCTTTGTACCAAACAAACGACGAACAACTGTTGTGGAGCTATCAACTGTATCAGCTGTGTTGTTAGAGTTTCTAGCTTTTAGAGTCTTGATGAATGTTTGTCCAACTGGGAACAATAGAGACTCATAGTTAGGTTCGTAGATTGTGCTTGTAAACACGCTGATACGACCGCCTGTAACAGAAACCAGTGCGTTTGCTGTTAGAGTGATTGTAAAGTTATTAAAGCTCTGAACAGTACCAACTTTAGTATCGTTCAAGAAAACAATATCTCCAACTTTCAATACGCTGTCAAACGCAGTACCTGCTCCAGTGATTGTAGCAGAAGAAGTTGAAGAAGTACCTTGACCAATAACGCTTACAAGAGTTGGATTGATGTTACAGCTGAAGTTATTTGAAGCTGCTGTACCAATAACTGACTTAACGTCTCTATCAAAAGAGTAGCCAGAGAACATGTTAACATCAAACAAACCAAGTTTATAAGAAGTAGTTGTAGATGTGAATTCACCAGAGTTCAACTCAATAGCTTTAACTCTAGCTGTACCAACAATATCAGAAGCTGTTGGAGCAAGACCTAAACCGATACCACCATCGTTAGCATAAACGAATGGAGCTTCTGTATAACCTGAACCACCGTCAACTAGAGTGATTGCAGTAATCTTACCATCAACAACAGTTGCAGTAGCCTCAGCGTCTTGACCAGTGTTAGATACTGCTTGGAATACGATAGTTGGAGCTGAACCGTACCCTTCACCACCATCAATGATAGTAATAGGGGATTGAACAACACCAGCAACAACAGTACAGCTTAAAGTAGCTGGACGGTTTTGTAATTTCTTAACAAGGTAGACTTTCTCAAAGTTTGAGATGTCTGGGTATTTGTAAAGGTTATTAACCTTAACATAGTGACCATAGTTGAAACCAATATTCTGAAGACCAAGACGTTTAACGTGTCCAAACTCTTCAGCGCCGATTTCACGGGCTTTATTAAATTCTAGGAATTGAGATGCAGTAGACTCAACTTCATAACCGTTGATGTACGCTTTGCCTGGATCAACCACAACAACAAACTTGTTTTGATCGCCATATACTACACCGCTTTCAGCAACGCCAACAAGTGGAGGATATACACCTTGGTTCTTGCCGTCGTTTAAGTGTTCTCTAGAAGAAACTTTAAACTTGTTTACTTCATAGTTACCAGACTCGTCGAATGTACGACGAGCTAGAGTTTTCTCCAATTCAGCGTAAGAAGAACGCTCAATCTTATATTGAATACGACCATCAACAACACGAACCAATTCAATAAACTTGAATGTGTCTGTTCCAGTCAATGGCAATTTAACTAGAGAAAGAGAGATTTTGTAACGGTGAGCGCCAGGAGCAGCGAAGTTATAAGAACCAGTGGCGTTGTCTAGGATAGACTCGTCATCTTCTGGTGTAATGTATTCTTCTGTTACTTTGAAACCAACGCGATATGATGGTCTGTTTGTAAAACGACCAACGTATAACTTCAAATCATCGTTACGAACGAAAATACCGTCAACATAATAGATACCAGTTTTAACTTCAACGCTGTATGCATAACCTAGAACGTTAGAAGACTCTGGGTTTGGAAATTCAGAAGTTGGTGCTGTTAGATACACTGAAGGCTCTTCGCCAGCAGAACCAGTGGCTTTAACGATAACTGGAATGTCAGTTAACTGATCTTCAGCAAGTCGATAGTTAGTTGAAAGTTGGTTGTCTGCAGTTAGAGCAACCAAGTTCTCACCTGGGATAAGTCTATTTGTTACATTGTCGTCGGCAGTACCAATAACCTTACAATACAATGTAGGTTCGTCTAGATTATCAACGATAGTGCCACCACCAGAAGTGTCGACAACAACCATCTTAACACCAGATGTTTCACCAGTAACAACTTTATTCTTTAGAGTTTCAATGTAAGTTGTAACGTCTAGAGTACCAGTAAACTGTTCAAGTTTAATAAAATGAACTTTGTTGTCTACGTTAACAGAACCTGGGATAACTTGAGATCCGTTCTTAAATACGTGATCACCGAACCTAGAAACCTGATTTTGTAGGATAGTTTGTAATTGAGTTAGTTCACGGGCTTGAACTGCGTAGCTTGGACGAAACAAGACGCGATAGAAATCCTTCGCTGAGTTATAATCGTCAAAATACGGTTCGGTATTAAAATCTAGTGCCATTCGTTTTCTCTTTAGTGAAAGTTAAACTATATCTTTATTTAGGTCAAAATTGGATAATAGTTCTTAATGTAATTGTTTCATCACCAGAAGGTGTAAATCCTTGCTTATTGTCGATGTACATAAGCTGTCCAGAGTATTTATCAAAGTTTGGAATACCTACTGAAACAGCAGTAAAGTTATCTGTGATGTTTACTGAGTTAACAAATACATCGTTTGCGCCTGGGATGTCGTTATCCAAAGACTGAACCAACGCAGTTGAAGAAGTCACAGAAACGATACGATAACGCTTCTTAGACTTAGTAGTACCAACATAAGAAACAACAGCAAAACCGTTTTGTTCAGAACCAGATGTTGTAGTTGGAGGTGTAGAACCGCCGATACCAGAAACAACAACAGTATAAATTCTATCCTCATACCAGATGAATTCACCGATAGTCATATCTAAAGAAGGTTCCCACTCAATCTCTGGTCGGTTAACTCGTTCAATAAACAACTCGTTGTCCTTAGAGAACTTTGATGTATTGATAGGCGATTGGATAATATAACACGCTGAACCAAGTACACCTTGGTAACGCTCAAAACCATCAAACACGCGAGGGTTCTTAACAATACCAACTTGACGATAGTCGTTACCAACCACAACACCTTGGTTCAAGTCAGTTGAAATGTTAGAGTAGAACATCAAAGATCTTGCAAAAAACTCTTCTGGAGAATTTTTACCATGTCCACCATATGGTGAAATGATAGCTCTCAATTCAGCACCTTGTCCGTTACCAACGACTTTTACGATAGCGTAAGAATAACCTTCACCACGGTTTGTGATATTGATCTTGATAAGAGAGTTAGTAACTGGATCAATTACAGCTTCAGCAGCTGCGCCAGTACCATCACCCTCGATCGAGATGTTAGCAACACCATAAGAGTAACCGCCAGATACAATAGCGATAGCGTCAATTGTACCAGATGGTGTTAGAATTTCGTTGTTTGCTTGTTGTGAAGAAATAGCACCCAAGCTAAGGTCTGGAATCAAAGAAGCACCTTCACCACCGCCAGATACTGTTAGCGACGCTTTAGTATAACCGATGCCTGGATCTTCAATAACAAGATAAACGATTTGTCCATTTTCTGTGATGGCTGAGATCTTTGCTTCAGACTTAGAAGTAAAGAAGTTAATCTCAGCGCCAGTACCAGTTGGGTCAACAATAGAAACAGAAGGTGTTACAGAGTAACCCGCACCGTAACGCAAAACAGCGTAACCAGTAGCAACCTCACCATCGCGACGAAGAGAAGCTGGTACACCAAGGTATTCTAGCTCAGCAGTTCCGTTCAACTCAATACCAGTAGTGTGCGTTGGAGCAGTGCCAGAAGAAAGACCAGCAACAATAACTTTATACAATCTATTAGAAGCGTATACAGTTTCGTTATATTCTAATTCAGTGTTTGGTTGCCACTCAATACTAGTAACCAATGTCCCGCTTGTGTGAGTTGGAGCTAGAGAACCGAAAACGCCAGCCTGTACGACTGTGTACAAGTTGTTACCATAAGAATATTGTTGGTTTGTATATACTTCCAACTCTTGTTCATATGACTTACCAAAAGTCACAGAAGGCACTTCAAGGTAATCTTGACCAGAGTTAACAATGTAAGTTGAAATAACTTTGTCGGCAAATAGTTTAGACTTAACTAGTGCATAGCTACCAGAAACAAGATGAGAAACAGCATTACCACCAGAACCATCACCGTTGATAACAACAGTTGGAGCTTGAGTATAACCAGAACCTCTGTTTGTAATAGAAATAGAAGTAATAGCACCGCCAGAAACAGTAGCTTCTGCAGTTGCACCAGTACCACCACCACCTTGTAGAATGATAGTTGGAGCAACAGTATATCCTGAACCACCATCAATTAACTCAACTGTATCGACAGCTGTACCGATAACTACTTCTGGTGGCTCTAAGTAACCAGAACCAGAGTTAAGGATAACAACGTCGCGGATAGCACCATACAATGTGATGTCATCAATGACACCAGTTTCAACTACTGCAGCGGCAGTAGCTGCTGCACCACCGCCACCAGTAATTGCAACTGATGGGTTAGTATATCCAGCACCACCGTTAGTTAAACGGATTTCAGAAATTGCTGCACCTTGAAGAACTGCTGTAATCACAGCACCAGAACCTTGCGGGTCTGAAATTACAATAGAAGGCGCACTTGTATAACCAGTTCCTGGGCTCAATACTTTAGCTTCAGTAATTGTACCGTTGGAATCCCACTGTGTAATAAACACTAGAGCACCAGTACCACCACCGCCAACAACTTCAGCTGTTGGAGTTACATATCCTGCGCCACCTGATACGATGTTGACGCCGTCTGTACCACCGTTGGTAATCTTCAAACCTAATGTTGGGATCACTGCAACAGCAGAAGCATTGATACCAGTTGGGTCAGTAATTGTTACAGTCGGCGCTGAAGTGTAACCAGTTCCTGGGTTTGTTAAGTCGATTCTAACTAGGTTCTTGTCGTTTCTAGTTGTAATGTCGCCTTTTAGTTTAGTACCAACATACTTCAATGCGGCATTACCGTTTTGGATTGTACCAAATCTATGAGTTGGTTCAACGCTGCTCATTGCGCCAGGAGTTACAACTTGGTAATAGTCAAACACCGAGTTAAAAATAACTTGACCCAAGTTAACGCTACCACCAGAAATATATGAAGAAGCAGCTGGGAAAGGTGGGCTGAATTCAACTACTGGGTTTGTATATCCAGAACCTTCAGCTACAACTCTTGCGCTGTTAATATAAATTGGGTCAGACTCTCTGTATCCGTCACCAGTTACAGAAACCACAGCTGATGTATAGTTCTTACCTTTGTTTGCAATAAAGATATTATCAACTGTACCGTTAGAATAGAATGAGTTTGTTAAAGCAGAAACAACAGGAATGTATTCGTCAGTGTAGAACTTGTTGCGAAGGTTAATTGGAATGTTGTACATAAACTTCCAAACATAACCATCCAACAATTTAATTGGTTCTAACTGTGTACCAGTTGGCTTGTATGTAGATCTTCCGTTGTTGTTATTATCCAAACACTTATAAACGTTGTAGTCGTCAGTAACAACATAGTAGTTTGCGTCTTCTAGCTTTTGAGCGCCAGAAGGAGCAATACCCATAGACGCTTTCAATACAGCGCCATTACCTGAAGCAGAAGTAACAGTAATTGTTGGTTCTGATGTATAACCAGATCCTGGGTTTGTCAAAATAACTTTAGAGATACCACCTCTAAAGGCTTCAACCGCAACAGCAGTTGCTCCAGAACCGTTACCACCAGAAATTGTAATGGAAATATCATCAACGTTAATATAACCAGAACCACCAGAGATAATATTGATACCAATAATCTCGTCAGAGTAGCGATCGTCGTACATATCATACACAACGTCGGAGATCCAGTTCTTTCGTGGAATAACGAAAGCAACGTCAGAAGGTTTAATCTCTTTGATTGTGATGATCTCGTTACGAGTTTCTCTCTCATATTTGTAACTATCAACAGGAGCTGGTGGTTCATTATCGTCTTCCCACGAAAGAGTCTTTCCTAGGAAATAATAATAAGAAGATGTGCGTGTTACGACGTCTCTATAAACACCTTCTGCTAATGATTTATAAAGAATATTTTTAATTAGTGCGCTCATTTATTTGAATCCGTATCCTGTTGATAGAAACATAACAAAAAAGAAATTAGATTAGCTTACAGTAACTTTCCAAGTAACAGCGATAGTATCACCAGCTTGCTTAGTAACAACTGGGAACACTGTACGGCAAAGCATAGTACCACCAGTAGAAGCGTTGAAAATACCAGCTTCAGTAATAGCACCAGTACCAGTACCTGCTGGGAATGTAGCAGTGTAAGTAATAGAGTTATTTTCTTGTAGAGAACCGCTCAATAGTACACGACCAGTTTGAGTACCCAAACCAGTGTCTTCTGCAACTGGAGAAGCAGTACCAGTACCAATACCCATGTGCGACATAGCAACTGGAACGTTAGAGTCGGTAGCGATCATCTTACCAGCAATGTAAATCTTGCCAGATGTAACCACTAAGTTTGGAACCTCAAATTCTTGAGTGATTTGTCCAAACTCGTTTGTTTTTGTTACTTTAACCATACCTTTTACAGATGTTAAAGATTCGTATTTTTGTTCAGTCATAGAGAACTCCTTTATGTTGAAAACGTAGCGTTTCGTTCGTTTGAATAATGCTCGGCTTGGTAAGAACCTTCGTCGTATGGGTTTAATACAACATAACCCGATTCTGTGTCCCAATTAAAAATTCCATCATCAATGGTATTTAGGGTGTAGAGCAATTGGTGGTAATCACTTACAGTCTGGAAATCTTGGCTAGTCTTAAAGAAATATTTTCTCAAATATGTTTCTTGTAGAGAAGTAGTATGCTCTAGAGTCTTAGAGAAAACTCTAGTGATACCACTAGCAGGATCTACCATGAAAACGGTTTCAGCCTGACCAGTAAAACCAATCGCTTTAGTGAACGTCTTGTAGAACTGAACTTCGTTCAATTGTACAAATTCTTCAGAAGCACCCTTAACGAAGAATTTAGACGTAATAGCGTCTTGAATATCTTCGTATGTTGTAGATAAGTCTTTAGAGAATGAGTAGTACATCCCTGTAACGACATTACCTTGAGCGTCTGTCTTGTATGTATCATTAACATCAACAATATCGAACAACGAAATACCAAGAGATTTGACCAACGAAGTGATAGCAACGTTAAGATTAATCTTGTTGTTAATACTGTACTCACCGAACATAGCCATACCCGATGGGTGAAGCATAGTACGGACAACAGAAGCATAAGATTCTAGCTGTTCGTCAATCTTTAGAACATAAGCGAACGCTTGATAATAGTATGAGTCTTGGATGAACATTGAGTCGTCCAAGAAACCATCGTTTGTTTTGTAATATCCTGGGTATCTTGCAACAGCTCCAAGAGTAACGTTGATCAAAGCAGCGTCAGCAGAAATTGTATCCTTAGCGTCAATAAAGAATTGACGGTCAACAGTACCAACGTAAGCACCATCAGAGTAACCACCTGCACCTTGGATTCTATATGATGGGAAGTGGATATATCCCTCGCCACCATACTTTAGAGAATCAACTTGAGCAGTTGCTTGTACACCAGAGTATCTAAATTTAACTTGACCATTTAGAACAACTGTTGTTGTAGCTGTACCAGTCCCTGAACCTGCACCAACTGCAATGATCTGATCACCAACTTCATACTCTACATCCTCAGTACCAGCTACTTGGTTCCAATCAGTTGTACCAAGAGTAGCAATTGTGTATGGGAAGTTTGTTAGAAAGAAACCAGCATTAACAGTATTGACTGTATGTGTTGGTGCTGTTTCTCCAGTGATACCATCGTTAAGTGCAGTATATACTTTACCATCATTAAAGAACTGGTCGTCTGTTAATATTAATGTTGAAGCAGTGAACTCATCACCAATCACAATTTCTGGTAAATCTTGATACGAGTTACCACTGTTTACAAGAGTTATACCTGTAACAACACCGTTTGTAATTTGTGCAATACCTTTAGCACCCTTACCAGAATTGTCACCATCAGCTGTTTTAAAGTATGCTATTGGATTTTTGTTATATCCAGAACCGCCAGTTAAAACGCTTGTTTGATCAACAGAACCTAGCAAAGTAACGTCAGAAATTTGACCGTTTGCAATAGACAACTTAGCCTTGGCTGATGTGCTTCCAGTTGGGATACCGTCGCCATCCGTTGGAACGTCTAGGTCTAAAACAGGTAAATTGTAATTGTAATTTGCACCACCATTTGCAACTACAATATCATCAATGCCGTATGTTGGAGAAATCTTAGCGCCAGTACCTGTTCCACCAGTTACAAAAACACCGTTCTCATTATACTCTGTAATTGTAGTAAACGTTGGTGTTGATGATACTTGTAAAGAAGTAATACCACCAAACCCGTTGACTGACATAACTTCATATGTGATACCATAGATTGATACAACATCACCAACAACGTAGCCTGCGCCACGTGTTTTAATAATTGGAGTTGTGGCAAAAAGAGTAATAGTTAGTAAACCACCATTACCTCTAGATGTTAAGTCCCAATAGTCGCCAGCGCTCAAGTAACCGTTTTCTGTGAAACCGTTAGTTTGGTCAGAGTAAGAATAGTTGTAGATAGAACCAAGAACGATCTCACCTTCAGCTCCAGATCCTGGGTCACCATCTTGTGGTACAATAACAACAGATGGGTTCTCATAACCTTCACCTGGTGTGTCAATGATAATCTGTGTAACAACACCATCAGTTAAAACAGCGTGAGCAGTGGCACCACTACCAAGTGCGCCGCCGATGATAACATCAGGCACTTCTATATAACCAGAACCACCTGATAGTAGGTTAACACCAGCGATCGTGTTATTCTTTACAGAATATGTAATAGCTACTGATGTTTGAGATACTTTCTTCTGAGTTGATACAGCAGAAGAAGGTAGAATAGTCAAAGAGAAATCTGTACTATATCCAAGACCAAACTTGATCAAGTCAATAGTTTTTAAACCACCGTCAACTTTTTCTCCGTTTGGTTTTGTATATGGTTCAGTTGTTAGAACCTTGAACCAGATAGGGGAACCGTCGCCAGAGGCAACTTGGAATACCATGCCTGGTTTGAAACCTTTACCTTTGTTAGCGATCTTAAGTTTAGAAGCGCATGGTAAAATTTGACCTTGGAAGTCAGAACCATATTTAACAACGTCACCAGCAATGATTTCACCGTAGAAGTTTCTGTTTAAGAATAACTCATAAACGTTGCCAGATACTTGTAAAACGTTTTCAATGTTGGCTGTTAATTTTGTGATTGATCCGCTGAACTCATATCCTTCAACTGGAGTAGATCTATAGATCTTTCTAGAAGTCTGAATGTCAACGATCTTACCAATCAACTCGAATGGGTCACCAACGTCAACTCTAACGAACAAAGAAATATCTTGTTGCCAACGACCATCCGAAACACGAAGCATCTGTTTACCAGGATAGTCCATGTAAACGTCTTTACTGAATAGCAATCTAAACAGCAGCTTATATGACGCTTCAGAACCTTTAGCAAGGTATTGATCGCGAACGTGCTTTAATAGGTATCTTTCAGTTTCGTAGCTTGAGCTTACTGGATAGTTCTGAGCAAGTTCTGCTTTAAAGTATTTGATAAACTCATCAAGTGTTGTATCGATGTCTCTAATTTGTGTTAGGTCAACACTGTTGTTTCCTAACCACTCATAGTACGCTTCAACGAACGAAACAAATGTTGGATATTGTGCGCGAATAAACTCTGGGAGCTGACTCGCTACAATATCCTTTAACTGAACTCTTGTATTATTTGTATACATTATACTGTTCTGATTGAAGTGAAGATATAGTTCTTACCAGCTTGGTTAGAACCAGCCGCAGTAGCATCGTTAATTACATTAACACTTAAATATTGACGGTCAACTTGAACGATCTGGTTGTAAGCTGTAACAACGTCATATGATTCAGGTTTTAACACTAATTCAAACTTACTAGAAGCAAGAGAAGTAATGACCAAGTTTCTTACAATCAAAGTACCTCTTTCGTAATTGACTTCACCGATTCTTGGGTTTACAATAAATTTATTTTGGTTGGCGTCAAAGTAGAACAAACGTAGATTGCCAGCACCATCATCGTCAATGTAGTGAACGTTCGCTGAGTCTGGAATATAAAAACCAGTAGAAAGAACTGATTCAGCTGGGATAGTTGAACGATAGATAGGGTTGATCATGTTCAGCTTATATTCTGAACTGATGTTATAACGTGGTACGAATTCTCTGCGAACTAGAACCTTAGTCGTGTTGTTAACAATAGACTGGTCAGCATTATCAATCAAAGAAACTAGTTGAGAATAGCGCAGAACACCGTCAAACTTTTTAAGGTTTGTATCGTCGTACGCATAAATCTCTTCACGAATAATTGTTTCTAACTGCGCTGGAGTTTTATCTGAAATCTTAGCATTATAGTATGCAGTAATATCAATCTGAACGTTGAAATATTCAGGGTCAACGAACTCAGGTGTAATAGAAACGATAGACTTTGGACCAATGATGTTGTTCTTAATAAAGTCTTTTTGCGATTCAGTCAACTTGTTAGTATCGGTTGGTTTGATACAAATAAAAGTCTTACCGTAGATAGGAGGGTCGTTATCTTCACCACCCCAAACAACGATAGATTGCGCTTGTGGATAATTCTTGTAGATAAGAGATTTGTAATCTTCAGTTGTAACTGCACGGTTTTGAGCAGCAAATAATTTTGGTGCGTTGTATTTGATAGAATCAATAGACTCTGGAGATGCGCCACCTTGCGCTGGTCCAGTTGCAATAACTGTTAAACCAGAACCTAGAATCGCTGTACCCGCATACGAGAAAGTGTTTGAACCGTTAGGTGCTTCCAAAGAAGAAACATAGTATTCAAACGTGATATAATTACCTTCTTGCGGTTTATAACCGATAACACCATCACCGAAGTAAACTTCATACAAACCATCATCAAGTTCTTTAATAAAGTATGCTTTGGTGTTTGCGTCCAGAGAAGTAAGAGAATCAGCTGGAGCATAAACTAGGAATGAGTCGTCTGTTGCTGTTTCTCTGATTTTTACTTTCAGGGTTGTCAAATCAACGTTGGCGTTTGGAATAATATATCTTTGTCCTGATCTAACATAATAGTTATAAACTAAAGGGACGCCTTCAATCAATTCAACGTTTGTAAATGTGTAGAAACCACCAGCCGCAACTGTTGTAACGTCAGAAGTATTATAGAATGTATATGATACACCATCAATAGAAGTCAAGAACGGTTGACCCGCTGCCAAAGTGGCAACGTCTGGGTTATATGTTGGAGCAGTAATTGTAGCGTTGACGTAAACTTTTGAGCAAGCTGCAGAGTTCGGCACATAACCCAACATCTTAGCCAAAGAAACTACTGACGATCTCTTAGAAGCCGAGTCCAAGAACATCTCATTAACAGCAAGGTTTGTATACAATGCATTGTAGTGAGTGTTGTATGCTAGGACGTCTAGTAAGATAGAGAATGACGAACCGTCAAAGTCATAGTCTTGAAATTGTTCCTGTCCACGTAGAAACTCTTTAAAGTTATCTTTGATTGTGTCAAAGTCTAGGTCGTTGACTTTAATTCTATTATTTTTTGCCATTATCGTGTTCTCTCTAATACTAGTTCAAGAGTAAGCGGACGCTCAGTGTTTACTATCTTGAAAATTATTTCGCAATACAATCCGTTGTTTTCTTCTGAAGCAATTACATCAACGTTGATCAACTCTACTCTTGGTTCAAAGTTTGAAATCAAATCAATAATAGACCTTCTAACCATCAACGTTGTTAATGGTGTCATAGGTTCAAATAACAGAGACATAACTTGAGATCCCAATTCACTATGGAAAGGTCTCTCGAAGTGTTTAGTCATAATAAGGTTTTTAATAGATTGCTTTATTGAGTTCTCATCCAACTTACGTGTGACGTCGCCCGTCACAGGGTGAGGGCTAAAGTTTAGATCTAAGTCTGAGAATATTCTTGTATTGCGCATTTTATTATTTATTATAACTCTACAAAACTGTTATTGGAACCTTGAAAATAGTGACTCACTATCACTTACCTCTAGGTGCTGGAATTGGGTTAATTAAGAAGAACCCTTCTGGGATACCCTTTGTGTTTCTCTTGTAAACATCGTGGTTAACCATGGTGAAAGCCATCTTTCGGTTGTTGTCTTTTCTATAACCAATATGAATCCACGGAGTTTTACCATATGCATACTCAAGGATAATCTGGTCGTATGGAATCAACTTTTCAATGTTTTGAGCATACTTAAATGTCTCATTAAAGATATCTGGGTGACGGATACCGATGTCGATACAGTGACCCTTACAGTGGTCAGAAGTTGGGGACTCGTTTGACACAACACCCTTCAATCTATAACCAGAGTTAATACCCCATTGTTTGTTATAACCACCGATACCACCTGGCAAAATATCCATCAGTGGTTCAAGCACGTTATTTGCTGTTTCTGCCAAGTTACCAACAATCTCTTGAACGGTGTATAGACGCTCAGGGCTGTCTTTAGAAGCCTTCAACATCTGAGGTGTTAGACGGTGTTTACCACCAACGCCACCGTCAATCATCATACCAAGAGTTATGTTCTTAGATAGTCTGTAATCGTTGGTAAAATCTCTAGTCGTGTAAATCAAAGACTTATCAACAGTAGCGATATTCTTTGAACCGCCAGTTGGAGGTGCACCTTCTTCAGCAGCGACAATAGCACCAACAGCAATTGCATCAGCGACGCCATCAGTCTTTTCAACGCTATTGCGCTGAGATCTACCTTCTGGTGTTTCCCAATCTTCTGGAGTCTCAATAACACCTCTTGTTTCAAACTCTCTTGGAGGTGGAACGCTATAATTGATGTTAGAGTTCAAAGGATCTCCAGCTGGAGGAGGTGTTAATGGAACAGCTTTAGAACCTTGTGCGTCAGATGCTGCTTGAGCAGATCCCGTACCAAGGTTATATGTTCCATAGTCAACATTGACAGCACCAGAGCCTTTTACGTTCACAGTTGCGCCAGATGCTTTAATAGCAGAACCAGCTTTTAAGTTCAGGTCACTATCTGATTGTTGATTGATTGTTGCAGACTTTACGTTAACTTGTTCAGTAGACTCAACGTTATATACTGTGTTAGACTTTTGATATACACTTTGAGCTTCAATGCTCATCTCGCCAGCGACTTTAACTTTAAAATCTCCACCGATGGCAAAGTATGTGTCGTTGGCAACTCCAACATCTAAATTGTTACCAACCTTCAACGAAGCGTTTTGAGCAACCTCGATATTAGCATCAGTTCTTGCAAAGATATTAGTATTACCATCAACAGTAATATTACATTCACCAGCAACGTGAATACAACCGTTTTGTTCCATCAAAACGAAGTTATCACCAACAATATAATTTACCTGAGTACCGTTTGCGTCAACTTCAGTAAATGTACCAGAGCGATGATATGTGTGAATACGTTCTTGTCCTGGAGTGTCATCAAACTCTTGGATGTGACCACCTTCAGTTTCAAAAACTTTATTGAACGGATACTTAGCGCCGAATGGAGCAGGTGGTTGATCCCACGATCCACCAACGATACCTTTTGGAATACCAAAAACACGTTTGGAGTCTTTTACACCAACAACAGTGCCGTCAATCACACCACGTGCTAAACGGTTTACGTCTGACTCGCCGATATATTCTTTTAGAGGATACTTGTTATTTGGGTCTCGGAAACCAATACCGAAAGAACCAGTGATGATAGATTTCTCAGATGGTCCTGGTTTAGTTTCACCAGTAGTTGATGTTTCAGGAGCTGCTACACCTGCGTCTTTAATTACACCACCAGAAACCTTAACACCATAGAAGTGTTCGTAGTAACTTAATTTTCTGGCTGCAATATCTGGAGAGTTTATACCAACAGCTTTCTTGGCTGCAAAGAAATAATCAGGGTGTGCGTTTTGATTAACTTTAGCAGGCACTCTATCTTTAATGTATAAAGCAGCGACCAAGGCGGAAACGTTGATATCATCATCCAATGAGTCTGGGTTATTAACAATATCAATTGCCATACCCATCTTGTTAGCAAGGTCGTTGTACTTCTTGTAGTTAGAATATCCAGTCAACTGGATAAAACCACGACCATAGTATTTACCACCCATCTCATCGGTTGTATGGCCAAAGAAACCTTTACCACGCTTAGTTGGACCATAACACCAAGAGAAAAATTCTTGTCGTGTTAGACCCTTCTTAACAGCGTTTGAATACTTTTCAACATCTTCATCAGTCGCGAAAGAGAAGATCTGTTTCAAACGTGCAGGTGAATAGTTGTATGATTCTTTCTGCGGAATCCATCCAGACTCACCACCAGCAATACCCAACAATGCGCATTTCTGTTCTTTGGTTTTCAAACCTACTTTATCGCAAGCAGCGATCAATGCCTTAATACCTTCCGACGCTTTAATCTGAGTACCTTTAAACTCAGGTAGTGGCGGCAATGTTGGAATTTCAGTGTTCACTGGAGTTTGAGGTACAGGCTCTGCTTTCTCCGAAACAACAGCAGCAGTAATGTTAGTCTTAGATTCAACTACTGTTTTAGCGTTAGCTAGAGGTGGTTCAAACGTGATAATGTTTTCTTCAAGGTCTCGTACGACAGTTGAAATAGTAATATCTGTACCACTATCAATCGAAACGATAGTTGTACCAGCAGGTATACCAAAACCAGAAACTCTCATGTTTGCTTGCAGAGAATTCGTCAAGTCAGATCTATTAGAGTTTGGATCAAAGAACTTTAATTTGTTACCTGTCGTTGGTCCTGCAACTGATCTAAGTTGGACAGCTGTTGTGGCAACTTCTTGTTTAGAAATTGGTCCAGAGTCATCATAGTCAATAGGCACTGGTTCGGTCGCAATACCACCAACAGCGCCAAGAATAATACCTTGTTGCAAAGTATCATCAACGAATGTTATAAGTACAGAACTTCCTTCAACTGGTCCAATTGGTGTATAACCAATACCATTCATAGCAGCAGAAATACTTGGCTGCATAGTTGCACACCAAGGTAGATCCGATGTTGGAAGTAAGTTCTTATCGTGTGTATGTAGGCCAACGACTCGCACTTGGCATCTACCAAGTTCAAGCGGATCGCTTCTGTTTTCTACAATACCAAAATATAATTGCATAATTTAACCTTACATTAATGAATCTTTTGTCAATTCCATACGGCACTCATGACCTTCTGGAGATATAATATGATTTATAGCGGCAATAAGATATTTACCAGATAAGATCTTATCTGTAATTTCGTCTTGCGTGTCTCGTTTGTTTATTGGTTTTGTCTGTTGCAAGTATAAATTACAAGTCATACCGACCGTGTAGTCGCATCTTCCTGGGACAGAAATAACAACCTTTTGGGACTCAGCCATTTTTAAAAATGAGTTTCTTTCTTGAATGATACGTGCGTTAGTTGTATCACCGAAACTAGTAAATGTTTCAAACGCTCTTGGGTATAGAATGATCTTAGAGTTTGATCGAATTGGCGCATCATTGGTGAACAATGGATTCTTGTTCAAATGCCCCTGCGATTCAAAACGGTTTGCTGCGATATAGTTTTTAACAGTGTACGTTTTCTTAGTGGAGTCATAAGAAATCAACTTAGACGCCAACATACCAGATCTCAGTCTATCCATATAGTCATACATTGCTGGTACTTCTATATCTGTAATTCGCTTATAATCTTCTAGAATGTTAAGAGCGTTACCACCAACAGGATAGTTGTCACGGGTGTAGCGGTCGTTTACAAACTCAATGATTGGTTCACCCTTGTATAACTTTTCCAGAGATCTAAAATTAAATCCATCTCTGTTTTCAAAGAATAAGAATGAAGGTGATTGTGATTCTGAAATGGCGTTATCTGCCAAGAACGTTAGGTTCTTAACGGGTGACCAGAAGTTTGAAATATACTTGATAGTGTTTCTTGTATTTTCTACAATAAATTGCTTACCGCTCTCAAGACCATCAATCTTATCCAACACAAACGAACCAACAATGTCTGAGATCTTTCCAGAATAAACTTTGCTGATCTTTTTATTTGCGTCAGCTAGAGACTCAATTGAAATAAAGTTCAATTCGTAAGCAACAGTTCTATCACCAAGTTTAGTTCTGTCGCTCATCTTGTATACGTGGAATGTGCCTTCAATATATCCACGTTCCATAGTTGGAGTTGATATTCTAAGTTGTAAGTATTCTTCACCACGTAATGGAAATAAGTTAGTAAAGTCTAATGCGTCTTTTATAACTATGCTGCCTGTGATGTATGGCGAAAAGATATCTTCAAATATTTGCACTTGTGTAACTTGCGCAGTGATATTCTGGAAGACGCCATTGCTTCCAGTCAACACACATTTGTCGATATTTACATCACCAGCAAAACGTAAATACTTACCAGAAATAAAACTCATCTTAGAAGCTCTTCATAATTCTTGATCAGCGTTTCTAACAATCCTGGAGAAATAATTTTAATTCTTCGTTTGTTATCATTTTCTAATCGGTGGACTTCAGCACCAGTAACAGGTTCAGCACCCTCAACGTTTGGGTTAACAATATTACCTTTAGTGTCTACAAAATAGATAGGATTGTTTTCTCTACCGTCAGTTTCGATGTAGATCCTTGTTTTACCAACACCATAATTCAATGTACCTTCGCCAAAGTTTGTAATTGGTCCAAACTCTGCTTGTTCTTCATAACGGAATACGAAATATTGCGAAGCTGCATCCAGATCGATATAATCGTTAGGGAAATCAATAATCTTGACATATGTTTTTGTTTCATCATATAGTTTGATTTTAACTGGTGCGCGAAGATAGTCTATATCAAACGGTTGGGTTGAACCATATGTAATCTTCAAGTGAACGTATGTTAAACCATCATCATGAACATCCCAATACCAATCATCAGAATAAAGCAATGGATTGTATGATGTTTTGATATGTCTTTGTAAGATTGACTCCCTTAGTGGGTAATCCGTAGTCCAATCATACTTCTCATTAGCAATCATAACAACCCAGTGATATTCAGGAGAGCCATAGAACTTCTCCGCAATAATCTCTGGCGTTTCTCCATCAATGATATCATACTCGTCAAACAAGGAAATGTTTGCTAGGATATCTTTCTTGATTCGCACGTTTCTTGTTATGTCTCTAACAACGGTGGTTTTAGATTTACCATCACCGTAATTAAAATCATAAAGAAACTGAGGGAAGTCTTTGAAGTACATATATTATAAACCTCCAGCAACAGTTTCTTTCGATAGAACTTGAAGTTCTTTGAAACCAAGGGAAACGTTAATTTGTGTTGGCATACCATTAGCAAATACTGAGAAGTTGCCATTTGGCGTATAGTTTACACTCATTTCTTCCAACACACAAGAAGTGTGGCGGTGTAGGTGTAAGTTCTCAGCGCCACCGCTGTAATAGATAATATCAAACTCAGAAGGGTAAATCCAAACATAGTTTAATTGGCTTTTAAACTCTGGGTGCATATGTAGTTTAAACTGTTCAATAATGTTCATAACGTTCTGAGCTTCAGTTTCATCTCTAGGGTAGAACTGATAGTCAAATGTAAACTTACGAAAATCAACACCCTTGAAGGTTTGTTCTTTCTTAGGGTTAGCCGCAATACCAAGCGCAGCTGAAACTGCTCCTGGGTTTTGAACCTTATTTAAAGCAATAGCAGCAGCACCTTCTCTGGCAACTTGAGGTAGTGTGCTCATCTTCCCGTTTGTACCTTTGCGGTTTAGACCAGCAAGAATAGCATCAGCTGCGCCTTGTAGTAATGCAGTGTCTTCTTCAGACCATTGCATACCATAACGAACAGAAAGTTGGTTGGGAATGTGTAGAGCAATTGCGGTTTTCAAACGTCTTTGTGAACGAGATGCGTCTGGTGCCATAGTACCAGCAACTGCTACACCAAGCGCAGCACCACCAGAGTTTATAGCAGTTTCTTTGCCACCGCTTAATTGACTAGTTCTGCTCTTATCGCCAGTAAACCCTTGTTTAGCTGTACTTGCGATACCACCACCAATACCACCTAGAATCTGAGTACCTGCATTAGCAGCTGCTAGAGTAGCAACGTCTAACTTTTGTCCAACCAAAGAACCACGCTGACGTTGTTCAGTTTTTGGGTCTAATTCTACTGTGTTACTCTTAACGTTCAATCTAGAATCTTCAGACACGTTAATATAAAACACTGCGTAATTACCACCATAAACTGGACTCATTAAGTCTGAAGGATATGAGTGTTGATCAACCTTATATTTGTCTGAGAGAAACTTTACTGCATTCTTGTCACCCCAAGTAGACTTGGGTGGCATTGTTGCTTTGTTGATTCTTTCTGGAGCACTGGTTACAGCAGATTTTGCTTTGTTGTAATACGCTCTTACGTTTTCTGAACTGAAATTTTCTATCATGTTTGACCTAAATAGGGTTTTGTACGCACATATTATTTATGTTCCATAAATCACGTTTTGTCCCTTTGAACCCGCAAAAATACTCGGGTGACGTATCAAATATAATTATGAGATCTTCTTGGGAGAGGAAGTTCGCTTTGTGGTGCGATAGAAACCCATCAATAGTTAGATGGAGTTCCGAAGAGACTGTCATACCTTACGTCTGCCCAACTGATAACAAATTACATCGTTATTTTATTGATTTTAAGATCAGAGTTCAACAAAAAGATGGTTCTACTCGAACTTACCTGATAGAAATTAAACCCTTAAAACAAACAGTCCCACCAGAGTTTCCTGGCAGGCAGACTAAAAGATATTTAGCTGAATCGTACGGATTCATCAAAAACCAAGCCAAATGGAAAGCAGCCACGGAATACGCTAAAGACCGTGGCTGGGAGTTCAAGATTATTACGGAAAAGGAATTAGGAGTTTGACCTAAATAGTCAATATGCCTACTCCGATTAAACAAAGCCGTACAGCTGCCCAGATCGCTGCTCTCGATATCTTCGAGAAGAACAAATACGACCTCAAAACAGCTTTTCGTAAATCTAAGGCTTGGTATGAACAGCAAATGATTTTGCTGATGAAACAGATTAACAGCCCGTGGACAGTTCTAAAAGGAAACCCCGCTCAATTAACTACTAAATTGATGCCTGGGAAGATGTATATGTACATCTATGACCCTTTGTATAAATCGTCAATCCCATACTTTGACCGTTTCCCGTGCACATTGTTGTATAAACGTTCAATCACTGGGTTTAGTGGAATCAATTTCCACTATCTACCATATCAAATGAGAATGCAGTTATTGTACTATTTGATGCAGTACAAGACAAACGCCAAGATGGACGAAAACACTCGTATCAAATACAGTTGGGCAGCCATTAAAGGTGTTCAGAAATTCGCTGCTGCAGTTCCAGCATTTCACAATTATAACTTCGGTGGTCTTCGTTCAACGTTTCGTGAGATAAGATCATATGATTGGGCTACTGCCGTTCTATTACCAGTTGAACAATTTGTTAAAGCACCTGATGATAGAATTTGGGATAAATCTCGCCAGTACGTTAACCAGATGAAGAGAAAGAAGAAGAAATGAGTTCTAATAGACAAAAAGATTTTATTGCAGAAATTAAAACGCTGGGGCTTTCTAGAACCAATAGATTTTTGGTTTACCTAACTCCACCAAGCGCTGAACCTGCCAATGTTAGAAAGACTCTTCTTTTCTGCGAGAAGGCTTCATTGCCAGGTATTAATTATGCAACAACTCAGAATAGATCTTTCGGTGAATCACGCGAGGTTCCATATGATAAGTTGTTTGACCCCGTCACTCTAACTTTCCACGTTGATCGTGAAATGAAAGTTAAGAAGATGTTCGACGACTGGATCAACTACATTCAGAATCCTGGGAACAGAAGTTTTCAGTGGTATAGAAATTATATTTCTGATCTAGTTATCCAAGTGCAAGACCTTCAAGATAAAACCACATACGAAGTTTCTATGTTTGAAGCGTACCCTAAGTCAATGGGTTCTGTTCAACTTGATGCCGAATCAAAAGACACTATGCGTTTGGATGTTACATTCCAATACAAATACTGGATGTCCAGCACAATTAGCGAACAAGCAAACGGTCAATTATTAACAGCAGATGGCGTTAATAAGTATACAAGCGACTTTACTGGTTTCCAAGAGAGATTTAGAAAAGGTCTAGGTGAAGGTGGTAACTTCTTGACTGGTGCCGTTGGTCAAATTGCTCAACGTTCTTTCTCTCAAGTTACATCCAGAATACCATCTATTAAATTTTAAGGTGATTTGAAACTATGAATACTGATGACTCTTTGTCAAAAATTTTTGATATAGAACCAATGGATGAAAAAGTAGTAGAAGTTGAAACAAAGGTTGTTAGCGTTGAGTCTAACAATCATATTCAAGACGACTATGATCATTCAAGAAACAATATACATGAACTGTTAGTTAAAGGTAAAGAAGCACTTGAGACTGCTTTAACAGTGGCTAAACAATCTGAGCACCCACGTGCGTTCGAGGTTGTTGGTAACTTGATGAAACAGTTAGCTGATATGAACCAACAGCTTTTAGATATACATCAACAAAAGAAAAAGATTGATGAACCTTCTAAAGCTGTACAGAGTAACAACACAACAAACAATGCAATTTTCGTGGGTAGTACTGCTGAATTGAATAAGATGATTAGTAATATGACTAAAGGAGAATAATTATGGCTTTACCAAAAAATTCCATGCCATCGTTTAACATGGTAATCCCTTCAACCAACAAACAAGTTCGCTTTAGACCGTTCGTTGTTAAAGAAGAAAAAGCTCTGTTGATTGCACAGCAATCTGAAGATACCACTATTATGATCGACACTCTAAAGGGTGTTTTAAGTAACGTTCTTTTAGATGATATTGATGTAGATAAACTTGCTATTTTTGATTTGGAATACATGTTCCTACAGATTCGTGGTAAGTCCGTTGGCGAAACAGTTGACTTGTTGTTCCAGTGTGATGAGGATCACGGTGAACAAAATGAAAAGGCTAAAGCCAAAGTAATCATTAACTTGGGCGATTTGAAGGTTGTTAAACCAGAAGGGCACACAAATAAGATCCCATTGTTTAACAACGTTGGCGTTATCATGAAGTACCCAACTTTAGACGCAACTGACTTCTTAAAGGATGCTGATAACATCGAAGAAGTGTTCAACTTAGTTGCTGAATTGATAGACGTTATCTATGACGGTGAAGAAGTATATCATGCTAAAGAAACCAGAAAAGAAGAATTGCTAGAGTTCTTGAATAACCTAACTTCTGAACAGTTTGCTAAGATTCAGCACTTCTTTGAAACTATGCCAAAACTATCCACAAAGATAGAATATAAGTGCCCAGTTTGCGGTAAAGAACATCATAAGGTATTAGAAGGTCTACAGAATTTTTTTTAGTAGCTCTCGCTCATGAGTCTCTTCACAACTACTATCGAATGAACTTTGCATTGATGCAATATCATAAATATTCGTTAACAGAGTTGGAAGATATGCTTCCTTTTGAACGAGAGCTTTATGTGCATATGTTAGTCCAATACCTAGAAGAAGAAAAACAACGTATTGAATCCAAGAAGAGGATGTAATAATGCCACGCAATAATAAGAGACCAATGAGAAAAGTCGCGCAGGGTTTAGGTCGCGCGAATAATGCTCTGGGTCAAATAACAGCAGTTTTAGACCAACAGTCTCAAGCTCTTCAACAGATTCAATCTGGATCTCAGGAAATAAAAGACAGCAACCAAAGTGATGCTAAAGTCTTAATGTCCATTAAGATCCAACAAGCTCAATTAGAACTTCAAAAAGACCAAGCTGCTTTCTTAAAGAAAATCAGCGATGGTCAACAAAAGCAAATTGAAGCCTTACAAAAAGGCAACAAGGACTGGAAGACAGTCGGCGATAAGTTCAAAGATCTAAAGAGAAACTTGTCTGATGCGCTAGATCCAAACACTATTAAGAAAGCAATGCTTGGACCATTCTCAATGTTCAAGGGTGTGCGTAATAAGGTAGACGATTTAGACTATATGAAGCGCATGCGTGCTCAAGGGGATACACGTTCTGACAAAGAATTAAAAGCAGCTGCTAAACAAAAACGTGCGGATGAACGAACTGCCCTAAAAGCTCAAGATGAAATCGATCGTCTTAAGAAGATGGGTGTTAGTGAAGATGATATTAGAAAGAACAAACCAGCTCTTTATAATACACGCGATAAAGCCCTTAAAGACTTGAAGAACGCAGGGATAGTAAACCCAGCTCCAAAAGGTAAATTTACTGGCGACCAACCTTCTGCTGCTCTTCCAAAGACTCCTTCTGATAAAGGTCAAGTTGCGCAATCCACAACAGACGTTGCCGCAGACAATCAATTAAAGAAAGAGCAAGACCTAGAAAACCTACGTTTGATGGGTGCACAGGCTGATCTGTTACAACAGATCGCAAATAATACTGCGGCGATGGCTGGTAAGAAATCTTCCGCTGCAGGTGGTGGTGAAGACGCATCAGCTTCTGCGTCTGGTTTAGGTCTAAGCGACTTTTCTAAATCAATGAAGGGTATTGGTTCAGCTCTTGGCGGTTTAGGTAAAGGTGTTGGTCTAGCAGTTGGTGGAGCAATTGGTGGTATCTTCCAAGGTATCATGGAAGGTCTAGCTCTTGGTATCAAATCATTCGCTAATATTAAAACTGTTGCTGGCGTTGCTGTATTAGGTTTATTGACTGCTGTTATTTGGGGGTTGAGTAAAGCCCTAGACAACTTTGCATCATTAGAATGGGAAACTCTAACCAAAGCTGGTTTAGCGTTAGCTGGCTTGATTGCCGCTGGTGCTGCTGCAGGTGCAATGGCTCCGTTGCTTGGTGTGGGCGCATTGGCTCTTACAGGGCTGGGTGCTGCAGTTTGGGTAATTGGTGGCGCTATGGAGATGATGGGATCTGGTCTAGAAAGACTAGTATCTGGTCTTGAGCGTCTACAAGATATTGATGGTGATAAGCTGATGAATGTTGGCGAAGGTCTAAAGAACCTTGGTGCTGCGTTTGCTGCTTTTGGTGCAGGACAGGCAGCAGCTGGTCTTGGTACTCTTATTGGAAACCTTTTAACTATCGGTCAAGATTCTCCAGTTGAGCAACTTATTAAAATTGGCGCTGCTGGAGATGGCGTACAAAAAGCTGGAGCAGGTCTAACAACTCTTTCTACTGCAATGAAGGAGTTCGCAAAAGTAGATCCAAACGCTATGAAGGGTGCCAAAGAATTCCCATGGGAACAGGCAACTAAGTTCGTAGCTGCTGGTGGTGCTATGTCTGTTCAAGGCACTAAAGTGTATGCTGCTTCTAAGGGTAATGCAGACGAACAAGCTAAAGTTGATGGTCAATCTGGTTCAGCACCAGTCAATCAAGTTACTAGTCAGATCAATAGTAACTCTACAACAAATAACATTGTTAAACCCCAAGTTAGAAACCAAGAATCTAGTTATTCTAGATATGCGATGTCTAGGTTCTAATGAAAAAAGGGAGCTTAACGCTCCCTTTTTATTTGCCTAAGACTTATCAGTCTTCAGCTGCGATCTTCTCAAAGTAAGACATAACGTCTTCATCGTCATCCATCGCTGGTTTAGCCGATGCCTTTGGAGTAAACGCTGGAGCAGCTTTCGCTGGCTCAGGTGTTTCCATAGAAGCTGGTTCATCTTTAGCCAATTCTGCAGCAGACTTAGCATTGAAACCATCACCAGAAAGAACCTCGTCCAACTTCTTCTTCAAGTCAGCGTAAGACTTGAAGTTCTTACGATCCAAGAATTCAGACAACTTATGTTGAGCTTGGGCAACTTCAACAATCTTGTCGTCGTCACCTAGAGCAGAAGGCTCTTGGAATGCAGACTCATCATAGTTAGTGAAGCCATCCTTCTTACGCATACGCAGTTTAAAGTTAGCACCTTCCCAGAAGTCAAACACGTTGACTGGCTTTTCGTCTTCAAAAGTTGGGCGAGCCTTATCCATGATTTTATCAAAGATCTTCTTACCAAACTTGAAGAGCATAACCTTACCCTCGTTCTCTGGATGCTTCGGATCAGAAACAATCAGAACGTTGGCGATATAAGACAGACGACGCTTTTGGTTTTGCGCAATCTTCTTGTTAGCTTCAACGCCAGAGTTCCAGAGTTGAGTGTTTAGTTCGCTAACAGGGTCTTGTTCGCCGAGAGTAGTTAGGGAGTTTTCGATGTACCACTTACCAGTTGGTCCTTGGAAACCATGGCTGAAGACACGAACCCATGGGAGTTCATCACCTTCTACACGTGGGAGGAATCGAATAGTAGCAGTGCCGTTGCCTGCTTTGTCACCTTCTAGTTTCCAGAAGCGGTCATCTGCATAACCTTTGGAATCAGTAGAAGGGTTTGCGATCTTCTCAAAAGCATTAGAAATGCTACCGAAGTCGTTAGAACGCATTTTGCGAAGTGTTTGAATATCCATTTGTATTTTCCTTTGTATGTAATTGTATTACGGTTTATCGTTTTGTATGTGCCGAATCTGAATCTCATCCTCAACTCCAAAGTCATCATCAAAGATGTCTTCATCGTCAAAGTTAATATCTTCTTCAACATAGCTATTTAGCGTTCTCATTCCACCACTTTTACGATTATTTGAGTGTTTAGAATTTTTCCCCGAACGGCTAGAGGGTTCATCGTCATAACGACTAGATTGTTTATGGTAGGTCTTACCCATGATATTACAGAGATAGCTCTTCTTTAAAATGATTAAAAACTTTGGTGGCTTTTTCTTTATCGTACTTTACAAAACCTTTGAGTTTTTCAGCACGAAGAAGTTTGTCACCCAATACGATCTTTATCATAGGATCGTTTTCCCAAGTATTGATGAAGGGTTCAATATCATCAATAATCCTCAAGGTCTCAATAGTTATTTTACCTGAAAGAAACATGGAAGTCAATACTGGTAAATCACCATCTACTACTTTGAAAATTCCATCCACATTAAATTTGTGAACGTCGCACATATTCATAATGTTGGTAAGGTCGTCTACAAATATCTTACTAATAGACTGTTTGCGACGTTTCCATTCCGAGTATAGTTCTTCAGCTTCGCTGTTTCCGTAAATCGCAGTGTCGTTACTATAAGCAAAGTTGGAAACAAAGAATTGAATAATCTCTTTATCATCATTATATTTCTGCGCTAATTTCTCAAAGATATATCTGTCATTGCGTGCGTTAAACGCATCGCGAGTACCTTTTACATGTCCACGTGTCTCAAACACATTATACTTCTTGGATGTGAAGTGTAACTTTACAGCCATGTAATATTTGTATGCTTTAAAACCGTCCATTCTGCGCTCTCAATACTCTACAACGTTCTTTAGCTTCAATGGGGAAGTCTGGGGATATCTCAGAAAGTTCGCAATTATAAACCACAACAGATTGTTTAGGTTGACTCATAATCCAGTATAGACCAAACCCAAACCAAGCAATTGCAAAGATACCCAGTGAAATATTAGAGATCAAGCTGCGCAGTTTTGGGGAGCATGTTGGCATCGCGAAAATCCATTTCAATTTTGTCCTTCAAGGACTTATTAATCATAGAAGCAATATCTTCTGGTTCTAAGAAGTTTTCTTTGCAATATTCTAATACAGCATCCATATGAGTGATACGTCTTTCACTAGCTTGCTTTTCAATATACAAAGAAAATTGGTTGGAAGTTTTAAACATCATTTAGAGATCCAATAATCTAAGTTTTTAATAGACTGTGAAACCTTACCATACTCTGTTAATTTGGATCTGTATAGTGTCCACACCTTGGTGTTCGGTGATTTGGGATCCATTTCATCACCGAACTTTTCCAAGAAAAGAGAAAAGAATTTATCCATTTTCATTTTCTCAATGTGAAGATTAGCACGTTCTTTTATGAGTTCACTTTTTGTTTTCATACTATAATTATACCCTAAAATTGGTTGTAAGTAAAGTTATTTCTTATTGGCAGCGTAGACGATACACACAGAGTCTGCTTTACCATATGCACACTTCACAGCAACAGGGTCAATACCTTTAACAATTGCAGACTCAATGTTTGACTTCATTGATTCATCACGTTTGATGTTGTAATATGTCAAACCAGTTACAATAACTGTAATAGAGACTGTCACAGCTACAAGACTAGCAATATATTCTGCTTTCATTTTAGATCCTTAACATCATCACATAAACCTAGTTTCTTGGCTTCAATGGGGGATAGCCAAACGTCTTGTGGAGGTAATAGAACTTCGCGAATCTTTTTATCCGCAAGACCAGTACAACGCTTGTAGTGGTCGATAACCTTTTTGGTAGTCAGGTCAAACTCTTTAATTTGAGCAAACAATTCGTGCTCTTTACCAATAGCACCCCAAGAGTATTGGTGAGAAAGAATTGAAGTATTAGGTGTAAGGATGCGTTGTCCCTTTTCACCAGCAATAAAAATCATAAGACCAGCAGAAGCGATTTGGCCAAGACCAATCGTACGAACTGGAATAGCTGAACCACGCATAACGTCAATCAATGCGAATGCTGCGTTTAAATCGCCACCTGGAGAAGTGATAATCAAATTAAGCATCTCTGGTCGTTCTTCTGTAAAGTTAGCTTCAAGAATCCACTCGACGGCAGACTTACAAGTAGCTAAACTGATTTCTTCCATCATTAGGAAAAACGAGTGTTTAGAATCTCCACCGTCGGTAAGTTGTAGGTTTAATTTATTCATCATGATTTCAGTTTTTCCTTATAAAAAATGTGACGACCAATGACGGTTGTCTTTTCGACATTTCGCCAACGAGGGTTGACGTAGTCCGCATGATAGTAAAGAGCGCCATGTGTGACGTCTTTCAACTTCTCATAGTTTGCATAAACAAATAGGGCAACTTGCATAGATTCCCTAAATGCATCAGAATCTCTTTTCAATTTAACAGGCATACAGAACCAACTGAACTGACATGTACCTTGAGTCTTTTGTTTTACGACTTCGCATATCTGTGAAGGAAAACGTTCATCTTGTGTTCTATTAAGCGTTACCAAAGCAACAGCTTGTTTACCTTTTTCTGGTTCAAACCCAGCTTCGTGGTAAATATTTTCAGCCAAGCAGTCTACCTGCTTTCTGGCTTCTTTAGTTAGATCGCTATATGCGATATCCATTAGTTTGTTTTGTTCCATTGTGTGACCAAGACCAATTAAGGTACAAAGTGTAATAACAGAACCAAGTAGTATTAATTTTGCTTTACGCATAATTATCTCCTTTGTAAGTTAAAGGGTGTGCGAATGCGACACCCCAATCCCTATCAGGTGGACTTTTTGCTTGCCTTTTCTAATGTAGCTTGTGGGATTTGTGAGACGAAGCCGTTTAATTGAGTTGCCTTTGCGACAACATCAGCTTCAGTCGGATAGTTTGGCAACGTTGGGTGCTCAGGTGGAGCAGAGCCATTGTGTCGGGCATTTTCTACCTTAACTTGCCAATCTTGGACAACTTGTTCTTTCTTACCGTAGTATTCTTCAACAAGCATATCTTTCGCCATTTTTAATAGTTCAAGGCGAATCTCGAACGGTGTCATGTTTGACATATAAACTCCTGTGTGTAAAAACGGTTAAAGTGTGTGCCAGCAACCGTCAGCTGGTATATTATTTAGGCATTCTCATAGCCACGAAATGCACATCAGGGTTATTCAGGTGCATCTCATTCCAAACTCTACGCCAATTACGAACAAACCTTGTATCACCTTGAGTGCTTTGCTGGATTAATTTTCCAGTTGTAGATGAAACAGTATTCTCAAAAATAGAGTCGCAACCCCATAACTCTATCTGTTCACACTCAGTGTTTTGTATCAAATATTCTGCAGCATAGTGCGCTGCATTGTACCAGTCTTTAGGTTTGAAAACGTCTAAGATTATAAACTGGTCTTCAATCTTAAACTCTTTTAATTTTTCAAACACCTTAGTAGATATTATAACTGGAACTTGAATTAAAGTCAAGTCATTCTTAACAATCCACGCAATTTCTTCATCGCAAATAACAGTCGCATCTACACTGAATTGTTCATTGGGAATATTACATCCAAGGACAATATCACCTTTTCTATCATAGAACTCGCGACTTGGACCATTACCTAATACAACACCGATCATAATATCTCCGAATTAGTGATGGGTTATTCTGTTACGAGGAAACCCATCGAAACCCTAGTCAGCGTTTAGGCTGCCAATGCGAAAACTTCATCGTTTGCATTTAGTTTGATTTGCTTTTAACGTCTACTCCTGACGTGCTGCCGTCGCTACTATCTACCCCTGTCGAAACCATGGCATCCCCATCAAAAACATACTTCGCATTGCCATATTATGCTACTCTTACTCAGGAATGGAATCGAACCAGTATCTAAGTATGTTTTTGGTGGAGATGGGGGGAGTCGAACCCCCGTCCAGAAGTCCTTCGCTTTGAAGGAATTACAGCAATAACCTATATTATACCTGATTATTTATTGAAAGTCAAGCCTTTTTTGTGACGTATCTTTTCTTCAACGCATCAAAGAATTCCTTATCGTCTTCAGTCAATTCAACAGATTCAACTTGTTCTCTTGTACCACGTACAAAGTTTTCTAGCTCTTCAAAATTACCTTCATATTTAAAATTTTGAGTAATCTTTTTGGTGTCATAAACATCCATTATAATATGGTAACGATCTTCATCTGAATCATTACGAATTTGATGCCACAAGTTAGTCCATAGGATGTATGCAGAACCATTAGCTTTCATGTGTAAGTTATCACCCTCGCAAATATGAACGCATTTCTCATTCGTCCAAAGAGGAATATGCAAACGTGCCATATACTCAGTTGTGTCAGCATCTTTATGTACGAGAGATTTACATCCAGCTTTTAAACAAGTAATTCTTGCTCTGCGTGGAGTCAATCCCATATCTTTTAGAGTATCAATAACTTCTTTAATGTAACCAACATATGCTTGAGTTGGTTTATCATGTTCAAGGCTATGGGCAATACCAAAGTGCTTGTGAGCTTTTAAAATTAACTCTTGAGTTGGTAACATTTGCTCGAGGGATGTACCAGTTTCAGTTTGAATAGCTTCCCAACCATCTCTCCAATCAGCAGTTCTACTTAATAAAGTCCAACCACCAAACCCATGATACTGAGGGGTTTCATATTCTTCACCTTGAATAACTTGATCTCCCAAGGTGAACACGTGCTCGCGAACATCTTTTCTTAATCGTTCAATATCAAATTGAACATCTAATCTTTCATACCACATTATCAGTTTCCTTTAACATATTATACACTTCAGTGTAGTTGTATTTCTTGGTTCTCAACGAAAGGGCTTTTCTTTCATTCCCGTGAATATTATGAACAGTGTGTATCACAGAAACGTCCAATAACCATGCTTCATTATTCTTTGCCACGAAAGAACCTATCTCAGTAAGAGTGCTTTCGTCATATACACCGCTTGAATAATCAACATCACCATTAATATTAGCTAGTTCACCATCCGAGAAAAACAAAGTTTTATATTCACCACCAGTTTCCAGATAGAAATTGATAGTTGAGATATAATCTCTATCAATATGAGGGTATATCGCTGAATTTATAGTCATCAACGTAAAATCAAAATCATCCCAATATCTTTTAGGAATAACTGAATAAAACTGTTCAGCATCGGGCGACCAAACCTTTTTATGACCAACACCTTTACCATCTATTCCAGCAAATGATGTCAACCCGTCAATGGTAGTGAATAATGGTTTTTCAAAACTGTTTTTGAGTTTTACAAACATCCAGTTTCCTTAATCATTTCAACAACAGCTTCATAGTTATGAATAAATGTGCCAATTGTAACAGCTTTTCTAACTCCAGTTACATTTCCTTCAACGCTGTGTATTTTCTTTACATCCAAAACCCAACACTCCATTGGTTTAGCTCTAAACCTACCAACTTCAACTAAATCTTCTTTTTCAAAAATATAACCATCAATTTGATTCTCAATCTGAAACTTTTTAGGGTTATCTACTTTTGATTCAAAGAATATTGTATCAATATTATCACCACCAGCATCTAGATAGTAATTAATCGTGGTAATAATATCTGTGTCGGTGTGCGCAGGTATATCTCGGTTGATAGTCATAACAGTTAAGTGAAAATCACCCCAATATCTTTTTGGGATTATGCTCATTAACTTTTCCACATCAGGTGACCAGATTTTCTTATAATCAATACCACGCCCTTCATGACCAGTGAATCGTTTTAAACCTTCTGTAACAACATATAAGGGTTTTTCAAATTGATAATTAACTTTACAGAACATTATTCAGGCTTCCATTCTTTAATCTTAGACATACGACCTGCCCATGTTTTAAGAATAACTGTATTTGAAGCATTGGGGTCAACGACTTTGCGAATATCTGTTGTTAGCGAGATACGAAGGTCATCAGACAAATTAGGGTCAACGCCATGAAGAATATAATTGGGGAAGAATATTAATCGCCCCTCAACTGGTTTAAATCTACGTGCACGAACGTATGGAGAACCACTCAAACGATTATTTTCAAAATCAATAGCACCTGCAGTGTCGAAAAGAACAATATCGCCGCAGCCTTCTTTTGCTTTAACATAATATGTCGCAGCGATGGCTGATTCAGTATGCCCATGAACTTCTAATGACTCTCCTGGTTCGCGAACATTAATCCAACCCATAAAATGTTCACACCCTTTGATATTCAGCATGCGAATCTCGGGGATTTCTTTAGTAATGGTCATAGTGACCACATCAATAATCTTTTGTTTTATTTCTTTTAGATGAGGATATTTGTCAGCATAATCCCAGATACTATTACTTGGAGTTTTGTCAACACCTAATGTGATATTACGACCAATGTCGTAGATTTCTTCAAGTAACGCTTCATTCCACTCAGTGTCATAACCAAGGTCAACTTCCCAGATTGGACTTTTCCAAAACATATTCTGGACATTTTGATACCAATGATATTGTTTACGATCTTCTTCAGTTTTCGGATTATTCATAATATACCTCTCTAAATGTTTAAGGGATCCTAAGACCCCTTTTTATTTAGAAATATTTTATTTCTTCTTTTTACTTTTTGGTTGTTTTTCTTGCCAAGCATAGAACTCATCAAGCAACTTTTTAGGTTTTTCATAATCAATCTGAGCGCCTGATTTGTTAGCATGCTTTTCTAAATCATCGAAAGGTTTACCCAATGCAGCTTTCCAAATAATATGGTTATCATCGCCAACAATCTTCATAAGGATATCTGCATAATCAGTGATCATCTGGAAATAACGATCTTTGTCTTCTGCGGATAAGTTTAAAGTTCTAGACATTACAATGTTATCCATCCAGTGCATAACATGTTCGTGTTTGTATACTAACTCTTGATCATCAACAAACTTAATGGTTCCAATTGGAAACGGGTTTTGTTGAAATGTATCTAAAGCAGGAACAATCCCAATATTAAGATCTAGTAGTTCTTGTTCTGTTGGTTGCTTATCCATTTTGTTTAGTCCATAGTTCTACTGATAATAGTGATTGAACTTTATCAATAGCAGTTGCTGCGTAATACAATGAAGGGCAGATCATCCAAAGGGTAACAGCGCCAAATAATCCAAACTTATAGTTCTTTGGCAATTTAGCCGCAAGTCTAGAAAGTGGGCGTCCCATCTTCATGATCAAACGTCCAACGTTGTTATCTTCTGGGATAACACCCATCAAGTAAGCCATATGTTCAGACCATGGTTTAGCCACTTTCTGTGCCCACTTAATAGTTGCTTGTTTCTCAACTTCTTTTCTGTCAGTTTTGTTAACCCACAACATAAAGTCAGGGGCTGTACCTTCCATACCAGAAACAATAACAGAAGCCCAACGAACATACCCCTCGTAAACTTCTGGATCAGTTTTCTTTAACTGTTCACCAAACGCTTGGTCAGCTACAAAAATATCATTAGGCATCAAACCTAGTTCATGCAACTTAGTGCAAATGATCTTAGAGCAGTTACAGTTGTATGAGTAGCAGTTGGCGTTAGAAACGCAGTTGTATGTACAAGCGCAGTTACAATTTGATTGAAGGAATTGTGCTGTGTCGCAGTTTACACAGTTAATGTTTGTACAGTTAGCTGATGCGCTACACTGAATGTTACCGCAGTTACAGTTGCAGTTTGATGCGGAAGCATTGTTACAATTACCGTCAATATTTCTAGTAAAGTAAGCCAATCCATAGAAAGACTGCATATTAGGTTGCGTAGGTCTTTCCACGGGTTTGATATATCCGTTCAGCCACTGTAAGTCTGCCCCTGATGTCGCAGAGTTGGTTGTTACACCAACTTCTGTCGTTACATTGGAAACAGAGATAGAATTAGGAGATACTGGAAGAGTCATTATGTTTGCCCATTTCTAACTATTTATACTGACTCGATTCTAGACTTACCATAAACTGTAACATCGTCGATTTTACCAACCTGTTCAGCCACGATTTTGATCGGGATAATCTTCTTTTTAGGCTCTTCCTTATGTTCAAAGATAGAACCCCAGATATCCTGACGGTCTAGAGGTAAAGTATCGCTCTTAATCAGGGTTGGGATATATCCATTAGTCAACTTAACAAAAGTCAAGGCGAAAAGAGCAACGTTGTCGGAATATGAGTTAGCGCAGCTGATATCCCAGAACTTTTCATCTAAGAACATGCAAGCACCTTTACATAGGTGTAGCACTGGGCACTCTGGACACTCTTTACGATTAGACCAGTGAGTAGAAGACGTAAATTGAACATCATCATAGTTGTCTAAGTTACCACCAAGGTGTGACTCACCATTCTTGGAAACTTCAGCGGCAGAAACGTTTTGGCAAGTGATAACATTACCACGCAAATCAACTGCGATAGTACGCTCATCATCCATACCACACTTTTGACCAAGGTAAATTGATTCTTCATGAGTCAAGACTCGTTGGCCAAAGTCAGCCATCTTCATAATGATGCTCTTAAAACCAATTTGACCGTTGGTTGAAAAAATCTCACCAAAGGCTTGGCGACGGAATTCAAAATGTTGTTGCTTAGTTGTAAGAGAATTTACAATACCATCTTCTTCATACGCATCAACGATAGAACCTTCTCCAAGTGATACATCTGGATCACCTGTCAAGTTTACGAACCAATCGTAAATAGCTTTTCTTGAAGTATTCTTATTGTTCAACATTGCGTTGAAACTGAATGGCTTCTTCAAACGTGTCATCATACGATAGAAACCAAGAATTCGTTCTTTAACTTCTGGGTCATCGAATGGGTCTGGACCACGCACAGATTGTCCTGGACCATCGTGTGAAATACTAACTTGGAAGTTCATCATCATCAACCAGTCAATCATCTCATCAGTTAAGATAGAACCGTTTGTAATGATAGAGAAGTATGGCTTCTTTTCCCAGTCTTTGAATCTATCCTTGATAGTCTCAGCGAGTGGTCGTAGAGTCTTCCAATAAACTAAAGGTTCACCACCCCAAAATTCAACATGAAGACCGTCTTGTTCGTTGAACTCAAGGTTTTCCAACTTAGCCATGAAAGCGTCAATATCTTTCTTAGAAGTTTCTGGTGCACGCTCAACGAAACGTTGTGAACAATAGTCGCAAGAATAGTTGCAAGAAAGACCAAGCTGAATCTTCAGGTGGTTGATTGCCTTTGACTTCTTTAAAGGGATATCCTTACTGAAGTTAGTAAACTCTTTTCTATTCGGATTCGGTTGAATGTTAGCATACTCAATGACAACTCCAGCAGAATCTTTAAGAATGTTCTTCATGTTGTCATAATAAAAAACCTTCTTATCATTAGGGTCAGTTTGCAGTTGTGCGTGAATTTCAAAAATCATGAATCTTCCTCAATTATATTATACACCATATTTATGACGGTAATCCATTCTGGATTTTCTGAACCCAGCGATCCAACCATCACGTTTTTCGATAAACACTCGTGGAGCATCATCATCAATAACCATCAAGATAACCAAACGTCCGATTGGAATACCTGTACGTTCTTCAAACATGACAGCATAAGCTGCGGTCTGTTCAAAGTAGTTGTGGATGTCATCTCGTTCTTTAACTCTAGATGAAGTCTTGAAGTCGATGACGGATAACTTACCTTCATATTCAGCAATACAGTCAACTGTACCAGCTGCTTGTAGAAAGTCAGAATATAGTGGTGTTTCAAGGCAGTGGATATTGTCGATCTTATTCAAGAGAGGTAGCATTGTGCTCCACATATCTTGATCGAACATATCAATCTTTACTTCATTACCAAGTAAGAAGTTTTCACAGAACGAGTGAATGCGAGTACCACGGTCAAGTGCTCGCTGAGTAATCCTATTTGCTTCATCCACACCAACACGTTGAATCCAAGCACTCTTGTTGAATGTGCTATTAACTCCAGTGATGGATGTGACTGAAGGATACAGCTTACCTTCTGGCGTCTTATAAACTCGACGACCGTCAGCAGCTGTATCCCTTTCTAACTTCGCAAAATCATGATGTATAAATGTCTTCATTATTTCTCTACATAATCCTCATATCTTAGTTTGGCGAGGATATAATCTTTCACTAGTGATGAACGAACAATGTCATCGGGTGTAAACTCAATTCTAGTGAAAGCTCTCATATGTTGAGCGATCTCAAAGAACTTAAGAATACCAGACATGTCATTCTTTTTCTTATTCAAGTCGGTTTGGCGATAATCACCGCACCAGATAATCTTCGAACGATAACCAACACGAGTCATAACTGTGTCGATCTCTTCATAGGTTAGGTTTTGCATTTCGTCAACGATGATAATTGCATCATCGAATGACATACCCCTGATGAACGATGTAGAAATAAATTCAATGTGGTGTTGCTCTTCCAACCGTTGGTAGGCATCAGGTCTTCCAAAGAGAGTGGTACAGATTTGCTGGTATGGTTGTCTGTAGATTTCTGTCTTTTCATTTAAATCTCCTGGCAAGTGACCAACTTCGCGAGAAGGTACTGCAGAACGAACGATAATAATCTTATTGAACGGATTGCTCTTATCAAGAACTTCTTCAAGTGCTTTATACAGTGCAATAAATGTTTTGCCTGTACCTGCTACACCGTGTAGTGCAATAAAATAATCTTGTCGCTTATAAGCGTCGTAAAAGTCTTTCTGATGTGCAGTTAATGGATCAAAAGTTTTTAAATCATCGATCCTAATTTTCAAAGAGTTATTTACTTTAACATCTTTTGGTTTTTCACTTAAATCATTATCTAGAAGTTTTGCTGTGCGCTTTGTCGCCATGCATACCCCTTATTATAGTTGAGAAGATCCGCTTTGTTTCATGCCTCCTGGCACTCGTTCGTTAATTTTCTGTAACACCTCCTTAAAACCTGAATCCTTTTTAATGATGATGTGATCACCAGTAAACGCTGGTGCGCTTACTATTGCTTGTTCGATGTGGGGGTTGTCAATTAGATATTGCTCTTTCTCAGCAATTTTCATAATTTTCTCAAACACTTCGCCAGTGTCTTTATTTCTAAAATCATATGTTGGCATTATAACTCCTTAAACCTATTTAGCGAACCCAGTCAGGTGTTGGGCGATTTTTCCACTTTAACATTGAAGTTTTTGCGCCGAGATAATATGCACGATATGACTTAACAGTGTAGTCAGGTTCAGTGCGATCAACTTTGTATTCATCTGGCATTGCACGCCATGGAGCGGAGAAACCTTCTTCTTTGGAAATATTAGTTGGTGCGTTCTTGAGATGTTTAGCAAGGCGCATTGACGCATGAATCTTACCATAGCGATAGTGATACTCGCGCATCAATTCAATCCACAGCGTGAACAAGTGTTTGTAATTCTCAAGGGAATGACGACACCACTTAGCAGAAGGGTGATTGATGTGCGATGCTTTGTAAAGAACTTCGTCACGTTCATCAGGGAGTTGCCAACGTTTGGCTTTGCGACCAGAATTAGAAAGACCTTGAACTTCTGTACCGTCAAGAAACCTATGAGCGGTGGACAGAAGTTGAGCGTATTCAAGAATCATTTTGACCACGTGTTTGTCAACGTGCTGCTGAGCGCAGATGACAGGATCGGGGTGTACATAAAAGATATTCATACTATAATTATACCCTAATCCTGAATTAAAGTCAAGGGATTATTGACCCATTTTTATCAATTTTAATACGTGGTACATCGTGCCAATAGGTTTTTACAGTACCTGAACCATATTCATCATGTTCCCAAATTTGCATTTGTAATTTAACCTTTTCAACTTTACCGTCATCATCAACAAATTCAGCAACACGAAACTCATATGATACTGGTTTAACGAATGGTGCAGTTGCGGCAGGTACTTGTACTGCTGGTAAAGTAATATATTTTTGGGTTAATTGACTCATAATACCATTCTGAATAAACCAATCAAATCAATTGTAGTTAGCAAGACATAGTTCGCAAGCATACCAAATGATCTGCGAGTAAAGGCAGCCCAAGCGTACATAGCACAACCGCTAATCCAAACAGGATACAAGTAAATAAGAGGCGGATTAGGGACGGTGATCGCCATAGTGAGACTGCACCCAATACTAAGAATCCAAGCAAGAAGCTCGACAATAAAACGGAAAGGGTTGGAAGTAAAGTCATCGCGAATCCAATCGAAGGTTGGTTTAAAAAGATCTAGCATCTAAAGACCTTAATTGAAGAAGGGTTGAATCAAGAATCCGAATAGTATCAGAAGCATTAACATGGAGAATACCATGACCACCAGCCTCAATAAAGGGAGAAATACAACCAACAGAATCATCAATAAGAATAGATCGAGGAGTAGCAAATCTGGCTTTCTCTTGTTTGTTGTGAACGAAATTAGCTTTGTAAGGGATGTTCTTAGCATCCAGCCACTTCATCTTTTGCATTTGAGCCATGTTAGCTTGAATCGGCTCATGTGTACCCATGGAAGTCAAGATCTGAACATTAACTCCATTGAGTCTAGATACATGATTCAACAATTCTTGAGCGTCTGGCATGAAATCCAGCTTCTCGAAGATATGGTGCTCAATAACAGACTCGCGGAAACGCTTACGGTCGGACTTCTCGGGGTCAAATTTTGTGTACTCTTTATTGAAGTCGGCGAGTACACCATCCATGTCTAGGTATAAGGTAATCATTTTACAAATTGCTCAAAGTTAGGTGGTTTCCAGCCTTCTGGCTTCAAGATCTTACCATCTTCGCGACGGCGAACCAAACCAGTTTCTGGATCAATCTTGGAAAGGTTAGAGTCAGCACCTTCTTCCCATGCAAGGTCAAAATCCCAACCACGTGAACGGGCATATCCAACGATAACCCAAATCATATCAAAGCAAGCATCCAAACGCTCAACGTCATCGTTAGCTTCATCAGCTTCCCAGAACTCTTTGATTTCCTCTCGGATCAACTCTTTATACAAGAGCGATTGAGGGTTTTCGTTAGTAACAAACGGAGGTGGGTTTTGCCCAACAGCGTTCAGGAATTTCTCTACATCGTTAAATGGATTCATCGGTTTCTTTCAGTATCGTAATAATGTTCGGAGTGAGGTTCTTCAATGGTTAATACACCATCAAAGTGATAACCTGCTCCACGGAGGAATTGTTCAATGTTTAAAAGAACATCGGGTAAATACGCAGAATTAAATGTGTGTGTAACAACGTGCGTATCTAGATCACTAGAATGATCACACACAAGGGTAAATTTAGTCATGTTCTTCCATGCTCCATATTAGACGAGCAAGACGCTCTTTAAGTTCTTTATTTTCAGTTTCAAGCTGAGAACACTTTTTCATATAAAACTCCAAAGCGTCCTCTTGCTCTTTTTCCAAATTTTCGTTGGGGTTGTACTTCATATTACTCATACTTCTACAACCTTCAACTCAAAATCAACAGAAATCTGCTCATGACCAACGTAACCACGTGGGTTACACACAATACGAGTGTCTCCGATCATGTAGTCGTAGCGTTCATGAGTGTGACCATGAGTCCACAAAGCGATTTTCGGGTGATCCATGATGTAATCTTCGTAACTGTTATGGTAGCCACCGTTCATGATTTGATCATCTTTGTAGCGAGGGTGGCAAGATTGATGAGAAGGGGTGTGGTGACCCACAACAATCACTTTCTCGTGTTCTTTAGCCTCGGAAACCACAAATTTGATGAACTCAAAACACTTCTTGTTTTCTTCAACAGCGTCTTCAGGGGTGAACCGTGCAGGTTCTTCCTTTTTCTTCATACCGATCTGGATTTGTTGACCAGCTTCGTTACGAGCAACGTTGCCAAGACTATCATATTCATAGATTGGAACGTTTCTAACCACCATGTTATTGGAGTTTTTGATGATTCTAAAGTCGTTCATGTAATCCTTCATGTGATACATGGTCAACGGGTCTTCGTTGTTCATGTTAGTCCATAAAGTGGAACCAACGAATGTGTAATCACCCAACTTGAACACCTCTTTATCAAGAACATGAACGTTCTCAAGGTAAGCCAGCTTGCGCTTTAACTCATTAGTGGTATGAGCGAAATCCCCATGATAAGATTCATGGTTACCAGCAACATAAAGTACGTGGGGAAATGCCTTTGAACACTCTTGAAAGAATGTATGGAACATTTCTGAGCGATAACGCATGAAACCAAGTTCAACCTGACGACGATCGTACATGTCTAGGTCACGCTCAACTAAAATATCACCAGACAAGATGAGAACTTCTACATCTCCTGGGTTTTCCAACGTCAGTGGACCAAATTCCAAATGGACATCACTGCACACTGCTATTTTCATTTTGTTTTTCCTTGTAATACCTATACAGTTTCACCTGATTAGCGAACTGTCTAGGATAATGTTCAAAATTAACTAGCTTGTCACCATAGTGCTCAACCAGCTCTTTATAAAATTGTTCTACTTCGCTATCAGTCATAACACTATTATACTATAAAAGTTCTTGCAAGGCAAGCGGAATTACTCTGTTGCCTCTGTCTCTGGGGAACCCGAAATTTTTATCTCATACCAATAAGAATAAGAATCAGGCTCGTCCTCAAAGTCGTTCTGCATTCTAGCATGCTTATCACAATAAGGATGGTCACCCGCAAACTGCGTGGAACGCATCCAAGTAGCTGGCTCATCACACTCTAAACATCGTTCAATCATTTTACAAACCTCTTCTCAATTAGTTCTGCACACCAATCCGATGCTCCTCTAGCCACTCTCGCTTTCGCAGGGGTAAAGGAAAATTCATAAGTTCTACCGTTTTCACGGCAAACCTCTGCGCATTGTTTAGCAACAATTTCAGCCATACACTCAAGGACTAATTCCTGCGTAAAATAACCACCGTGTCGTTCACGAACTAGGTTATATGCTTGCTCCATTAGAACTCTCATTCCCAAACCTTTGCTGACCAATACAATGGCCAAAAGATAGCTGCAAGAAACGCACCAGTCGATTTAATACCAACTCCGTTATGCACAGTATAAGTCTCGCCAGCGAATTCCCTCTGCTCAATCGGAGGAATCTGGTGATAAGCGTGCCCAAACGTTAAAATAAATGCAAGGAAATATCCAAGGATAATCCCGCCAATAGTAGATTCTTTCATGAGTCCGCCAATAAACAAAGGAAGCCAACTAAAAATACCCATAAGGGTGCGTCATAGGCAATTGCCATAAAGAAACCAAATAATGCTGTCATTTCTTCTTCCCATAAAACCAACCCCGACTCCATTTGCTATGGTGACCTTCGTTACGAATCACACCGTGCCAAAGAATCTTCCAAGTAAGCTCAAACTGTTCTTTAAACATGTTCCAATAGTAATTACGATAACTCATGCTGCTTTTCCTAGAATCGCAAAGATCGTTCCAGCTGAAACTAGAATCATGGCTGAGATAAACCTTAAAAACGGAACATCATGAAGCATGGCTCCAGCTGCAAGAAACATCAATAAACCAATCCAATACAAATAATTCATTCTTCAACTCCGAAATGTTGTTTAATATTGTCTATACAATGGATTCCGCCTTGTAAAAAAGTATCAACTGATTCAGGAACAGGATCACTAATAACTTGTTCACAGCATCCGATACATTCCCGAACAATCAACTCGGCGAACTTTTCAATGTCTGATATTTGGCAATCAACAGTGTCAGTTCCAGGAAACAAAATGTTAGATTTTGTTTCGATAAGTTCTTTAATACGTGTCATTTTACACTTCCCACAACTACAATCATATTAAACACAGAAGCCAATAGGTTACAAATCACCATAGCATACCTGTACCAAGCAATAGGGTAATTATCTAACCTATCAATATCAATTGAACACTTCAAAGCTCCTGCCATATAGGCACAGAGTATACAAATAAACATATTGAGTAGAATCATATTAACCACCAAATCCGAAAATCTCTTCAAACAAATCCAAGAGTTCTTCGTTGGATAAGTTGTTTAATTCCTCGGGGGAAATATCCAATTCGTCTTGAAGATCGGGTGCCGCTAATAGCACTTCAGTAATACGGGAAATAACCAAGTTACGCATGATGAACCTTTTTAGAGAGGGTTCGGGTCTCGCAACCCTTACCACGAAATTTTTTCTGCGGGAAATTTTTTAAAGAGAATGTTTTGAAAAGTGCCAAGTATTTTTGAGATTGTGCTGAGAGAGAATAATGTGATGGGGGAGTTTAGGTCGTGTTTGGGTATCGAAAAAGGGGACCCTGAAATCTATTTTTACCGATGCGCATACCGCCACGGGCATACCGAGACGCCCCCAATTATACTCCACTTTTGGGACTTCCCATACCGCCACGCCCATAGGGCACACCGAGCAATTAGACTTCCCGCATAGCACTCACACCAGACGCCATCACTGCCAATCCCACGCATGCAATAGCCACGCAAGGGAGCAATTGCGCATCAGTGGCAGTGTCCAGACCGCCAGCAGCAGCCAAGGTGATTACAAGACCCACGAAAGCACGGATAGAACCAGTCATATATTTCTCCAATCTATACAGTTATTATACCAGGACTTGTAATTAAAGTCAAGCACTAATTTGAGAGGCACGTTCGGCGAGTCGTTCCATAGCCATACGATACTCCGCTTGCTTATGCTTGGGGAGTTGGGATACGAGGTCGGCGAACATCACCTCATAGGCACCCAGTACATAGTGACCCTGCATACCAGCCTTTGGGATAGAGTCTTGAAGGGTACGGACATCCGAGTAAGTCATCTTTGCAGCCATTTGTTTTCTCCTAATCAATACATTAATTATAGTGGTTCTTGTAATTAAAGTAAAGGGATAACCTTAATCTTCTGAGGGGAATCCGTAGGCGTCGCGGCAAGACCCATCATAGGGTTGGATCACTGTGTAGCGTTGTCCATCCTTCTTGTACTCACGGTATGCATAGGTGATGGTCTTTGCTAGGCAGTCAGACTCAAACAAGGGATCGCCGATGGTGTCCCATACATCCTTGTCAGCACGGAAAACTTGATAGAAGCTCTTTGGGTATTTCATGGCTGATCCTTAGTTTTTGTAGAGAGTGACACGCTCTGGGTAGGTCTTACCAGTGCTAGACTGGAGGATGATGTTCTCACCGTTCACACGATAGACCACATACATGTAGTGGCGATCAACCATGCTCTTACCTGACTTCTCACGATATCCTTCTGGTTGGAAACCTACGAACTCACCCACCACTTGTTCGTTCTTGAACACCGTGGGTTCTTGGCTGGTCCAGTGATAGCTGACACCATAAGCGATACCCATGGTTGGGATCAGGAAGATCACGAAGAACACACATGCCCAGTTCAGGTCTTCGGTAATGATAGCCACGAGGAACAGAGCCACGCAGATGATACAGATAAACACGAAACCTTCATGGGAAGCAGGGATAGTAGCAGTGGGGGTAAAAGAGTACATTGTCAACCTTTCGAATCAATACAGTAATTATAGTGGTTCTTGTAATTAAAGTAAAGCCCCGCAGGAGTGTATGGTTATTTCCGTTTGATCATTCGAGTGCTTACCACGTATGGCTTGAGTTCTTTCTCAACAGCCTTGACGACCTTGGCAGAGTGACCTTGGAGAATTGCGATCATCATTTCAAACATTTTGCATCCTTTTCATTGTGTTTAGAATTTGGGGTGTAATCAGTAGACCTGGCTTTGACTCCATAGTCTTAGCATACATGCGGGCAACTGACTCAACATAGAAGGTCATTATACGACCAGAGGGAAAGATGACTGTGTACATTAGAGCGACTTGTTCAGGTTAGCAGCTGTACCATAGTCCTTGATGTAAACACGAAGACCAGCGGAAGCACCTTCAATCAGTGACTGCTTATGGAACAAGCAACGGAAGAAGCCATATGCATACTTCATCTTGCTATACTTACCCCAGAAGGCTTCACGGAGAGCGATATGTTCTTTGATTGCTTCAACTTTGGTCATCACTTTATCCTTTTCGTTCATCATATAAGAATTATACGATAGATGCGAATTAAAGTAAAGCCCCTCAGGGCTTGAGGGTTATTGGCAGATCATGTATTCGGCGAGAGCAGCATAGTCCTTGGGATTGCTAGCACGGATCTTACACACGCTGATCAAGGTACGGAGGCTGATTTCCTTGGCTGAGTCTTTGAGCTCACGGATCAGGTTCAAGGCATCGGTCTTGATCTGGGCATCGTACTCGGGCATGAACGAGTCACACTTGGCGATGGTTTCCATACGCTCGATCTTTTGATCAGCATTCATAGACAGGTCAATCAGCATAGAGCGTGAACGGATGGCTTGGTCGATGTTGTTCTGGTCCATGTTGGAGATGAAGATGACGCGACCTTCAAAGTTGAACGAACGAGGCAGATCTTCGTCGCGCATGTCAGCGTTCCAAGAGATAATGCGCTTACCATAGGAATCAAGAGCACCCTTGAGCAGGTTCAAGGCGACTGGGTCTTTGAGCACAGCGTCGCAGTCATCGAACACGATGATGGACTTATTGTTCTCAAACAGGGTACGATACAGACCTTTGGCGGTGCTATAACCCTTGACAGTGGTAAAGCACTTGCGAGTGTTAACCACCTGACCGACTTGGAATTCACCCATATCGCTGATGTCTTTGTAACCAGCGGACTCAAGGGTCTTAGTGACAGTGAAAGTCTTACCGAGACCACCTTCACCAGTGATCACGGCAGAGGGTTGGACGCCAGCAGCGACCATGTTAACCAGTTTCTCAACGAACTCGAATCGTGTATTGATACCGAACTTGGCATCACGAGCAGCAGCTGCTTGTTCAGCGGCAGCAAAGTCCACGGAGCCACCCAGTTCAGCGATACGCTTCTCAACGGCTGCCTTATACTTGGAGCGAACCACAGCCTTGTTACCAACATAACCAACGAACTTCTCAGAAGACTTATCAAACACGATACGAGCTGTCATTTCATTTCCTTTTCTAATCATCATATAAGAATTATAACAGGGAAATGATTTAAAGTAAACCCATTCCCCTCAGTCTTACTAGGGATTAGAAAGATGAGCTCACGTATCCTGTAGCAAAGCCACTAGTGGATGCTGATCCACCCTTGGATGCCTTGGCACGCATCTTTTGCTTGGGTGCCTTTCGGGCTTTGACCACTTCTATCTTACCACCACGAGCCAGGAATTCCTGAAGGGCTTCAGAGGTTTCAGTACGGACTTGGGACTTGCTCTTATACACTTGGTTCATTGTTTTCTCCTAATCAATACATCAATTATATCGCATCACCGAATTAAAGTCAAGTGGGTCTGTAATAACCATACACTCAGTATGGTTGCTTGACTTTAATTCAATTCTGCCTTAAGAGCGGCAAGGGCTTTTTCCATAGCAGCGATCTCGGCTTCGATTTTCAGCTGCTTTTCGGATTTGTACTGAAGCTCACGGATATTGTCGCAGGTATCAACGCACTCCAATGAACCTTCACCGTCATAAGCGTACAACTCAGCGTAGTCACCGTCAATGATCATCAGGATACCTTCGTCTTCGTTATCAGCGATCAGGGGAATCGGGCTCAAAACCCCAGCGAACCCATAGTAGTCATTTTTAGTAAAAACACGGAAAGACAAGGTTTCGATCAGCTCACGGGAGATTTTAGTCATATTCATTTCAGTTCCTTTTCTTATTCAATACAAGTATTATACAACAAACTTGATTTAAAGTAAACCCATTCCCCTCAGTCTTGAAGGGTTATTTCCCGAATACCACCGAAACATACCCAGCGATGTAGGAATCGCTATAATCACCAGCCATACGGAGATGAGCGATCAGCTGGTCTAATCCATACCCTTCTTCCAACCACCCTTCAGAACGGTCTAGATTAGCGTCTGTCTTACCTAATTCAAATTCAGTCATCATATATCCTTTATCATACCCAACAAGGATATTATACTCAGGAATGGAATATTCGTCAAATTTATTTTGCAATCCCCTCAGTTCTTGTAGGGAATAATCTGACTTGACTTTAATTAGAGAATAGGGTATAATCCAGCTGTATTGCGACTGATAGGTTTTACCAATCGTCAGCCGATACCCAATAGTCCCCATCAATGGTCTCGCCACGACGATCATCGCGAAGACGGGGAGGGATCGGATCCCGAACGATCCCCTTGGACTTCATGGCAGCGTCTCGGAGATTAGCTGCTGATTCTAAGTAAGCATCCGAAGTGCGATCAGCGACTCTTTCCTTATTAGACTGAGCAATCTTAGCGATAGTCTCCGCCGAGTGCTTGCGATTCTGTGCTGCGTGTGACGCTGAGCAATACTCACCACGCTTTCTGTGTGTAATGCCACACACGGGACACTGCTTTTCTCGGTAAACTCCTGGCATAAAAAAATTTGCCTTTCGTAGCAAAAGGATTAAGACGAACGCCAAGTCCTATTTATAGAGCGTTTAAATCGCTACCTAAATAGAGCCCACTCGAATATACCCTATGAATACACAGTATTCCCTATAATATACAGGACACTGTGAGCCTCTATCGGATACTCAGCTTGAGCCTCTTTCCCTATACTAGTGTGAGCCTCTATCCGTGTGAGCCTCTTTCTGTTCTTTCCATAGTAGCCACATACCCATAGCTTCGTTTAATTCCTGTATCTGTTCTAGCCTTATTTGATCCATTACATTGAAGTTATCGCTATTCATATTGGATTGGGTTATCTTCCACAGTTTATCCTTGGCTTCCTGTAGAGTGGCTATGACTACATCGTATTCTGTGGAGTTGCTCATTATATTCCTTATCTGCTTGACGGTTCTTATATACGAAGAAATAGAGTATTATTAGGACATTGAGGATAGCATAGATTATTAGGATTTTCTCCATGTCGCTTCCTTGACTACTTCTTCGTATGTTGTTTTCTCTTTCTTTAGAGCTTTATTAAACATTTGCTCCAGGACATGTATAACGAAACCAGAGGCTAATCCCGAGTGAACACAGGTATCTAGAGTCTTTAGGATTTGGATAGCTTTTGGGTTTTTATCCCATTCTTTGATGGTTTTCATGGCAGCGGGATCTATATGTCCTTTGGGAGCCAGCAGGAGCAGTTGTTTTAATTCTCTCATTTAAATGATTTGATCCATTGTAATAGGATATCCGAGGCTTCTTTACGGGTTAGATCGAATTCTCTTTCTAGATACGGAGAGGCACCCCACATGTTGGTTACTCCGCTGTCTCTTAGATCTATCAGAAATTGTTTGTGTTCTTCAGTTAGTTTCATTTTAGTCCAAATCTTTGTAATAGAAGTTCTTCATGATGGGTTGCTCCGTCGTCTGCTGATAGAGTATTAATGCATTCTTCCACGACCAGATGAATTAATCTTTCCAATACCTTATCCTGACCGTATGTCATATAATCAGGATATCCAGCTTGTTCTGCCAGTTCTTTGCTTAATCTATTCATCTCTGGCTCTCAGGGCTTTCATCCATTTAATCTCTGCATTCAGGATCTTTATGGCTTCTTTCTTTCGTTGCTTTGTTCCTTCATATGCAGGACCAAAGTCGATATCTGGGTCTGGTACTAACTCTTGCAGCAGTTCTTTAATCTTTAATGCATTCTCTAGGGTCATCTTTGGCTCCGTACATAATCATTCCAAGCATTAACATCTCTTCCCTGCATTTCCACGATTCTAGAATGATTTGATCCTCGGACTCTTACAAGAATCGGATACCATAGATGATCAATATAGCGAGGAATAGGTTTAATCATGGGTTAGTCCTATGAAACTCATTACAATTTGGGCAATTTAGACCTTTGATCTTAGTTCCTTCATCGGTCTTATCAGTGAACTTATCCTCGTTTGGTGCATATTGTACGATCGCTGCACAGTGGTAACAGGTGAATCGTTTATATACCTTCTCATCATATCCAATTACTTTAGCCATTTTTCTTCCTCAATAGTGAATAACGATACTCTTGGAGTTTCACACACTTTGCTCTAAGTCTTTTGGCTAGATCTTTCTCGTGGGTTTCCCAGTCTTTTTCAGGTCGTTTATGTAGGGAAATAAAGGCTTCATTAATCTTCTTGAGATCGTCCAGCGTTTCTTCCCATGTTGGGAGTTTCATGCCACCACAATGTTCAGGGTCGGAACAATGAATCATTTTGGCCCAGCGGCAATCATTACACCTTAGAAGCGAATCATACATTATTCAATCCTATACGTGAATACCCTTGCTTTGAACGAATCTCTCTACGATCTTCTCTTTGACCGAATCTCTTTGTTGCAGCCCAATATCCAGCAAGGAATGATTCCCAATCTAGATATCGATCGTCCTTGTCAAAGTCTTTCTTTGCTCGTTCAATAAACTCAGGTGTCATTTGAAAACCAATCTGTATTCTTTAGAGGTTCATGAAGGTCTTTTGGATCAACCAAGGCATATAATTCGCCTCTTGGTACATGCTGAGCTGGTGTATATGATGGACTATACATACCATCCTCGGAGGTTTTCTTCCAAACCCAGCCGTGTACTTTGATTGGCTTAATGAACTCTTCCTCCGCGATATTGGTGTTTGGAGCGCATTTTGGACAACCAGTGGTAGTCTTACATTGCTTATATTCAACCTGACATTGAGCGCATTTACCCATAATAACTATGTTCTTTTGTTACTTCTTCTGATTTCTTACCACAGACTGTACATTGAGCCCAATAGCGAGTATATGCATGGTCATAGTACGACCCAGAGAAATAGGATGATTTCTGTTCTACCACGCCATGGTGATTACATTGGTCATAGATCTCTTGGAGTTCTTTCTGATGTTTACGAATCAGCTTAACCTTTGCATTGGAACGACGGATAATATCCTTAATTACTTCTTCTTCAGTCATTTAATGAATCCTTGCCATGTTTGCATACGAATGTTTGGGTTATCATATTCTTCCATAATATCGAATACAGTGGGTTTCTTACCAACCATCATTTGATCCAATACTTGTTGGTCGATAGCCTTTGCAAGCATATCAGCAGCAGAGGAAATAGCGGCAGAATGCATTTGAGTATGGGATGCGTTCATCATTAACTCAATACGAATCTTATGTAGATTCTTCGTGTCCTCATTAGTGGATATGATAAGCATATCAAGAATCGGAATTATATCATCGCGACCTCTCCAAGTACCAATGAATACACCATGTGGATTAACAAACCCACGGAGAGTATCTGGCGCATAGACATACGAATACTTCTTATCTCCGTTTAAGGGTTTACCCCTAACATAATCATGGAACTGGCGCTCTGAACCAGCAATGACCCAAACTCTATGTTTCATACTACAAGATAGATTAACCAGACATATGTCAAATAATGAGCCAACTGATCGGC